>JACCDN010869133.1_pt1 | contig 10699 bp, 10 predicted proteins | sample 7441691 | NCBI WGS metagenome assembly JACCDN01 (sample SAMN15323439, study PRJNA562643) | freshwater metagenome | isolation source: river surface water | place: USA:Blue River Watershed | collected 2017-08-16
GGTTTGACTGCAAACTTTGATGCTGCCAAGACAGCAGCACTTGGTATTACCTTGCAAGATTGGAAATCTGTGGGCCGCGATTACGCACAAATGATGGTGAAGACTTCACAGGCACTTGCTCAACAACTACAAAACCTGGGCGTCAATATCTATGCAGCTGATAAAGGCTTCACTACTTCGCATCAATTCGCAATCCTGGCAGCCCCTTATGGCGGCGGTCAGACTGCCGCGCGGCGTATGGGTGAAGCAGGGCTACTTGCCTGCGGTATTGGACTCCCTGTCGAACAAGTTGAAGGCGACCTCAATGGACTTCGTATCGGTACCCCTGAGATTGTTCGTATCGGCATGAAGGTCGAACATATGCAAGATCTTGCTGGAATTATTGCCCGCTCACTTGATAAAAACGTTGAACCAAAATCAATTCAGCGCGAAATCACTGAATGGCGCAAACAATTTAGCGGTGTTCACTACACCGTAGACCTGCCTAACTAATTTTCTTAATTGTACTTGCTACGCAGGCTGCGACTGCATGATAGCCAAAGGCATTTAAATGGATGCCATCAGATCGAAGCTGGGTAGGCACTAAATCGTTTTTGATGTCTAGCACATCTTGCGGTGAAGGCGAAAGTCCTTCTCTCTCAAGCGCGTCTTGAATTAGACATTTTCTGACATCGACATACGTCACATTTAATGAAGCTAAAGCTTGGTTGACGCTGAGAATTCCCGAATATGCTTCAGTTCCAGCACCTTCATTTGCACCATTTATCACGCTAAGTACAAGTATTTTAACTTTTGGATTATTGTTCTTAAACAGCTTAACCATCAAATTCACATCGCTTAGAACCGTGGCGGAATCCCCTCCATTATTTCGGCCCGCCCAGATGACTTGAAATTTTGCATTTGTAATTTCTAGTCCGATAATTTGAAAATCTGCGATGGAATCCTTCAAGTTTCGCTTACATTTGTATAACTGCATAGAGTAGCCGGAACCATCAAATTTAAGGATAGCTATGCAGGTCCCAACGCTTCCGGCCAGCACGTTAGTTCCTTGGCGGAGCAGGTTTCTGTCTGGAACGACTTGATAGATGTCCCAAACCCCCTGCTTTTTTCCGCTACCCCAGAATTTCACACTAATCTTTTTTGCGCCTGATCGGACTGCAATTTCGCTTGACCCCTCTCCGCCAACTCCCTTGTTTAAAACTGGTATACCAAGCAACTTTGAAAGTTCTCCTGGTGCTGTGACACCATTACCACCTGCACCCGCAGTCAATGAATCGCCCCACCAAACTACTGAATTCTTCACTGAAGTCGCAGCCTCTGCTGCGGGCTGAAGAGAAATCAAAATTCCTAATGTAGCCAGGATAATTCTTTTCAACTTCATGTTATTAGTATGCACTGGGTGTTGTCTGCTTAGGGCACTTTGCCAAGATTGAAACCATCGCAGCCTTTTCAGGAGCTGTAACCCACAACGAATACTTAGCCTTCACAGCAATCTGCTGGGCCACATAGCTACACCTAAAACTCTTTAGCGGCGGCAACCACGTTGCAGCATCGCCATCGCCCTTCTGTGAATTCAACCGCCCCTTTACCGCAAAGAGATTTAATGGATCATTCGATAAAGCTTTACGCTGATCCGCACTTAATTTAAATGCACCTGTCTGCCAGGCATTGGACAGCGCCACCACATGATCAATCTGAACTTCCATGCTGGAGATGTTACCTTTAACAAAGTTAATCGTCTCCCCCGAATATCGATCAATCAACGTTCCTGTTTCAACGACGCAGTTACGTGTCTTGGCGCGATAGGTAATCGATGTTAGATCTCGCTTCAAAATATCGTTTCGAGTATCGCAACCATTGCGATCAACATCTGCCCATGCTGGTCCGAATTGAGCACGGGTGTATCCAGTCTTGGGAGCTCGTCCCTTCACAGCCAAAGTCTCAAGTACCGCTGTAGCCAGCTCTGGTTCATGCTCAACACCGGTTGCTGAGTTAGGGGTAGCCCCTATAACAAGGGCTGCAACTACTACGGCTATCCGTATTTCCCAGCGAGACATCTCACTATCTTGGCCGCAGATACGTGGTAAAACAAGGAGCACGGCGCTGGTAGGGTCTGCTCTGCATTTAAGCGTTTCGACGTTTAAATGGGTTGTTAGCTCAGTTGGTAGAGCAAGGCACTCTTAATGCCTGGGTCGGGGGTTCGAGTCCCTCACAACCCACTTTGCTGAAAAACTTGTTTCTAAATCAAGAAATAGTTTGCTCAGTAAAGGTAACTTACAACTCATTGTGAATTTTGCATCAAAATAATAAAGTTCAAGTTCTTTTTCTGATCTAAGTGCCAGATTCTAAGTATAAAGTCACCAGCCGATATCACCGCTCCCCCTCTCGCGAAGTGGATTGCCAATTGGAATCAAAATATTGCGACTAAAAAATGACGTGCACCAACCGAAAGAATTGATTGGTCCAGGACCCCAAAAATCAATACGTCCAAAACCTTGGTCCATTAGATATTTCTGAATATCGTTGTACTGCCATCGATCTGAATTATCTAAAATTATCAGACCATCGTGAGCAACATACAGAGAGGCAATAAATGCACACAACTGTCTTGCCATGCCATCTATTACAATGACATCAAAATGCCCTTTTGGTGATTTAGTTATCTCTAGCGCATAATTGGAGAAAGAGCGATTAATCAGTCCATGTTCCAGATTTTCTGATTTCGATGGACCGACAGGTTCTTCGAAATTGCACTCCATATAGGCTTGAATCTCCTTGCTTGAAACATTCTCAATTTCTAACTCTTCAGGATGAATACGTAGATCAAGTTCTGGACTAGATTTTCTCAGAATATCGCCCCACTTGGAATTATGCTCAACTGAAATTAGTTCCGCAGCAACTGATTTGAAATAAAGTGAACTGTACCCTGAGCCATATTCAAATATTTTTGAATCAGAATTAACAATCTGCCTAAGCATACTTATTGCAGGATAAGTAAACCAAGGAGTAATACCAAATTCGTCACTTGGTACAGAACCAAAGTAATGCTTGTACCTCAAATAATCTCGCGAAAATCTCAAAGCCTTGAATAATCCACGGTTTTTGATGAACCTAACAATGTGAGACCAGGAAACTCTTAGAAATACCCGAATACCGTGCTCGCCTAAATAGTTCATCACAACTCTCTGCATTCAAATATCTCATTTCTTCAAGTTGATGCCACAGTAACAGAAGAAATTCCTAAGCTCAAGATAAAGATTCTGGTATTTACTTTATAGTGTTGCAATTTCCCAATGAGGTTGTTTCGTTCCGCAAGCCAATATATGACTATCTCTCTGATTTCTCTCACGACTCCCTAAATACCTGACTCCTGTAAAGATTAGGGACTCCAACAAGCCACCTCATACTTTCTCGGCGACCCTCAGAACAAACAATCCAGCGCTGGTCATCCGTAAACTTGCGCAATTCAGAAATGCTGTCTGGATTTCTTCCAGATGGATGTAGGAACTTAACCTCATGAGTCGTCTTGAAAAGCTCCATCAATTCTATTGATTTATCCTTGGGGTAACACCATTCATGAAGTTCGATAACAATGAAGTATTTTTGAAGACGTAGGGCAGTTTCCGAATCAAACAAGTCTATTTCTCCACCTTCAATGTCACAAAGCAGTAATGAAAATTCGTGATTATTTGACGTCCTCGAATCCAATACCGCACACAGACTTTCCGAATTTGCAGTACCCATCACAACCGCACGATCATGAACATTGTTCATCGCTAGAATACTTCTACTACTTATTCTGCCTTTTTTACTACTTTCAAAACCAACTGCTGAATCAGCAAGTCCGGCCTTAAGAATTCCAGCCAAATACAACCCGTCCGCCGAACCAATATCAATTAAAGTTGAGAAGTGAAGTTCTCGACTTGCAATCCAATCAATCACTTGTTTCTCGTAGAAACCGATTAAAATTGAAGACATGTCGTTCTTTGCCCAGATTAGTTTCTTTGGTAACTGAACTCCCACGAATGGTCCATAGCGAACCTTGCCATCAAAATCAATGTATAACGATTCTCCAATTCTTCTTCTTTTCCAATCTGTCCTTATCTCCACGGGAGAGAATTTTCTTACAATGAATTTTGTAAAAGACCATAGCACTCCTCGTAGTCCATCTCTGCGATACTTTCTTTGGAGAAGCTTGATTCTGAAGTTCATAGTGATCCTTCCCTGATGAATAAAGGAAGGGTAGCATTGAGGTGAACATCAAAACATGGGGTGGAGTGGAATGGATGAGTTGCATATTTGTGTGGCTTTTGATCAGAATTTCATAATTCCTGCCAACACAATGATCAATTCGGTTTTGAGAAACACCAACGAAGAAGTTCACTTCCATCTCTTAGTACCGTCACGACAATTTGATGTGGGAGTAGCATTTCTCAATCAGGCTAATTCATTTAGTCATGGGATTTTTTCAATTTACCCAGTGGAAGAAAATTCTTTTGAGTTTTCGATGGCCATGGATGGGATACTTCATTTTAGTAATGCAGCTCTTTACAGATTGTTCATGACTGAGTACCTGCCAGAACGGATAGATCGAATCCTTTATCTTGATGGAGACCTTATTGTTAATTTGGATGTTTCTGAGGTATTCAAGAAAAATTCTAATTCTGTTTTTTCTGCAAGAATTGAGAACGAAGAAATTGGGTATTTTAATTCAGGAGTCTTCTTGACATCACTCAACTATTGGAGAAGTAATGAGATTGGAAAAAGGTGCGTTGACTATTTAACTCAAAATCCTGAGTCTCAATACAAGGATCAAGATGCGCTGAATCACGTTTTTTCAAAAATCAACAAGCCTTTGGATAAACGGTTCAACTACCCAATTCAAGATTATGGATTGTTTAAAAATAGAACCCTTAAGAAAGCTGTTTTTCACTTTACGGGAACAGTTAAGCCCTGGAAAGATCACGCTCCTTCTGTTTTTCCCGTCATACTTTGGCGCAGAGTCTGCGCCGACACGAACGGTCGACCTGTTGCTCTCCAAAAAGTTAGGCATCGCAGGATGAAAAAGATAATACTTACTATTAAGTGCATCAAATAAATTCTTTTTTCCAAACAATTGCCGACATAAAGAGGAAAATCACTGCTAAAGCGACGTGGAGTGCAAATAAAGTAAAGATAGCTCCGAGAACCCCGAACATAGAGGTAAACACAGCTAAGCAAGAAAGCATCAAGAACACCCAAGAAGAAGTGAGAATTGAAACCTTACGTTCATGCCCGGCAGAGGCAAGAAAGGCGCTAGTTATGGCTACGGCACCGCTTGGTACACCAATCAGAATACCTACGGGAAGAACTACCTCAATACTCTTATAACTCGTTCCAAAAATATCGACAGCATAAATTCTGGAAATGAGGGCAGCAATAAATAGCAAAGCAACCCCTGATAGCAGGAGTGGAAATTCGGAACGAAAAAGTTGCCTAATTTGAGAGCTTTCTCTAGCTGCAGTTATTGGCTTCAGTTGGGTAACTATCGACTGAAATACCATAGTAATTGGTGTTCTGAATCTTTGCGAAAGAGTATACGTACCAGCTCCAGCAGAATCTGCGTAACGCGCTACAACTGCAATGTCCATATTTGCAAGATCAGACATGAGACTCAACACTCCAAAGTGCCTAGTATCCGAAACTCTAGAACTACGAACAGTGAAAACTTCATCCCAAGATACATCATCACACCTCAAAGCTAAAGTGCCCCATATATTGTGCAAAACAAGCCCCAATAATATTGGAATAACATATGTGTGGTTATAGCCCAAATTGAGCAGTACAAAAGGAATTGCACAAAACCAGCACAATCGATCCGCCAATTGCAACTGAAGCGAGGGATGCATCAAACCTTTTGTCACAAGATACTGTTGAATATAGTTCTGGCGAGCCCAGAATATAGGGTAGAGCGAGAACAAAACAGCGGAACTGAAACTTTGATTAGAGTAAAGCAGAATGAAAACAATTACAGGCATACACATGCATAGAGCAAGTGATTTTCTATTCATAACTGCAAAGTATTGGCTGTTAGTAATTTTCTTGCCTGCAAGTTCTCTTGAGTACTTAGAGCAAGCACCGAAATCGACCACATCCAACAGTACGGAGAGCGCCACAATCGTTATCACGCAAAATCCAAAATCACGCGCAAGGCCATATTTTGCCAAAGTAAGAGTAAACACCAAAGCGATAGCTGCATTGATTAATTGAGTAAATAGAATCAGTTTTGTATCAGTAAATACAACAGAAATTCTTGTAAACTTCATATTCAGACTTTAGCGTGGATTACTCGGCGATAGCACTTTAGCGGGATCTGAATAATCTCGACGATACTCGACTGGTTCTTATGAGCAGGCGCAGCCCTCTCGAGGTAAGGTCAAGCATATACTCAGGCAAGGATGGGGGGCATTCTTGTCATGATTAATCAGAGAATCAGCCAAGGAATTTCTCTATGCATTTTTTACTCACTATTCACCGTATTTTTGGTGCAAACCTCAATACAGAGATTTGAAGGTGGTTCATACGCTCCTATTCAGGACGCGACTATCTCTATTGTTAACATTAGTATTTCAATTATCGGCTTAGCATTCTCTCTATCAACCAAAAAGCAACAACTAAACATGTCCTTCTTCTGGATGTTTCAGTTTATCTTCTTGGGAATTACGCCCTTGCTCACGCAACTAGACCCCTATCCATACTATTTGAACACAATTCTCCCCAGGGATAGCGTGGCCCAAGCCACTCAAATTGTTTTGGTGGCCCAAGTTGCTTCTTTGTTCGCACAAGCCGTAACTTATCGGAAATATGGAAACACAGACAAATTACTTCCTAAGTCTGGTGAAACGAATGTTAATAATTTGTTACGGAGAACCTATATAGGTCTCTTTTCATATCTCCTTGTAGCCCCATTTATCATATCTACATTGGGGGGAATTGAATTTCTATTCAAAAGAGTCAGAATATCTGCAGCGACAGCAGATTTGTCAGTCCCATTAAATGCAATTCTGCTCTCTATTCTTTATGTAGTACCTCTTGTTTGCGCATTAACTCTTATTTACTTGCGATCACATGTATTTATACCAAATTGGCAGATTTATTCTGTCATCGGCTGGATTATTCTGCTTTCTAATCCTTTTGGCAATGCTAGACAAACTACCCTGTTTCTAATTATTCCGTTGTTTTTCAACTTATTGCGGAAGAATAGAATCCTGGCAATTGGTTTCTTTCTACTATTACCATTTTTACTCGTCTATTCAGGATCAATTGTCAACAGATATAATGGGTCACTACAAACTCCTCAACTTTTACTTGTTTCAAGGAGTGGGGATTTCGATGCCTTTTCGCAACTTGCTAACGGTTTGAAACTCATTTCTTTGGGAGAATTCCCAATCTTTCGGCAAGTACTAGGATCAATCCTGTTTTTTCTACCAAGATCTTTCTGGCAGGAGAAGCCCTACGACACCGGTGTAGAGCTGGCTCGCTTGCTGCAACTTAGGTTTCAGAATTTGAGTGCGCCTTGGGTTTTAGAGGCATACGTAAATCTTCGGGTGTTTGGTGTTGTATTCGTAGCGATATTGCTAGGTTTTCTTTTAACCAGAATTGACTTGAACGTAGATCACAGCATCAAGTTTTATCTCCTAAGCTCAATGACTTCAGGATTGCTTTTTATAATTCTCCGAGGAAGCTTACTTCAAGCCACAGGCAGAGCGGTTTTCACAGTCTTTTTTATCCTCCTTCTCCTCAGAAATTCGCATAGGCCCGTAAGGGATAAGGTTGAATAAGTTCAGCACAGTTGAATAATCCCATCAGCAAATTTCTCAGGTGTGTACTTCAGAATCTCTGGTTCTTCGATGTAGCCATTCCATTGCCGTGAACTAGCTTGCATTTTCTCTTGTAGTGACTGCTGATCTGTCTTGCAAATAAAGGCACCATCCATATCCCTCACAAACTCTGCAACACCACACTTGTCGGAGACAATCACATGTAGACCTGAGGCAAGAGCTTCGTTAACAACTAGGCCCCAAACTTCATTGGTACTGGCAAGGATGAAGGTATTACTTGCTGCATAGAGCTTGGCTAACTCTTCTTGGCCTTGATGCCCTGCAAATGTCACTGACTCTGCGATGCCAAGGGATGCTGCAAGAATTTTAAGATCTGGGGCAAGGGGGCCATCGCCTGCAATAGTCAGGGTGTCATCATCATTTCTAATTGCAGCAAAGGAGCGAAGTATGGTGGCGACATTCTTACGTTCGATCAGCTGACCTACATAGATGTAGCGGTGGCCCGATGTGACTGGGGTGCGATGGTTTCTGGCAAAGGAATGAAACCAGCTAACATCGACAGGGTTGAAGATAGTAATTATTTTGTTTGGTGATATCCCCATCATTATGAGAGCCTCTTTGGACGATTCAGAAACGGTAACAACTGAATCTGCCTTTTTTAAAATCAATTTTCGAATAAAAGGGATGGGCCCGCTTTTGAATCTGTGCGAGTCACTAGTTGATTCATAGAATTGAATAACTTTGATACTTTTCTTTTTGGCTTTCAAAATGGCTTGTATGTAAATCGGGCTTTCCCAACCTCCAATTATTGCAACATCAATATTCTTAAGGATTGCCTTAACACCTCTAAAGCTTGGGATTATGTCATATTCTGAAACCTGTAAAGAGTTGAGGGAAAGATAAGAGTGTTTCCAGTCTCTACCAATTGGTTCAGGCCAATTCCTCCAATTCTTTTTTTTAAGCAAAAAAACTACTTTAAGGTCAACAGCTTTCGACATTTGGTCCCAAATTGGAAAGCGATAGGGAGCGGGCAAATTTGTCAGCCACAAAACCTGCATTCTGTATTGCTCAGACATACTGGGCGACCTCAGAATAGATAGACTCCAGCTCGTCTACTACTGGCGCGATTCCGAAAATTTGATTACAAAACTTTTGCACTTCTGATCTTTTATCCACTAAAAATTTCCCTTGATGGAGCACTTTAAACGAGTAGTGGAGACCATCATAATCCTCAGCAAATGCCACAAAATTCTGGTCAAAACTTTTTAGTTTTCTTGAAAAGCCACAGCTTGGCATTACTAAAACCGGTGTCCCAACGGCCAAAGCCTCCAGAATTACCATAGGGAAAGGTTCATCTTTACTAGGCAAGACCAAGACATCTATTTCAGCAAGAACACGTTGAACTTCATTGGCCTGCAGAGATCCTTTATACTCAAGATTATCTGTGAGATTTCGAGAGCTTATTTCAGATTGCACAAATAGAAGTTCACCACCATCTGGGCCATATATTTCAAATTTCAAGCCTGTATTTTGGAATGAATATGCAAGCTCGATGAATTTTCCAACCCCTTTCCTTTTTTCCAGCCGCGAGCAAAAGGCAACGCGGTTTGTAGGTGCTTTTCTATGGTTTTCATTGAGGTTAACTGCAATTCCGTTCGGTAAAACTCTGCACGGCGATTTTATTTCTAGTGCGAGAACTGCAGTGAGTTCGGTATCAGAAAGGACAAGATTGACGCGAGATCTGTTAATTAGCCGTCGAGTAAAAAGGAAGTCTATAAGGCGGGTGCTTAGTCGACCATCCGAAATAATCATTCCGTGAGTTTGAGTAACAAAAGGTTTTCGGTTCAAAATTGAGATGGCGGTCGCTAGGAATGGAATCAAATCTCTAGCAAAGTGAATATGCACCACATCAGCTCTTTTGATTTGTTTTGACAGAGATTCTAACAATGCCCAGCTCCACAAAGTGCTCACTGGAAGTTTTCTTAAGATTGGCTTGACCAAGACAAAGGACTCAGTTAATCCAGGCTTCGGTTTTGGCTCCGACCCTCTGAGTGCCCCCGAAAAAATTTGCGTGGTATGACCTCTTGCGTTCAGTTCGGAGCAAAGCTCGCGTGCCACGCGAACCGGCCCACCGTATTCGCCATTACGCCCGTTTAGCGTCAACACATGAAGGACGTTGAGTTGAGAAGTATCAATCGCCATTGGCATCACCCATCCCCTCTTTGTCGCATAAAGACCGAATCTCTTCATACTAGCTGGGCTAATACTAGAAGTAGACTTCAATAGTGGAAAGAGATTTGAGCGCATTCGCTGGGAGTGGAAACTTTACGCTCCTCAGGAAAATCCAGATTGGAACATGGTTCTGTGTTCAGCATTTGATTTTTAGTGCTTCATTTTTTCCATCATCGCTTCGGTCGTTTCTCCTAAAGCTGTTCGGTGCTTCTGTTGGAAGTGGGGTCTACATCAGACGCGGTGTGCGAATTCATTTTCCTTGGAATCTTGAGATCGGTGATCATTGTTGGATTGGTGAGGAAGTTTGGTTCATTAACCACGAGAAAGTCACAATCGGCTCCAATGTGTGTATTTCTCAAAGATCTATCATCTGTTCTGGTGGTCATGACTATCGAAGTGCCTCTTTGGCGTATGCGCACAAGCCTGTCTTAATCAAAGATGGAGCATGGGTTTGCCTAGATGCAAAAGTCCTACCTGGAGTCACCATAGGGGAATGTTCTGTTGTCTCTGCAGGCGAGATTGCTCGGAAGTCGCTTCCAGATTATTCGATGCTGGTTGGCGGACAAGTTCGCCCGATTGATCCACCACAGTAGCCAAGATATGTCTTGCGTACTGCTCGTCACAGCAAACTATTGGCCAGAGCCCAC
>JACCDN011138803.1_pt1 | contig 10698 bp, 10 predicted proteins | sample 7441691 | NCBI WGS metagenome assembly JACCDN01 (sample SAMN15323439, study PRJNA562643) | freshwater metagenome | isolation source: river surface water | place: USA:Blue River Watershed | collected 2017-08-16
CACATCAACCTGACCGGCGATTACCTCTGGCGCAGCAGCGCCAAGATCGGCGCGGGCAAGTTCAGGCCGCTACGGCCGCTGCAACCGGCTTAGCGTGCTTTATTTTCCGTTTTCTGAGACGACCCCTTTAGAAGCCTTCCTCTGGGGCATCGAATCTGACCGGTAAACCAGTGCGCGAACACCCCATCCGGGTAATCCGGAAACAAACTTGCCAGGCTCAGCTCTTTCCCCCCGTCGTATGAGCCACTCAGGCTCAGAAGATAAAGCCTGCCCTCAATAATTTCCCATGTGCCTACGTACCCCCGCCAAAGGGCAGAGCAAAAATCATCGAATCGGATTTTGGGCGCAGTAATCGCCAGGTAACCGTTAAACGGGCAAGTGCACATGGCAAGCTCTTGACCTTGATACCGCAATATCTCTGAAATCTGTGCCGTCATATTAATCGTGCTATCCGTTGATGATGTAGGACTCGCCATGCTTTCTGCACCAACGAATCACACTACTTAGGCTGTTTCTACGGACTTCCGTCAGGCTATCTACGATAGCCACCCACGGTCGCCGCCCTCTACGCTTTACGATAATCGCCACGATGAGCCCTCAGTGCCGAGCCAAACGGCGATTGTTGTGACGCTTACCAATGGTGAGGACGCACCCGTTGTAACTACTTTGAACCAGATAGCAACGCATGAACTCCGACATCCGGCGCACAGGCTCACGACCGACGGCTTTTTCAACCTTGCGTACCGATTTTGGCGTGAAATAACGCACTACACCGCCGTGGCCGTCATAAATTTCATCACCAAAGTCGAGCAGCCAATCGCTGACCAAGGGGGGGATGCCACGTTGCTGGCTACGGATATTGGCATGGTTGGTATATGTTTGTTGCATGGCTATCTCCAAGAGTGTTGATAAGGCAAAGTACCTTTCACTGATAGAGATGCGGAAAATGGGCAAAAGTGAGGCGTTTTTAGGGCCGAAAAATATATTTCTTATACGCCCTCACTTTTCTGAACCCAGATCGTCTATGTCTTGATGGGCCTTAGAAAGACCATTTGCGGGATATTTCAGTATCGGCAACAATATGAAAAATATCCTTACCTATATGACATATGACAGAAGAAGAGATCATCCAGAGTATGCGCGATGGCGGTAAGCATCTAGAAGAAGGCGCAAAAGTCTTCTACAAAGGCTTTTGCGGCCCGATGTGCCGGTTTTTTGTAAATCAAGGCGCTTCAGGCAGTGAGGCTGAGGATATCTTTCAAGAAACTGTGATTAAGGCAATCGATGGAGCGGGTACCTTTAGTGGAATTCCAGGGTCAGGAAAGCCATGGCTGTGGGCGGTGGCTCGAAACTCGTTTAATGACTACATGCGCCGCAAATCACGGGATAACACTTTGATGTCGGCACAAACTCCGTCCAACGCGGCCGCAATAGCCAACCTTAAGCAAAAACAAAAGGATGCTCGTGAACAGGCCATTAATAGCCAGACAATCAAACTGGAAGATGCTCTCAAAATCACCGAGTTTGAATCAGTGCAAATCGTTACATCTCAAATTACTGCGCAAGAATCATGGGGTACAACATCTCACACGATTGTCGGTGACGAGATTGATTCAATCCCAGACCCAGCTGCTGAAATACTGCCTTTCAAATACGAAACAGTTGATGATTGTGTTGACGAGGGGATTCGGAAATTCGCTAAAGACCAGCCAGAGAGAGCCTACGTACTTCAGCTGAAAATGGAGAATGTAAGCATAGAAGAAATCGCAGCCCGTATTGGGCGCACCGCTATGGCAACAAAAAGTTACCTCTATGAATGCAGAGGGAAACTTAAGCCATACGTTGAAGAATGCTGGGAAATGGTAACGGCCTAAAATGATGGACAAATTTCATCGCGATAACGAAGATTGGTTGTCGGCGCTCTCCGGAGAGCCGCGCCAAGAGGCCGATGCCTTCACCAATGCCCAAGCTCATTCGATTAGAGTAGCACTTCAACGTCGAGCAACCGCTGTTGAGCAGGAAGCCCCCGAGCCGTCTGAAGCGGGGTACCACCGCTTGCTATTTCGTCTGAAGAGAGAGGGATACATCGGCCCTGAGGCTGAGAAGAAGCTAATCGCTAAACATACCGCAGCGAATGATTCCGACTCAGCCCAAACACGAACCGGCACCTTCGACGGCATCATGTTCCGCCGTAGTTCGCGAGAAAAAGCGCAATCCCCAGTGGGTGCGGCAGTTCGGCACTCGTGGCTTAACCCTGCATTGGGTATGGCAGCGGTATTTGTAATCGGTGCGGCTTTAGTCTTCTATATGCAAGTAAGTGGGCATAAGGACGAAGATCCGTTTGCTATGCGCGGAGGGGTCGCTACCGTACTCATCGTTCCAGACCAGAACGAAAAGGTCATCTACCTAGTAGATGCGCTCAACCCGTTAGGGGGCGGAGTTAAAATCGTTCGCGAAGCCGACGGCAACGTTACGCTGATCGTTAATGCCAACGATCAGGTGCTCTTACGCCTAGCAGAAGAACGAATTCACCCTGAAGTTAAGGACGGTCTGATAAAACTCTCAATCGTACCGCAGCCGTCAAAATAGACGGAAAGCTATTAGGCAATTACTGCCAGTTCCCCATGAGGATGAATGGTGCCCAGTAGTAAGGGTGCGCATATTCAGGCTTTTGTTTCAAATCAAGCTGCGCCTGGCGCAAGGCCTCAATCTTGGTTTTTCCCTTCACTTTCATGGCGTACATGTCTGCCATCAGGAGCGATGTGCTCTTATCCTCGACTTTCCAGAGAGTGGCCAGCACGCTCTTTGCACCTTGGTGCTGCGCGACTACTGCGAAACCCTCAATTTCTTTGCCGTCTGGAGCATAGCCGCCCCCAAGCCCCGTTTCACAGGCAGAGAGTGTTAACAACTCTGTTCCATCGAAACGGAACTGCTCTTTTCTTATATCGCCGAGGGTTAACTTGGCACCATCACCTAAAAGCAAATAAGAATTGGCTTCTGTGCCTGGACTGAACGCAAAGTGGCTTGCAATGTGTAACACACTAAAGTCCGACGAACTTGCTCCCTTAAGAGACCTGGCGGTGAATTGTTCGTCTAAGAAGATTTTTCCGGGAAGAACGCCTCCAGCCTCTTTCACAATGCCAGCCAATTCATTTTTGACACTAGGCAAAGCCTTGTGACCACCCAACTCTTTACTGACCCCAAGTGCTGCCACACGCCATTTTGCGTTGGATGCGTCTACAATTTTCTTTGAAGCGACGCTGGTGTAAACGGGAAGACTGTACTTCTCAACCAAAAACTGCTTCCCATCGTACAGCGCTGCAAATGGCACATATCTCAAGGCACCATCAAGTGACAGCATGATGGTCTTAACACCCCGCTTGTTCAAGTCAAGTGCTATCGGCTCTATGAGCAGGTCGTACAATGCCTTACCCGCCTTCTTGCTATCAACCTTGGGGTTCCGAAGTTCAGCATAAAACTTGAAAACCATACTACTCAGCTCGTCGGGTGTGACCCTCTGTACCTTAAAGGTAGTCCCCTCAGCGGTAGTCAAGACCATGCCAAGCTTGTCCGAAGTCAGGAAATATTGAACAAGCGCTGTATCAGGAGCAAGTTTCTTGAGGAGGCTAATCTTGTTCGTAAGAGCGGCATCGGATAATTCCGAAATCGCGGCCTTTTTAGTTAGCGCATGTCCCTGTGTGCTCGTTTTGATGTTTTGCCTTAAGTACTCCGAAACAGCATTGTTGGCAGCCTTGATTTTGTGATCTATACGAATCAGTTCTGATTCGTTTTCAATATTTCTTGAAGTCCCCTGAGCCTTTCGTATAATTAATGATCTCTCTAGCTCAAGTTGTGTAACCTTGGCCAAAAGCTGGTTATATCTATCAACCTCTGCGCTTTCTGCCTTAGCGAGCGGGACTCGTGTGCTTCTCGGGTCATGATCCACGTCTCTCCTTATGAACTCAAAATACTCCTCTTGCTTGAGCATGTCTAAGACCAGTTGTCCCTCATTAAAGCGGCCAGCCTCAAAAAGCTCGTCAGCAAAAATAGAGTAAAGCCCTGCATAATTTTTGGTGTATATGTTGACATCAATTAAGCCACCAGTACGAACATCGGCACGACTCAACTGAATCTGGTTAATTGCCGACTTGAGATAAGCGATCCCAATATCGCGGTTACCATTCGCGATGAGAGCGTACCCTAGGACCGCCATGGAGTATGCGGTATGAATATTGCTTTCTCCATATAACAATCTAGATTCAGCATAAGCAATAGCAGCTAATTCGGCTGACTTCTTATAATCCTTCTTTACTTGGTAGGCGGAGGACAATGTCCCATAACTTACCGGATTCACAGGCAACCCGAGGGAACGCTCCAGTGCAACAGATTGTTCTAGAGCCTCGATGCTTTGGTCATATCTTTTTAGGGCAAACAGAGCCATTCCTTCGCTACGTAGCGCAGATGCAATCCACTCCGATCTATCTCCAAGGACGGCCAGCAATCCTGTTCGACTGTTTCTAAAGTTCTCATAGGCGCTTTCGAAATTGCTCTCTGCGAGATCAATCCAGCCCGCAGTAAAAAGCGCCTGGTAATACGCAGCACTATTCTTACCGATTTCTTCTGATGTAAACCGCAGGCATTTGTTGTTTTGTTCTCGCGCTTCATTTGTATAGCCAACAGAAACTAGCCGAGCAGCAAGAGGGCAAACAAGGACTGCAATTTTTACATTTACCTTCTGTGGTTTTGCTTCCAGCTCCTTAACTTTATTTGAGATCACACCAAGGGAATCTGTAACCTTATTAATGCGGCTGTAGTCATGGGATATGCCAGATATGAGGCCAAGTGCTTCAAAGCTATCCTCTGCGCCCATTTTCTTATAAAACTCATATGCGTCAATCTGCATTTGTAAGGATGTCTTGTGCTGTCCTTTTAGAGCATATGCTCTCGCGAGAAGCCCCATGCTTTCAAGATCAAACTTGGTGACTTGATCTGCGGCGGATTCTGGGGATGGCAAAGGGTAGTGTTTATACCAGTCGATCACGTACTGAACATGCCCTAGAGCAAGCTTTGTTGATAGGTATTCGTAGTAACAATCGGGTGCCCAATCCATCACTCCGTCTTTAAGTTCGATTTTTCCCAAAGCTACGTATGCTGGTTCGTAGTAGTTCAATGCTGACTTGCTGTCCCCAATGACAAAGTAGATCGTTCCAAACTTACACAATGTTCTGGCTACTTCAGGGCTATTTGCCCCATAGCTACTAGTTGCTTTTTCAAGAGCTGCATGAGCAATAGGCGTAGCAGCAAGCATGCGCTCGCCAACAGTTGATCGAGGATCATCTAAAAACTTAGCGCTGAGTTCCGAGAACAAGCTGTCCCAGCTCTTCTCGCTGCCAAATGATGGCGGAACTAGCATGTACAAACACATCGTCAACGTGACGATGATTTGAATAAATTTTGTCATTTTTGAAGCCACGGTTACCTACATGCCTCAGAGACGTCTGCTGCGACCAGATGTGAGGGCATTTCTTTCACAAAATTTGTTTCTAGCATCCTCACCTTTGGGAATTCGAGCCGTCTATCGGTACAGGAAGGCAATTTCGCCGTGTACACAACTGATGGTAACCGATATGAACATTTTAAGAAAACTGTTAACAATACAAGAGCCTACCGGCGAGCATCAGGTTGACCCGATGGCTTCAGAGCAAAGCTCTGCTGTACTCCCCGAGGCTTCATCAGGCCAGGGCAACGTTATTAGCCTCCCCGTTCCAGAACTAAGCCGTGTCACCCAGGGCGCCACCACTCCCGCAAAACCCATGGTCGGTGGTCGCTTGATTGGCTCCGATCTTGTTAAAGCGTTCTTTGATCAGAACCATTTTGGCCTAGGGCGTCACAACGGCACCAACTATCGAACCATCGATGCCATGGAGTTTGGCCGTAGCGGGCGGATTGCTGAGTTTACAAACGCGATCCGAGAAACAATCGATCGTATGCAGGCCAAGATTGATCGATTGGAATCTACGCAGATTGAAGCAGCCGGTGTCTGCAAGGCCACTTCCGCAAAACTAGCGCTAGCCATTAGCCAGCTTGAACGAGACATCACTGCTCTTAAGGAGCAGTCTGATCTTGCCGCTGAAAGCAAAGGCTGGGTGCTCGAAGCGCTAAATCGCTACCAAGCCGGATTCGTCAAGGGTGTGCGCGAAGCCGTTGAAGCAGAACTTATTCTTGGTTGAGGGAATCATGCAAGTCTCTAAATATCTATGCGCCGTAATTGGCGAAACGCCAGAAAACATTAACAAGCAGAGCAAGTCATCCAGAACTCGGGCTGTTGCTTTTGGTTATGCGATTCATATCCCGGTGATTCTCTGGTCAGTAACTGGATACATCATCGCCAAAAATATCTTCAAACTGGAAAACGAAACCAGCCTTCTGGTTAGTGGGTTCTGTGCCTTGATGATCTATCTAGTGGAACGCCTAGTGATCTCTATGCCTAAAGCCTGGTACATCAACATCGGGCGGATCGCGATTGGCCTGATCATTGCGATTCTCGGTGCATCAACGGTTGACCTCGTCATTTTTGACAGAGAAGTCACCCAACAGTTAGTTCGTAATGGTGAACGCCGTATCCAAGGCCAGTTCAATGATGAAGTAAAACGCCAAAAGATCGAGGTTGAAGAGCGACGCGAAGATTGGGCTAAAGCTAAGGCAGCGGCCAACTGTGAAGCAAACGGCACCTGTGGCAGCGGTGCAAAGAATCTTGGCCCTGTAGCACGTGAATTATTAAGACAAGCAACGGTTATGGGCGAGGAATACAAGGCCGCAGCTGTTGTGCTAGAAAAAATTCGTGGCGAGCGAGATCTTGCTGTCGCTGCTTACCGTGCGAACCCGACAGGCATTGAAGACGCGGGCCTATTAGAGCGTGTTCGCGCCCTTCACCAGTACACGAAACGCCACAAAGCTGCATTCGCTTTCTGGATTCTCTTCTTCCTGTTGGTTCTGTCGTTTGAATTGATGGTAATCGCCGTTAAGTTTGCCTTTGGTGAAACAGTGGATGACAAAACAAACAAGCTCAAGGAAAGGCTGGATCAGAAGAAAGTCGAGAACTACTACGAGACGGTAACTTCACCCGTATTCAAAGCCAACCAGGTTCTTTCTGAAACGTACAACTAACCGAGAGATCTATGAAAACTATTCTGATCACCATCGCTATTCTTAATGCAACTGCGGCTTATGCCATGTGTACGACAAACATGATCGCTGGACCTGACGGCCGAACCCTTACATGTATCACTTGCTGCGATGCCAACGGCCGCAACTGCATGACTAACTGCTACTAAATCAATCTTATGAGTCAAACAACTTTCATGGAACACAAAGGTTTTTTACGTTCCAGCCATTTGGTAACCGATCCAAAATTCGAAATTCCTTCAAACCTCGATGAACATCACGAGACTTCAGAAGCTTGGTTACAGAGTGCTATTCAACGTTTAAATCCATTATTCAAAGATGCCGGTTTTGATCTTCCGAGCATCAGAGCAACCATTAGCTGGACCAGTGGCGGTAAGCGTAGTCAAAAAATGGGGGAATGCTGGTCAACTAGCAGCACCTCTGATGGGCGAAATACGATCTTTATTTCTACGATGCTAGCGACTTCCTTGGATGTGTTGGATGTTCTAATGCATGAACTGGTTCACGCGGTAGATGATTGCAAACACAAACACGGCGAAGAATTTGCTCGTATTGCACGCGCAGTTGGCCTGGGTGGGACGCATTGGGCTTCATGCAGCGCCAGAGAACCATTGCTTATTAGACTACACGCTCTCGCTTTAGATCTAGGAAAGCTGCCCTACGGAAGAATCAAGCCGCCGCATCGATTAGCGCGAGAAATGAATTCTGGCCGCGCCGAGTGTCCAAAATGTGGCTTTTCTTGCCGAACTCTTGCCAGCTGGAAAGGCAAGGGGCATCCGTTATGTCCTATTCATAAGATTCCGCTATTAGGTGACTGGGATTAACACGGCCATTTTCTATTGCTTCAATCAATGGCTAGCAAGTTGATTGGCTAAAGCAACGATTGTTATCAAAACCATGAAAGGGGAAATCTGAATCTGTAGCTTTTACTACAGAACAATGGGAACCAATCTTTATGCAAAAATTTCCAATACGACTCAAGCAGCTCGTCATCTACACAATTTCGTTAAGCATTATCACGGCATGCGCAAGCAAACCACAAATTGCCGTTGATCCGAGAACGGTAGCCAACCAAGCCAAGTACGAACAAGATGTAAACGAATGTACGGCAGTCGCAGAAAACTATGACTTAACTGAGGGTACGGCCAAAACGGCTATCGTTGGTGCGGCAGCGGGTGGTGGCGCAGCCGCTGGTGTTGCAGCTGCTGTAGCAGGTGCTATCTTCTGGCCAGCGATCCCATTTATTGCCGGCGCAGCTCTTGTAACGGCAACAGGTAGCGGTGGTGTCGTCAAGGTCAAAGAGGCTGATGCACGCGAAACCATTCTCGCTGACTGTATGACCGAGCGGGGATACAAAACGTTTAAGGCTACAAATTCTGCGAACAGCACGCCGACCCCGCAAGCAAACCCAGCTGCTCCGGATGGATCACCCATTAGCTTTGTTGATCCTCAAACAGGTGAGCCAGCCCCACGCCCTGAGAAAACCAATTTCGCAAAGCTTGATGATGTGAATGCAGTACCAGGACTTAGTGACGAGAAGAGGAAAGTCTACAGAAAGTTTCTGACAGAGCCCTTGCCTCGTGCCTTTGCGATCTCTGAATCAGGTAGTGTTGGTTGGGCCTCACGAGGAAGCGATTCGATGAATCGAGCCATATATTTCTGCCAAGTCTATGCAAAACAAAGTTGTCGTCTCTATGCCGTAGACAACGATGTCGTTTGGTCAAAGCCAGGGCAAGAGTCTCAAGATAAAAATTAACAAACTGATGGTGGTCAGCCAATGGGGGCGAACCGTAAGTTCAAGTGTTCAAAGAGTTGATAGGTATCTATGAACCTACGGGCCTCATTGGTTAATACTGATTGTGTATATAATAAAAAAGTTTAGGCGTCTAGGATTGTCATGGGCTATTACCGAAGGAACAGCTATAGAAGCTGGCGATCGAGAGGGTGGAGCGGGTCTTCAGGTCCTTCCAAATATTCGGTGTTGACGCGTTTATTTGGAGATGCGGTTCAAGAAATTAGAACTGCATTCATACAGCTAGATGAATCCGCCAGGGATGAGTTGCTATCAGACTATGGTGCCATCTACGGTGAGTCAGCAGAAAAGTATGCAAGGCAAACTTTTCCGAAATGGAAAAAAGGTTCCACGAATCTATCCGGCCAGACAATGGAAAGGTTGGTTGAACTAGTGCCGCCATATCTGTCCTCTGAGCAGCGGTTTTCAATACTTCAGCTTGTATTGGCACGCCAGAAAAGAACAGTCACTACGAAAACGGTACGGATCAACATCAAAGAGCCGGCTTCCGGCGTTGAAGAGGCGCAAAATGTGTTGTTATCAATGTCGCATGATAACGCCCTGGCTGAGTTGTCTGAATCTTCAATGCAGGCTGCAACATGGCTTTACGATGACGACATTACTGCGGCCAGGGCTATGTTGGCTGAGGCTGAGCGGAAAGAGAATGATTTGATTCGCTCTAAGGCAAAAAGAGAATTAGAGCTGCTGGTTAAGACGATTTGCACCGGACAGGTGCGTTCAGCCAACTATTCAGTAGAGCTGCCTTCGGGTAGGCTTAGTGTAATCGCATACACGCCATCTAAATGTTTTGTTGCTACAGTTTGCTTTGGTCAAAATGCAGTTGAAACAGAGATCTTACGGTGGTGGAGAGATTCCTACCTGGTTGAAAAAGAACTTGGCCGAAGGTTCATTGTTTGGTATTACACATATGGTGAACGGATTGCCAGGTTAGTTGAGAAATCAAAAGCTTTAAAATGGGTTGCAGCAGGGTCTATACGTGCTTTTGTCAGGTTGGTTGCATGTCACCGTTTTTGGAGAAGCAGATGAGCGATAAGAAGAATTTACCGAGAAGAGATGGCAACGCCCTAGAACTCCATGATAATGGCTTAAAAGCAGGGTCACTGATTGAGTTGTCCGTGTCGCGCCTCAACGAAGAGCAAGTCGATAACCTAATGGCCAAGGCTGGCGAAGAAGCGTTAAGGCTTGAGGTGAAGAATCGTGAGCAAAATATGGATTATGTTGTCGGAAAAAAGGCGACCGAGGATCATATAGATACTTTTAATATGCTTGATAAAGCTGGACGAACTACGCGCCAAACAGTTGTATCTGATATCAAGACAGGTGCCGGTAACATGCGAATTGAAAGCAAGTCTGGAGCAACTTGTTTTGTTGCATCCGTTGCCTACGACGACCCTAACCATCCTGATGTGATGTTCTTAAGGGCATACCGTGACGCTGTTTTGGTTAAATCAGAGAGTGGAAAGCGGTTTATTGAATGGTATTGGAGGACAGGCCCAAAGATTGCCAAGGTTGTAAGCAAATCCCGTTCAATGAAAAAGATAGCGCGTTATTTGATATCAAAGATTGTAGCCAGGCTTAGATGAAGGCTCTTGCAACGCGATTGATAAATGCCTTCCCCTTGTTGACTGCATCGGGATCAAGAGATAGCTCAGAAATTCTTGGATGTGTCTGTTTAGAGGCGCTTCTAGCCCTTTGTGCGG
>JACCDN010177436.1_pt1 | contig 10697 bp, 8 predicted proteins | sample 7441691 | NCBI WGS metagenome assembly JACCDN01 (sample SAMN15323439, study PRJNA562643) | freshwater metagenome | isolation source: river surface water | place: USA:Blue River Watershed | collected 2017-08-16
AACCTCTACACATGAGCTTTCGCACCGCCATCGCAGCAAGTGGCATCGCACTCGTACTGGCCTATGCCATGGGATCTGGGCTCTGGGTAAACACTGGCGATAATTGGTATGCCAACCTCAATAAACCTTCATGGCAGCCACCTGACTTTATCTTTGGAATTATCTGGCCCTATAACTTCATCGTCCTTGGAATAGCTGCCACCGTCATCGGCCAACGCGCATCCAAACCCGCAGCCTTTACCTACATCGCCTTCTTCGCACTCTCAGTAATTGCCGCCCTTGCCTGGGCCTATCTCTTCTACAACCCCCACAACCTCACCGGAGCATCAATTGCCCTCACCAGCACCGCTCTCTTAACCATTCCCATGACCTACATCCTCATCACCATCTCGATACCAATGGCGATAGCGGTGATGCCGTATCAGGTGTGGGTAGCAATAGCTGCGGCGTTGAGTTGGGGCATTAGAGGGTTGAATTAACTTCAATAATATTAAAAATGGAAATTCTAAAAAAATATTCATCAAGACTAGGTCTTCGGCAATCAGATCTACCAACTGCAACTACATTACGAACCGTAGAAAGTCTGTTTTAAAATACTAGTAAGAAACTTCTATGTCCTTCAATTATCAGCAAAAAAGTTTTCATCAACTTCTGAAACATCATAGGTTCGCCTAATTGCAATTCCCACTTGATTTTGAACTAGCAATCGACCTAATTCTCGACCATCAATCAAAACTATGGATGTTGCCATTTGTCGCCCAACATACTCTAGGGCCTCAGTGGTGAACCCCGATGTTGTGATTAAGATTCCGCTACTTGCACCTTGACCCTGTAACGCGCCTTGAAAAGTTTGCACCGCAGGTCTTCCAATATTGTTCCCTGCCCCATAACGCTTTGCTTGTACATAAACTTTTTGAAGTCCTAATTTGTCCTGGTTGATAACTCCGTCCACGCCTTCGTCACCAGACCGACCGAGGTGACGGAGTGAATCTTCTCCCTCCCCATAACCCATTTTATGAAGTAACTTCAGAATAGTTTTTTCCAAAAACGAAGGAGGCATTTCCCTTAAGCGAACGACTAGCTCCTGCGCTAGAGCAGACTCGAGTTCTTCAATGGAAGCTTCAATCCTCTCTTGCGGCGTTCCCCCTTCCTCAAATTCTGGCTCTTCAATTTCGCTTTCACCGGGACCAGGGTTCCGATTTATCCAATTCTGATAACCTTCTAATTCCTTCAATACTTGTTGATCAAAGCCATCTGGATATTTCGCAATCAAGTCTCGCCCGATATCAGTTATTTCAAAGGTTGCTGGGGCAGGCCTTGACAAAGCTCCAGCTTGAAACAAGTACTGAACCGCCCAGTGGACTCTAGAATTGAAAATTGATCTTCCACGGTCACTTCTTGTCTCCATCAAACGTTCTTCTGAAGAAACACCAGTCCGAATTGCGACAATTTCACGAATCTCGGATGCATGAATTCGGCCCTTCTCATCAACAACCGACAAAACCACGCCAAAATATTCAAAGTACTTTAGGATCATGAGCAAAAGAGTAACAAGAACTGGCGTTGAATAACAGGTTAAATCAAAAACGCATTTTATTTCCGCGTTTATTCCTGCTCCAAATAATTTATAAGACCCGAAAAGCCTGCTACATATCCCAAAATACTTGGGACGGCATCTCCGATCCATTTTGCAAGTTGACCCCTTTTTGAAGGGACCATAGATTTCGGTGAGAAGTCGAACCAATTTGGAAATCCCTGAAGTCGAGCTGCCTCTCTGGGCGTCAAAACTCGTCGCTCTCGCGGATGAATAAATCGCCCCCGACCGGGGCTTACAAAACCAGTTGTGAGAGTTGGTGCCGGATCACTCCACTTCATTCTTCCATAAACAGACGGATAGGTATGTCCATCTTTGTGACAATCGGGTCGGATGTGATTAGGAAGCTCATACGCATCGTTATCAAAAAGCCAATCAATTCTTTCTTGATTTAGTGTACTCATCTCGGCAATCTGATTCATAATATGATTTGGACCTTCAGTTGATACTTTAAACTTATCCAGGGCCCAACTAACGGGAGCTGGTTGGTGAGCAAAATATTTCCCAACTAGTTCTAAATCCACTGCAAGATGTCCAAGTGTTGCGATCAAGAAATACCGTCGACGAGTTTGCGCCCAACCTAACTGGTGGGCCGCCAACACTGCTCCAGTTACGTTATAGCCATTTTGCAATAAAATTTCGCGAGTAGACTCAACAACGTTATCAACGTCGTTTAACACGTTAGGTACATTTTCGATAACTACGATAGGAATTTTCAGCGCAATGGCAATTGCAGGGACAGTTAGATACAACAGATTTCTAGGATCGTCTCCTCTTGAGTGATTATTCAAAGTTGAATGACCCTGGCAGGGCGGCCCGGCCAAAACCACATCCACCTTACCCACGAGATCCTGCATTTGAGAACCAATCATCTCCGGTGGGTAAGCCAGAGTTGCTTTTGCTCCTTGTCCTATCACTTTGAAATCTACAAGGGAGGCAACGGAGTCGTGAATAACCCTTTTTGTACCATGATTGAATTTATGGATAGCTAAAGCGCCTTCATCGACATCGACTGCAAGAAGAGGTAGAGGGCGGTAACCGAGTGACTTAATTGATTCCTCTAAACCGAGAGAGAGTCCACCAACACTTGAGAATAGATCAATATATGAAATCTCCCTATTACTTCGGTCACCGATTGATTGAATGGGAAAGGCATGCTTATCCTCATTGTCCAAGAAACTTCTCCACCAGGCTGCCATCGGATCCGCGACATTCTTTTTTGAAGATGTAAATTCTCTTGCGACGGTAACATTTTGACGCAAAATTTGCTTGGAAAGTATTCCTTGATTTGACGAATAGCTATGGCGAAAGCCATTGATCAGATCCAGAGATAAAAACTGATCTCCTTGAAGTGCCGTAGTCATGCGCTGGACCTTATCACCGATTGAGTAGCGATAACGTTTTAGAAATCTCTCTTGTGAGAATCTCAGCAGATTGGTCTAAATCTAGGACCTCAAATACCAAATTGGCTCGGCTCTTTCTCAAACTCTTGGCTACATCACGAACCACTGCCGTGGGGAGATTGCCTGCTCTATATTCATCTAAAATTGCTTGCGACATTGAAGCAGAATAGGAGGTTAACACTCTCAATATGTGTGAACGCCACAAGTCAGTCCCTGGTGTGTGAGCGTAGTCCAGATCATTTATGTCTTCGCTAATTGTGAAAGCAATCAGTCCTCTATTAAACATTCTGAATGGAACGCAATCGAAATTCACGGCAGAGGACGATGCTCCGAAGCTGGCAAGAGCACATCCTTCACCGTCACGCCAAAGAGTAAACTCAAAGAAATACTCGGACGAAATGTATCGCCAGAAGTCTGAATCGGTAAGCATTGTGACAGGCAGACTCTCAAGTACTCGAAATAGCTCTGAAGAGAGTTCCCCTTCTAACTCTTCCTTTTTGGCGGATGAATCGCCAATTTTCTTAATGGACTTCTTCCAATCATCCACAAGTCTCAATAACTCAGGCCTCACCCTGCTCAGTGGCTCTTCCCCTTGACCACGAAGCACACCTTCAGGCTTGTCTCTTAAGGGAGAGTTCTGACGATATTCACTAATGAATCTTTGATATGAATGAAGAGACACTGTTGGATATTGCATTTTAATTTTCCTTTAACAAGCGCTCAATGGCATTAGATAAGTTGAACCGAGACTCAACAAGCGAGACAAGTAGATTTGGCGAAGTTTGAGCCATTTCTAGCAAATCTTCTGCAGCAACCTTTGAATCAGTTGCCAGTTTTCGTATGAATCTATTTGCACCGACGTCTTCGCCTAGATCCTCCAGGGACATGCTATTTGATTTAAGCTCCTGCGAAATGCACTGAGCAATAGCGGTGATTGTATTAACAGCCAACTGGGTCTGAATCGCCTTCGCCATTCCATCTGATTCATCCTGAAGGAGTAGATTGAGAACGTCTTCATCTAAATAGACTTGAACGCCATCACTCAAATCCTCCAACAATAAAATATCATCCTGAATGAGAATATGGGAATAGGTACCCTCACGTAAACCTAGCCTTTCTCGAGTAGGCTTATCCAAATGAAGAGGCGAGAACGATGAGAAATCGGACTCTGGCCTAATTCGGAAGCGAGCACGACCCAGCCAAGTTCCAGGATCACTGACCCTGAGTGGTTGCTTATCCAATGAATCCCACAGAATCAACGCAGCTGAAATTTCAAACCCACTTTGGTCTCCGAAAACCAATTTATCTTCCGCGAGCCGATCTATTTCAATTTTCTCCAAAAAGTCTTTTCGGTCAATTGGATGATCATAAATGACTGTACTTTTTCTTAACATTCTACTTCTTGCAAAAATCACATAACGTGCTGACTTGCTCGGAACGCCGGCATCCGAACAGGCCTGCTGGATCTCCTTCAAATTAGTGGAAGTCTGGATTGTGAGATTTGCTGTACGCACCTGACTACCCGGGAGAAGCAAACTTCCCTGCTCGTATTCCTTGCCATCAACTAGAAGTAAAGTGCGAGAGAAAATATCTTCTGCTGCAGAAAGACCCACAAATGGACGAATTGTCCTGGACTCTGAACGAATAATCATTGCTTAGCCCCCTTGGATTCGTCAACCAAAATTTCCACTTGTGGCTTTAGTTTTGAGGTCCAATTGCGATCGTACAAATCGGACTTAACTTGAACTTCAATAACCTCGCCAGCTTTAATTTGCCCAACTAGTTCGTTTGTTGAAATAACTTCAAAATTGGCAGAGTTTTTTGAGATAGTCACGTGACAAGGCCATGACTCGCCTGACTCCGACTCTTCTTCCAGAATTTGAAAATCTGCTGTGATACGCAAATTGTAAGGCTTCTTCTCAGCGTTTGGCCCAAGACTTATTTTAAAAACTGCCTCTGTGAACACTTGATCGCGATGTGCATTAATGGTTGGTTGTTTGATGAAGTGAATCTCAAGTGGCATTTTCGTTGGTCGCGGCGGAAGCGTAGGTCCCGCTTTCTTACCAGCTAAGAGACCTCTCATCAGCTCAGAAAATACCGAAAGAGTTTCTCTCTCGTTGGGCGGAGTTGGGCTCACTTCTTCAATAAATTTTCTGAGTCCAGTCGATAGTTTTGTATAGACAGCATCTGCAATTGAAGTGGAAATTGTCGGTATCTCTTTGCTTTTCTTTTTGTCCCAATGGCTGTGCTGAGCAGGTTCAGTATTCCTCAGGTGCCCATCTGCCTCGCTTGAAGCGACAAAAACACCCCGGACAGCGACACGGCGTCTTTCAAAGTCTTTGTATTCAATAATCATTTTTGGACTTCGCAATAATGCGATGCGAGGAAAGTGACCACCCTCTGATTCTTCTGAAGCTAGCTCCTCATCGGTGGCAACGCGCAACGCTGCCGTGCCTATGCTGATACCCTCCACATCTTGCCAGCCACTAGATATCAGCGACTCTTGCAAAACATTCGACTGTTTTGACCTACCGACCGCTAACTCGTACGCCTTAAGGAATGGTCGAACATAGCTATTGTTCATCGGCCTTGGTATCAGCCGTTTTCCATCAGCTTTTACAACTATCACGTCCATTTCATTGTCAACAAGTGCTGGCCACCACCACTTTTCAATTGACTCAATCAATTCTTCCGCTTCAACTTGAGGATGAACTAGCAAAAGTGAAGTTCCGAAGTTCTTCTCCTCCGATGCACTTCTCTTATCCATGAACAACTTCGCCGCAAGTGAATCAGCGCCGGAATCTTCAAACGGTATTCCTGGCTCACCGGCATCAGGATCCCCATAGATTGCACGCCCTTCAAGATCTCGACCATTTACATCCCTATGGGAACCCCAGTACGTGGTTCCAACTAACCTTCGAGTGACCTTATCGTCGGAAAGCGGTGCAAAGGAACTGTAGGCAAAAACCGTCTGAATGCCAGAACCGCGAATGAAGGCACTTTTTCCAAAACCATAGGATCCACCCGTCCCATCTTCATCGGCCTTGCCTGTGTCGCCGAACATATAAAGAGCCCTGAAAAGTATTGAGTCACTACCCATTTCTATTGAACCGTAGAGGCCATGTGCACCGTAGTCTGAACAAACCAGCAACTTCAAAGGTGCCTTTGAGTTTATGATTTTAAAGCTCTCCTCCGCTACTTCAGCGTCAGATTTTTTCATTGATTTTGATTCATTATAAATCTCACTCAAACCTGAAGTTTTCAAGAACGAAGCTTTATCTTGTCCATCCAATTCTATAAACTTAAACTCCATTGTGAATGGAACTCTTTTTGACTTGACTCGCCCTGAATTCAACTTACGCGAAGCATCCCATGAGTTTTGAATGACTTCTCTTGCCAACAGATCAGAAGCCGTTAAAGTATCAATTCCCTTAAACACTTTTCCAGCGAGACCTCCCGAGGCCCCACCCAATTTCTGCAGCTCAATCCAGTGCCATAAAGGACTTGTCATTTAAATCTCCTCTTCTAGCGGGCCATGGTAGTAAATGGAAGCCTATTTTGTTCCAAATCGCTGCTTTAATGTTAGAATTTGGGAAATCACCTGGTCGATTTATGTTCTAACTCTGATTCGGACTTCTTGTGAGCTTCCCGCTCTGCTTCAGCCTTCTTGGTTGCCTCATTGATCATGTCGTGATTGGCAGCGTCAGCCTCCTCAGGTTCTCGGTAGATCTTTTGCCATTGAACGTCGACCTCTTGAATAAACCGAAGACTTTCAGCTCGAGGTAATGGCACATCTGATGGTCTCATTTGTCACTTACCTCTGCTATCTTCCCACTTAGGTAAAGAACTAAGCGATAAGCCCTTGAGCATGCTTAGTGCCCTCCGCGCAATGTACGACCCGCGTTCGGTGGCCCTCAAGGAATACCTGCCGGCGATGAAAGACACCGCCGGAAGTAGCGGGTCTTTTTCATGGGCCCAGTAAGGGTATGTGCCATGTCTCCACTTGGTTTATTGATTTGCACATCGTGCTTCGGTCTCACCTCTGCAGGTTGGGGAATGCAGCGTTGTCACTGCGAGAAGTATCAGGCGTATCCAGGGGTGGATTGTCCGAGCGGCTACCACCTCTGCTACATGTGTGCTGCCACTGTCGCAGGTGGCACGGGGCGGTATTCGTGGAATGTCTGTGATGTGTGTTTGAAGTTCAATCGTAAGTTGGCACGTGATTACGGCATCAGTCTTCCGTTAGGTCGTCACTCGATTATGAACGGGCTATCGATTCCAATGAGTGCAAGTGCTGAGGTGCAGGCGCATGCAGCGCAAAAGTTACTGCACTTTATTGATGTGGCTGGGACGATCTCGGATTGGGGGAAGTTGCAGGCGCGAGTGCTCTTTGAATCAGTGCCGGTGTGGCGCAGCGAGCCGTATGTGAAACGTGATGTGTGGGAAGCAAAGTTTAAACTCACGGGGTCGCGGGCAACAACGAGGTCAGTTGAAGCCTTTAAAGGGTATCTGCGGGTGGAGAGTTTTGGGGATCTAGAGAATTGACTTAAGTCAGCCAGCTCCAAAATTCATTCGGAATTTCTTTGTTGGTGAGAAGATCCTTGAATTCTTGACCTCGTCCGACAGTAGAGATCATTTCGACGTTTTCAAGAATTGGAGCAGCGGGATCCAGGCCAAATCTCTCTGAGATTCTCGGAAACTGCTCAGGCTCGACCGTATGGTTGAACTCATAATCGCCTTCCTCTTCATCGCGAGCAAAGTATTCGAACTGCAAACGGAGTTTGCCCTCAGTAGTCATGGATGCGTAGAGGATAGGGCTGCCAGAATTTCCCAAGATCTTAATATGCGACATTCACCATTAGCCCCCTTAATCCGTGACGGGTTATCATGCGCTTGCAAAATAAGTGAAGGATCTTGTATTTTACGACGTTTTGCATCTCGGGTAATTGGTACAGCTCAAAAATGCGGGATAACTTCTACCGCTAGCCTTGCTAACCCCTGCTGGTACTTCACGGATGGTTCCATCACACCCCGGCTGATCACACTTGTCACCTTTCTTGAGGGCAGCAGAAATGTTGCTAAGTTTGCGAGTAGTTGGTGCCGTTCGCAGGTACTGATATTCACTCGAGATACTCTGCGCGAAATCCGGGGATTCGATTCGAACCATAATTTCTGAAGCCCTATAGTGGGAAAGAATATTGAGTGAGCCTAACCAGACAACATTTCCATCAAGCACCGCAAGCTTTTCGTGCATTTTTGGTACCTCACGCACCTCTTTCACGAAGGAAGCAAGGTTCTTGTGAATCAAACTTGAATCTCCTGAGTTTTTCTTTTCGGCTGCAGGTTTCGTAATGATTGTGATTTCGACATCTTTCGCTACCAAATCTCGGAGGATCGGCTCCCACCTTGCAGTGGCATCAGGCATAGTGAAGGGACTTGAGATCATTACCTTGTTCTTTGATTTCTTAAGGTCCTTTTGGAACGCAGCATAAAATCCATCGCCCGTGTACCAAGCAATTGAACCTGAGGCTCTCTCGGGTAATTCTCTAAGAACCTCAAAAGACTCTTCACTAAGAAGCTCGGCGGCATCAATAACTCTACCTTTTGCAATCATTTTCTTTACGAGTTGAGAAATTACAGCGCCAGAGTTTCGCTCCAGTGTGGGTAGGTCTGCCACCACGAGCACGTGCTGTCTTGCACGGCTAATTCCAACGTTCCACATTGCATTTTCTACCGCTAACGGATCAATATTCCCAAGAAAAGTTCCTAGCCCTGGGTCATCGGCAGAAGAAACCTTCGTTATATCAACAATCATTAAATCTCGTTCGTTACCTTGAAATCTGTGTACGGTGCTGACTCCACCTTCTACGCCCTTTGCATTCGAAGGCATAATGAGTGTTCTGATGAAATTTGTTTGCTTTGCAAATGGTGAAAGGACTGCAAAAGATTTCTTGGCTGTTGAAGGGAACTCCCAGCCATCCGAAATGAGAGAATCTGACATCGATTTAATCACAAGGGCATGAATTATATTTCTCCATGAAGATTGAACCCGTGCAGATTCTGGGCCTAATTTTGAGGTATCGAAAACAATGAATGACTCATTCCCCCAAGGAGTTGCTTTATCCATTCGATCTTCAATGGTTTTCAGTGTGTGCTCTGGATAGAAATAGTCAGAAATCAAATCTGAAATGTCCTTTCTCATCCGATACTGATCACGAAGTGCTACTAATTGTTCTGACTCGGTCTCCTGACCTATCCCATTGAGCACCTTAGAGTAGGTAAACGGGTTCTTGGTCAGTAACTCTTTGTATTCAGTGTCAGATGCTGAAACCTTGAAATTCTCCTTCTTTAGTTTTGTTCCCACTTGCACAATGGGAGGTAACTGGCGAAAATCGCCAGCAATTACGAGGCGACTTTTTGCTTTTGCCGCAGAACAGTAGAACAGCGAAAGGGGAATCATTGACGCCTCGTCAATCACAACTACGTCGAACTCCAACTCAATTATTTCTTTATCAATGAGGGGTTTATAGGCAGTACACGCCACCACTCGTGCTTCAGCAACGATTTGCTTTCTTTTTCCAGAAATTTCCTCTTGTAATTTATCAATCCGCTTTTGGAGCTCTGACTGTTCGTTCTTATTTGCGGTGATCCTTTCATCAATACTTGCTTCAGACGGATTTAGTTTTAGCCATTTAACAGACTTAGCAGAGGCAACCTCGAGTGCTGCCACTTCTTTTTGCAGATTTGGGAGCGACGTCGTGCCTCGATCAACAGATTTCTTTGCCTGTTCTTGACTTTTAATTACCTGATCACGTTCCATGCGAATTTGGCCTGGATTTCGAGAGGAGCCAAAGAAGCGGCTCACAGCACTTTTCGCTTCAGATTCGGCCAGTTCAGCTTCAAGAGACTTAATGCGAGCTTTTGAGTCTGTGATTTTCTTTTTTGAATCCTTGAGCTCTAATTCTAGGCTCGCTAATTCTTTAGAAGCTTTGTCCAGGATCTTGGTTGCGTTTGCATGCGAACGAAATTCAGACTTTGCAGTTTCTAAGTCTTCCGTTTTGTCCTTCAATTTTTGAAGCTGACTTGAGCATTTAATGATCTCATCCTGAATAGGTGCTACCGCCTTACGTAAAGTCTCATCAAGATCGATTAGGTGGCCATATTTATCTTTTATTTCGGGCTTTACAGGATTTCCAAGTCGTAGCATCAATCCTTCAGAAATGGGGCTAACAAGTTTGAAGCGATCAAGGCATCTCTCAAGTGCGGTGTCAACTGCAAGGTTTGTATTTGAAATTAATAAGACTTTTTGTCCTAGCTCCGCAAGTGCTGCCACAAGCGATCCCATTGTGGTTGTTTTTCCCGTTCCAGGAGGTCCCCAAATGTAGGTGACCGCATTCTCCCCTGCGACGTTCAGTGCATCAGCTTGGTGTCGGTTTAATCCTTCAGCAAAGATACTTTTAGGGTGACAGCTCATTACGGGTGGGTAATCCGCCAAGCCCAATGATGCGAGAGCGACTTGGTTCTGAAAAAGCGATTCATTTTTAAGGAGTTCTACTTGCTTTTCAATTAAGAAAAGGGGGTCGCTGCCAATGCTTGCGACTTCGATTGTGGGCCCAAAATCATCTTCTAACTCAAATTGGTACTGTGAGTTAACCTCACCAAGGTACCGACCCTGTGACTTCTTTTCCTCAACCGTGAAG
>JACCDN010269113.1_pt1 | contig 10697 bp, 7 predicted proteins | sample 7441691 | NCBI WGS metagenome assembly JACCDN01 (sample SAMN15323439, study PRJNA562643) | freshwater metagenome | isolation source: river surface water | place: USA:Blue River Watershed | collected 2017-08-16
CAAGAAAAATTAGACGTGTGTTGGAGTCTGAGTGATTCAACTTCAAAATATTTCAAAATCCTTTCAAACTCAGATCGGCATCAATCAAGTACTAGATGATGTCAATCTTGATTTAGAGCGTGGTGAAAAAGTTGCCGTCTTAGGATCGAATGGTTCTGGCAAATCTACTTTGGTCAAAATCATAAGTGGTGTTGCTTTACCAGATTCAGGACATATACAGAGTGATATGAGCATTTCTTGGCCCTTAGGTTTAAGCGGTGGCTATCAAGGTAGCCTCACCGGTATTGATAACCTCAAATTTCTCTGCCGAATCTACAACGCTGAATACGAACCAACGATTGAGTTTGTCCGCTCATTCACAGACCTTGGTCATTTCTTGAATGAACCGATTAAAACCTATTCTTCTGGCATGAAAGCTAAATTTGGCTTTGCGGCTTCGATGGCGATTGATTTTGACTGCTACTTGATCGATGAAGTATTGGCCGTGGGTGATAGTCAATTTCAACAAAAATGTCGCGATCAATTGTTTGGTAAAAAATCCGATAGAACCCTTTTATTGGTTTCTCACCAAGAGAGAATCATCAGAGAGTATTGTCAAAAGGCCTATGTTTTACACAATAAAACCTTGCAGCCTTTTGAATCAATTGATGATGCCTTCAAATATTACAAGGAAACATTGCAATGAGCAGGCTAAAAGTTCTTTTATTAATAGTATCAATTGCATCTTTGACTGCATGCTCCAGCCTTAAAACTTGGTTACCATCCTCTGGACCCAGCACTTCTGTTGTAGAGGCCAGTTCTAGTGATAATTCCTTAATTGAAGTGATCCCACTGAACGGCGATGTGGTTTCTAAAATCAATGCCAGTTCCCAGCAGCAACTTTTCTCAGAGGTCTTCGGTAAAGCTACCAGAGATTACCTGGTTCAACCTGGTGATGTCTTAGAAATACACATTTGGGAAGCCAGCCCTGCTCTATTATTTGGCACTACTTCATTTCCTGGCATGACTGGCTCTTCAGGAAGTCGTAGTTCAGTGATACCTGAACAGATGGTCAATCAAGACGGTGCTATCAATGTGCCATTTGCCGAACCTATTCGCGCACAAGGTAAAACTCTCAAAAGTATTGAAACCGATATTTTGAGTGCCATCAGAGGCAAAGCCAACTTTCCACAAGTGATGGTCAGAATGACTAAAAACACAACCTCCACTGTGACAGTTGTGGGTGAAGTCAATAACAGCACTTTGCTACCACTGACCCCCAAGGGTGAACGTGTCTTAGATGCAATTGCTAGCGCTGGTGGTGTAAAGCAACCCATTAACAAAGTAACTTTGCAATTGAGCCGAGATTCTAAGAGTTACACGATTCCTCTTGAAACAGTCATCAGAGACTCCAAACAAAATATCTTGTTGCAACGCGGCGATGTTTTAACGGCTTATTTCCAACCATTCAGCTTTACAAGCTTAGGTGCCAGTGGAAAAAATGAAGAGATCATGTTTGAAGCTAATGGCATCACATTGGCTCAAGCTTTAGGCAGAATGGGTGGACTACAAGATAACCGTGCAAATGCCAAAGGTGTTTTTATTTTCAGATTTGAAGAGCCAACAGCTGCCAATAACAGCCAAGTCAGAACCCAAGATGGAAAAGTGCCTGTGATTTATCAGGTGGATATGACAAACCCAGGCACCTTCTTTTTGGCACAAAGCTTTAATTTAAAGAATAAAGATGTGGTTTATGTTTCTAATGCTCCCGCAGCTGAACTACAAAAGTTCTTAAACATCATTGTTTCAGTTGTATACCCATTGGTTAACGTGGGCGTGATCAATAAGTAATAAATGAAGTAGTGACCAAATAAAGTTATAGTTTTAGGTTATCTCTTAAAAAAACTTTTTAGCAAGATATCTGACTTTCTAATTTGCCGCGTTATCCAACCAATTCTTAATTGATCAAGCTTGCCAGCTTGCTCCAATTGTGTTCTTTGCTCAACAATACGATGTAAAACTGCTTCGCAAGTGGTATAGCCCTTGAGATCCCAATCCCAGTAAATGGGGTAATGCAGTAATGCGCCGGCAATCAGTTCTTCTAATGTTAATTTTCTTTGTCTACGTTTAAAGGCAGTGGGACTCTCTGCCCTGTCTTCAGTCAACCCCCATCCTGCATAAAATGGTTGACCATAGGTCACAACTTTCTTACCTCTCAACAAAGCATCAAATCCTGATAAGGATGTCATAGTGTGCACTTCATCACTAGCATTGATACAACTGATGATGCTTACTTCAGCTTCAATATGATTGACCCATGGAGCAATCTCTTTTAAAGCAATGCGACCTTTTCTGTTACCACTAAGTACATCAGGATGAGGTTTATAGACAATAAATGCCTTGGGATGTTCTGCACGCACTGCCTTAAGCAGATCTAAGTTTGTTTGAATCGTTGTGCAACCCAATCTGATAGATGCGTCATCCTCGACTTGACCAGGAACCAAAATGATTGAACGTCCCTTAGCTAATGGACGCCAATCAATTACTTGATTAGGCTCTAAATTGTATTTGGTGATTTCATGATCAATGATGTATTGCTTGACCCAAGCAGCCCTGGATAAATCATCATCGGTGAATTCTTTACTATTAAGTATGGTCTCTAGATCAGATGGCCTAGTGGCATCAAAGTAAAGTCCTTTTTCATCCATGACCAAAGACAAAGGTTTTATGAGGTCAGAACCCAAGCCAACAGAACGAATAAAGCCATCTTCAACGTGTAATAGTCTAGATTTGCGATCGCTGACATAATCAACGAGTTCTAATGGAGGCCTTGCACCCCAATACAGTACTGATTCACCTTGGCTTAATTTATGGCCCTCAAGATGACTTATATCTTTAGCAAAATGAACTAATTCTTGATGCAAACCAAAGATTGGCATCAGATTCGCCGCCTTCCAATCACGAAAACCAAATCCAATGACTCTATTTTTTCTATGAGGTCCATGTACTTGGTTAGCAATTTTCTTTTGCCTAATTAACCAATCAATAACATCTGTTATTTGACCTCTTTGATGAGTTATGGGGTCTAGATATCTTGTGTAATAAATATAAGCTGCAGCAAATAATTCATATACTGTTCTTTTTCTGACACGCCTTGACCATGCTGGTGAATCTACGACACGGTCATCCGTAACACCCCATCCTGCGTACCAAGGAACGCCGAAACAAACGACTGGCTTACCTACCATCAATGCTTCAAAGCCCATGCCGCTTGTAACAACATAGATCTTATCCATTTGTTTGATTAAATCAATTGGATTAATCAGATTACGTAAAACAACAACTCGATCAGAATTTCTTACTGAAGTAAGGTAACCACTTTTTTTACCAGAACTTACTTCTGGGTGCGTTTTAACATAAATGATTGCCTGGGGATTTTCTTCTAAAGCTGCAGAAAGCATCTCAATAAATGTTTTTTGGGTGGCACCGCCATACTGAACACTCATGTCAGCAAAAGTCTGATCAACCACTAAAATAGATTGAATATTACTACGACCATCGGAAATTAAAAAACGATTATCAAGAGAAGAAACTAATTGAGTAGCTGAAAAAAATTCTGCGGCATGGTTATACTTGCTTAATTGCAAATTAATAATTAATTTAATATATTTATCAGCCAGTAAAGTAGATTTAGGAAGAATATTTTCATCTAAAGAAAGAAACTCTTCAATCATGCTTGGACTTGAACTATCGTAGTAAATACCTATCTCATCAATAATTAAACTGAGGGAAGAATTTATCACACCAACATTATAAGACCGAAGAAATCCATCCTCCAAATACCATAGTGGTATTTTATTAACGATAGAAAATTTTAGGGCTTTTTTTGTAGTTGCTTTTTTACCCCAACAAATTACTGCATTTATATTTGTAAATGTTCTTGGCTTATATATTAATTCAAAAGTTAAGATCTTTTGAATAATAAAATTGGAGCCAATAGCAGCTGTAAAAAAACCTACTTTACTCAAGAAAAAACCTTCAAAAATAAATTTTTTATGCTATTTAAAAATGATTTTTTGAATAGCATATATCTTGGTCTAGAATCAAAAAGAGAATAAAATTTACATGGATCTACATTATGAGCATGGCACTCATTGAAAAAAACATTAATTAAATCTTTAGGAAATAATTGATTTGAAATATTGATATTATTTTGCAGTAAACTTTCAAGTCTTTTTTTAAATATTATTGAATTATTAACTCTTTGCTTATAGTAAGAAGAAGAGTGATTTTTATTATGAAACTGATGGAAAGCTATATTACCCTTGATTAAATTTGAAATACATAGACATCCAAGAGCCGCTCTAAAACCAGACGAAAGTAATGGCGCCGTATAACTTCTATCCTTAATCAGCTCCCAAGAAGAATCAATTAGCTTTAAGTGAATAGCAATACGAACAATAAAATCAAAATCTTCATATCCATGCCCTACATAACCCTCAAAAAATCCTCCAACTTTCAAATAGTCTTTGACATTAAAGGCAATTACTGATGATGGAATAGCCCAATGAAGATAGTAATTAAAATCAAATGATAAAGATTTCAATAAAAGAAAATCAACGGCACCACTATTCAATAATTTAGTTCCTAATCGAGTAAGATAAAGGCATGGAGCAATAGAAATGCCTTTATTTAAAATTACATCCTGGGCTAAATTTAAAAATAATTTAATGTCAGGGTATACATCAACATCGATTAAAATGGCTATGTCACTAAGAACTTTTGATACCCCTATATTTCTAAGTCTTGATAAATTAATATCATTATCACTTTCTTGGACTTTTATATAAGATATTTTTTTTCCCGCTAAACTAGATAAAATATTACTTAAATAAAGATCATTATTTGATTCACGATAGTGGTGCACAACAACGATTTTTAAATTTGAATTAGATATTTCTCTGCATAACAATAATAATTTTTTAATTAAATCTTTAGGTCGATATTTTAAATCTACAGGAGTTACGATGGTAGCTATACATTGCTGCGACAAATTTTCACCTCAATTCAACAAAATTTAAGAAGTATAATTACCTGATTTTTGTACTCAGCCAAAGAAACAACATAACCAAATTCCTTCAAAAAATTAAATAATTTTTCTAAACTATAATGATTTCTCCATCCTTGCCTTTGCACCCTATCAATTAAAATATCTATCGCGTTATTATTACAATTAAAATAATTATATGAAAATAAGATATAAGAATGACTTAATGATAATTTTCTAAATAAGTTATCTATATTATTGATATATTCTAGAACTCCGCTCATTACAGCAATATCAGCTTTAATAGGAATAAAGTATTTATCGTTTAAATCTATCAACGCACAATCATCGTCCCATTGCTTAAAGTCAGCTCGATAACAAATATGATTTTGCTTTCTTGCTATGCTGCTAAATGGTGAAAGACTACCGCATCCATACTCACAGAAACTCATCTCATCATCAATAGTTATTGACGATTTAACAAAATCAAACATATGTTGATTACGATAGATCCAAGAGGAGTGAAAATTATCAGCATTTGTCCACCTGCGAACGTCTGTTTTATGCATGGGGGCATTCACTTATTCAAAAATTTCATGGGGAAAGTTATCAAGTAACTTGTTGAGATCGATCTGTAGCTCTGGTAATGATGATTTTTCAGAAATATTTTTTATATCTAAATCTGTTAAGTTATTTAAAGAAAAGTCAAAAATTGAAACCTTATCTCTATTGATAGTCGAAAAGAAATCTTCAAATTTAAAATCACCACCTTTTATTAAAGTATCTTTTGATCTTAACCAAACCCAAGGAACGCCATAAGCCTGAGCTATGATTAACCCATGAAGCGAGGTTGACAAGACAGTATTTGCTCCTGCAATAGCCTCTACCACCGCTTCAACATCCTCTCTAACATCAACAACTAAAAAATCATTGCTAAATAACTTAAATTGTTCATAGTGTGCATAATGCGGACAAATTACGATGCCACCCTGCTTCCTAGCAGGGTTAAAAAAATGGGGCATTAAAAGCGCTGGATCACCAAATATTTCTGGAGCACTCCAACCAAGATTTCTAGTAACAAAATTAAAAGTCTCCTTGCCACGCAACGCATAAATCTTATTAGGAATGAAAGTTGAAAGTCTTTGGCTTTCCACATAACCATATGGGCGAATAATCCCAGAGCCCCAAATTGTCATTCCTGGCCTATCTATGTGTTGCAAAATACTGCCTACAGAAAGTAATCCTTTTTTTGTAACATCGCGATTAATATTAGTAACTTTTTTACCCGTGATTCGACTCACAATGTATGGGCCAATTTGATCCCCGAAATTTGGTTTTTTATCCCACCAATAAAGATTTATCTCATCTATATTTTTTTCATTTTTTAAAGAGGCCGGCAAATCTTCAACTATATTTTTTTTAAAGCCATTTTGACCATCAATAAACCATGTGGCTACCTGGTTTTTATTTGAGTAATTAGATTTGATACTTGATATTTCAGGAGCTTGATCAACAATTGATGGTAGCGGATAAAATACCTTGATATCGTTTTTTGAAAAAAAGGTTGAATATCTAGTGTCATCATGATTACCTAGATGCTCCAACTTATCTGCTTCAAAAATCATTTTTTTTATAAGCACGGTAGGAACCATTAGAGCTAAACCATATCTAAGATTTTTATCAATAAAGAATCCTTCTTTAGCTCCATTTATAGCCTTTTCATTAAAATCTACAAATACTTTTTTTTGTAAATCCTTTTTTAAACGAAAATAAAGACAAAACACCGTATCAATAGACTTCATGTAGGTTGCCTTCTTTAAAACTCCACTAAGCTGATCATAAAAATTTCGACAGACAACAGCGTCATCCTGAATAACAAGATGAAATTCAGAGCGAAAGTCGTGCATCAACCAACTTTGTTTAGAATTTTTATATATTCCCAAAGAACCATCATCAATAGATGCCAATGCATCACCAAGCATAGAGCGAAGATAAGGGATTCGATAGGCTCTATTTTTATGGGCCATGATAGTCACTGATATGGATTGGCTTGAAAAACTTTGATTTTCAATCTCAAATGGACCACGTTTTGGATAATTTTTGTTAACAAATTTATTAAATTCATTTGAAAAATGCTTAACCATGGAACTACCGTCACCATCATTAAAGCAAATAAATCTATATATTCTTATGTTTGTATTTAATACTTTTTTAATGTTAGATGGTCTTAAAATTACAGACTGGCAATCCCTATAAACTGCCTTTCCTGAAGCAAGTGCATAGTGATGGTACAAAAATGAAGGTAAATTTACATCACTAGGTGATCTCAAACGATTTGATCTAGTTTTAGAAATTTCAAGATTAAAAATATCTGATATTTCCTTTAGGATTTCCTTTTTTAAGGCATATGGTGTGTGCTTATGAAGATTGGTAGCTATGTACCCTGGAAATTTTTGTTTGATAAGTTGCTGAGAGCTTATAGCTGGTGAAAGATAATCTCGAGTGCAGTCAAAAAAATTATCATTGAACACCGCACCATGTGATTCTAAATAAGATATAGACCGTCCACTTTGGTCAAAAAAATCACTGTAATAGCAGGGTTTATTGATAAGCATATCATCGTTAAAATAAATAAAATGTTCAGATAATTCAGGAATGAGATGCAGACATGCTTCAATAGCATGCGAGTTAAAAGTGGGTAAAACTTTTGAATCAGGAAAAATTTCTTCGTGATGTATCCAGTTGACTCTTGGATGGCTTTTGAGCCAATGTGGGGGCGAGCAATTACTAACAATATGCACCTTATGAAACCAAGGCATAAATTTGCATAGCGCTCGCAGTGAGTAGCGAAGTTCGTCACGAGATGTGTAACGATCTAGATCAAAAGCTTGTTCAGGATATGTTTTATTCCACAATTCCAACCAAGATGAATCATCTTTATTTACCCATGTATAAACGACATCAACCGGCATAGGAGAGCCAAAACTATAATCTCCAAATTTATTAATAATTGATGGGTATATTTCATTGAAAGACTTTAGGGTGCCTTTTTTTATGAAAGCCAGACTTGATCTAACCGTAAAAATCTCATCAGAATTAACATCATAGGTAAAAATATGAGAAGCAAAATTATTATCAAACTCCCCAATAAATTCAATTACGAAATCAGGCTTAGAACATACTTTAGAAAATAACCAATCCGCTTTTTTGGGATTTAATAAATCAGCACCTCTAACCATTGCCTCAAATCCACCACCTAGTGTGTAGATCTTTAAATCACTTCTCGTGCCATGACAAACCCATAATGTAAAAAGAAGAAAATCACGAAGTATCAAGGAATCGACAAGTAAAGACTGATCTGGATGGCCAGTGGTTGCTCCAGTTTTGAGTTTAAACTTTTTAGCCACCTGCACCCAAGGATGAATTTTTTCATCATATGAATATCCAGCAGGTAATATGTAATTCGATAAAGATACATCATTACCACTAATTTCAGATCCAATTCTTTTAGAGAAATAATCAAAAAAAAAGCGATTGGGGCTCAGAAATAATTTTTTAATTTTTTTTTGGATTACCATTTTCAAAAGGGCTAAAAGATCGAGTCTTATTAAACACTCATTAAGTTGAATTAATAACTTCAATAGTTGGAAATTTTTGAATATTTTTTTACTAAAACCACTAAAGTTGTAGCCAACTTACTTCGTAAATATTTGGTAACCTTTTTTGTAAAGCCAAAGTAGTCATATCGCTTTATATCTGAAAATTATTTAACCACTCTGAATAAACTTTGATTAAAGATAATCAAGTTGGAAAATTAGGGTTAAACCAACTTAAATACAACTTTTATTGCTTTCAATAAGCATAAGAAGAGTTATTGTTTTGCATGTTTTTTAATTCATGCAGCGATAACTCAGAAGCCAGTTCCCTTATATGCCAGCCCTTTAGCTTGGGGAAACTTCCAAACTATAAAAAAGTTTTATTGCTCCAAGGTCCTGTAGGTGGTTTTTTTCAAAAGCTATCAGATTATTGGATCGCCCATGGGGCCGAGGTGATTAAGGTCAACTTCAATCCTGGTGATGATCATTTCTACAAGAATGAAGCCATACAATACAAAGAGAGCCTGACTCAATGGCCGCGACATTTAAGAGGGATATTAATCACACGCGAAATTGATGCTGTTTTCTTATTTGGAGACTGCAGACCCATTCATAAACCTGCCAAGTTATTGTGTGACACTTTGAATATTGATCTATGGTGTTTTGAAGAGGGTTATTTCAGGCCTAATTTTTTCACTTTAGAAAAAAATGGTGTTAATTACTATTCATCACTGACACACACTAATCCCTCCTCTTTGCCAGCACAGGAGATCAAGACTTCACTGATCAGTTATCCTAAAAGATTCCCACAGATGTGCTTAGCTGGATTTCAGTATTGGCTAGCTAATGTGCTTCACCCAAATCACTACCCATACTACACTCATCATCGGGATTTAAATTTCACTAAGGCTGCATACTGGATAAATTCATTTTTAAGATACCTCAAATATAAATTCACTGAACAACATAGAAAAAGGCAAATCCTAAACTTAAAAAATGCTAGCTATTTTGTAGCGCCACTTCAGATTCATGACGACTCACAAATAACCGAGCACTCAGACTACGGGTCAGTGGAGGAATTTATAGAGGAAGTGATGCTATCGTTTTCAGAATATCTTAAAAAAACAGCTAGTGAGGATTGTTTGATTATTAAGCATCACCCGATGAACCGAGGTCACGTGCACTATGGATCTTTTATCTCTAGCCTAGCTAACTCCTTAGACATTAGCTCAAAGGTCATATACATCCATAATATTGCGTTACCTGATATTTTTCGTCATGCAAAAGGATGTGTGATTGTTAACTCAACTTTCGGATTACAGAGTCTGTTACATGGGGTTCCAGTCATTACTCTAGGGCGCTGCTTTTTTGCCAAAGAAAGTTTAACCTTCCAAGGTGACCTTAGTGATTTTTGGAGAAATCCAGGTCCCGTTAATAGTGATATTTTTAATAATTTCAAGACTCACGTTATAAGTACTACACAGGTAAATGGCTGTCTTTACTCAAAAGAATATGAAATTAGGTAAAAAAACTGTCAGCAATGATCCAATTTAATCAAAATCTAGTGCATAGATAAGTTTAGGTACCATCAAACCAAAAAACGGGGGTACGGGTACGGTGGGAGTCGGCTTAGAGAAAATGATTATGGGGTGCCCCCTGTCAAAACTTTGACATTACTCTTAAGATTTTTTGGTTACTTGTAACGATTAGTGATCTAGTGCACTGCATACGCATGCTGGAGATTTGGGTCCCACCCAGCGGGTGGTGTGAGAGCCATGAAAGTAACCTCAGAAAATTTTCAATAGCATCTAAATTGGGTTAAATAAAAGCATCATTACCCAGTCGACCGAATCGATTGCTATAGCGTATATCCCTCAAAAACTGTTGGCGTGGGGAAAAATGTGGTGAAAAAAGAAAAAGGGACTAAAAAGCCCCTAATCTGTTGACAATTTGGCGGAGACGAGAAGATTCGAACTTCCGATCCAGGTTTTGCCCAGATGCTCCCTTAGCAGGGGAGTGCCTTCGACCACTCGGCCACGTCTCCGTATCACTTCACTGAATTAAATCAGTGAAGA
>JACCDN010356156.1_pt1 | contig 10697 bp, 7 predicted proteins | sample 7441691 | NCBI WGS metagenome assembly JACCDN01 (sample SAMN15323439, study PRJNA562643) | freshwater metagenome | isolation source: river surface water | place: USA:Blue River Watershed | collected 2017-08-16
ACCTATCGCGTTCCACCATCAACCACCAAGTCCGCCAATATTCCGACCGAGTGGTAACCGTGAGCATTCAAGAGTCGATTCCGCCAATTCTGAGACCAGATCGGGTCAAACCGCTTTCTGTCGCAGAGTTCCAATCACGCTTCGGCTTGACTCAGGCGAATTCGGTTTCGGTTGCCGAGGCTCAATCGCTGACCGGCATCAGCATGAACACCGGTGACCTTCGCGCGGGAGATTTGTTCGTAGCCATGCCAGGCAAGAAAACTCACGGCGCTGCGTTTGCCCAAAAGGCAATCGAATCGGGTGCTGTGGCGGTCGTCACCGATGGCCAAGGGTTCGAGCTGCTTCACGACACAACCGTGCCGGCTGCGGTTCCGGTGTTATTGCTCGAGAATCCCCGACGTTACCTTGGCGAACTAGCCGCATTCGTATACGGCAACCAAGCTGGCAAGCAGCCAACCATTTACGGCACCACGGGCACCAACGGCAAAACCTCGACCACCTACCTGCTCGAAGGCATCCTGCGTCAATTGGGACAGGTTACCGGTTTGACCTCGACGGCCGAACGGCACATCGCGGGCGAGGTTATTGTTTCGAGGCTGACGACTCCTGAGTCAACCGAAATGCAAGCTCTGATCGCGAGGATGCGCGAGCGCGGCGTCGAGTCGATCGCGATCGAGGTGTCTGCGCAGGCGCTCAGCCAGCTGCGCGTCGACGGCATCAAGTTTGACGTGGTCGGATTCACGAACCTCAGTCACGACCACTTCGATGACTACGGAGGCTTCGAGCCTTACCTTGCCGCAAAGGCCGAACTCTTCACTCCCGAACGAGCCGCGCGAGGAGTGATCTGCCTGGATTCCGAGTTCGGCGCACAGTTCGCCGCCCACTCGACGATTCCGTTCGAAACCATTTCGAACGCAGGTTCAAACATCGCCAGCGACTGGGTTGTTGAGGTTCTCGAGGAGACTCCGAAGTTCACCCGATTTGAGCTACGAGACGCCTCAGGAACTCGCAGTCTGCAGTCGACCGTGCCCGTTATTGGCGCGCACATGGCAGCTAACGCTGGCCTGGCGATAGTCATGCTCATGCAGGGTGGCTGGACGTTCGAGCAGATCCGCGATGCAATTGCCGACGGAATCGATGCCTATCTGCCGGGCAGAACCGAGAATGTTTCTAGCGGAAAGGGACCGGCGGTATTTGTAGATTTTGGCCATTCACCGGATGCCTTCAAGAACACTCTGGCCGCGGTGCGACACGTTACCCCTGGTCGGGTGATTATGGTTTTCGGCGCAGACGGCGATCGTGACGCAACCAAGCGTCCGGCCATGTCGCAAACCGCGGCAGACGGCTGTGACATCTTGGTGGTCACTGACCACCACCCGAGATTTGAGGATCCTGCCTCGATTCGCAAGGTTCTGGTTGATGCGGCCAAGAGCCACCGTCCAGACCTCGAGGTGCACGAGGTTTCGCCTCCTGAGGCGGCTATTCGAGTTGCAGTTTCGCTTGCCCGCGAGGGAGACGCAATTCTTTGGGCAGGGCCGGGGCATCAGGATTACCGCGACATTCGAGGTGTGCGAACCCCATACTCGGCCAGGGCTGAGGCTCGCGCAGCTCTTAAAGAAAGCGGTTGGGCATGATGCGCCTGAACCTGCTCGAAATCGCTGAGGCGGTTAACGGCAAGCTAGTAAACGACGCTTGGGCCGGCATCGAGGTTTCGGGTTCGGTAGAGACTGACTCGCGCCTGATTGGCGAGGGTTCACTGTTCGTGGCGAAGCCGGGCGAGTTCACCGACGGGCACAACTTCGTCGAGCAGGCGATGCATGCGGGTGCGGTAGCGGCGATTGTTCAACGCGAGCTTCCCATCGATTTTCCTCAGATTTTGGTCGGCGACAGCGTTCTGGCTATGGGCCTTCTGGCCAAATCGGTTTTAGCAACGATTCGAGCCCAGACTGGCTTGCGCGTAATCGGCGTTACCGGTTCGAACGGCAAAACCACCACCAAGAACATGCTTCGCGAGATTCTCTCGAAGTTCGGCCAAACGATTGCGCCCATCGAGTCTTACAACAACGAGGTCGGAGCTCCGTATTCGATTTTGCGTTGCACCGCAGAAACCGACTTCCTAGTTGTCGAAATGGGAGCCGACGGCTTGGGTAGCATCGCCTACCTGACCGACATCGCCAAACCAGATGTCGCAATCGAGCTCAAGGTAGGGCTGGCTCACGTCGGCGAGTTTGGCGGAATCGAAACCACCGCGAAGATAAAGGCCGAGTTGCTCGAGGGTCTTGACTCTTCGGCCGTCGCGATTCTGAACTTTGATGACGGCTACGTTCGCGAAATGGCCGAACACTGCAGCAACCGGAAGTTCTGGTTCGGCACCGCTTCGGGCAGCGATTTGCGCGCCGATGAAGTCTCTCTTGACCTGGCCGGCACCTCATTCACAGCCCACTGGGCCGACGGTCAGAGCCGCCGAGTCACCCTTCAGATTCTTGGCGAGCATCACATCATGAACGCGCTGGCTAGCCTTAGCGCAGCCGAAGTACTTGGTCTCGATCGCGAAATCTCGGTGGCCGCGCTCGAGGCTATGCCTCTTGCCGAACGTTGGCGTATGCAGGTCACCAGGCTGCCAAACGGCATCCACGTAATCAACGATGCCTATAACGCCAGCCCAGACTCGACCAAGGCCGCGCTGCAGACCCTCGCGCACATTGGTCGTGGCAAACACCGAACCATCGCGGTGCTCGGTGAGATGGCCGAACTCGGCGCATTTTCTCGAGAGCAGCACGACGCCATCGGGCGAATCGTTGTGCGCCTCAACATCGACCAACTGGTTGTGGTCGGCGAAGGCGCGAAGCTAATTCACTTGGGCGCTATGCAAGAGGGATCTTGGGATGGCGAAAGCATCTATTTCGATTCAGCCTCCGACGCTGAAGCTCACTTGCGTGGGATGCTTGAGCCTAACGACCTACTGCTGGTCAAATCTTCAAAGTCGGCCAACTTGCGACACCTCGGCGACCGACTGTGCGACGTATCTACGGAGGTCGGTTCGTGAGAGCCCTTCTTTTGGCCGGAGGCATCTCGATGGCCTTCACGCTTTTTGCCACACCGGCCTTTATTTGGTTGTTCAAGCGACTCAACTGGGGTCAATTCATTCGCGAGGATGGGCCGCAGAGCCACAAGCTAAAGCACGGCACACCGACCATGGGCGGGGTTGTCATCATTCTCGCGACTTTGACCGGCTACTTCGTTGGCAAACTTGCCAATTTCGAGACACCAACGCCTTCGGCTTTGCTCGTTCTGCTGATGCTGGTCGGCCTCGGATTAGTTGGCTTCATTGATGATTTCTTGAAGGTGCACCGCAAGCAGAACCTGGGAATCTCTGGCTGGCAAAAGATCTTCGGTCAGGTGCTGGTTACCGGCGTTTTCATTTGGCTCGCACTCACATTGACTGACTCTTCGGGTATGCACCCGATGTCGACCAAGCTGTCGATTTTCAGAGACACCGACTTTGACTTTTTGGCCTTCGGCACCGTTGTGGGCCTGATTCTGTTGGCCGTTTGGATCAGCCTTTTGGTGGTTAGCACTTCTAACGGTGTCAACGTAGCCGACGGACTTGATGGTTTGGCCACCGGTGCCAGCATCATGTCTATCGGAGCATTTGCCGTGATCGGCTTCTGGAAGTTCAACCAGGCTTGCGGCACTGTAACTGAGAACCTCAGCAGCTGCTACACCACTTCAGATCCGCTTGATCTCGCGGTGGTCGCCTCGGCGATCGTCGGCGCACTAGCCGGATTCCTTTGGTGGAATACCTCGCCTGCGCAGATCTTCATGGGCGACACCGGTTCACTCGGCCTCGGTGGAGCCCTTGCCGCACTTGCGATTCTTTCGCGCACCGAACTGTTGCTGATTCCGCTCGGCGGACTCTTCGTCATCGTTGCGGGCTCTGTCGTGATTCAGCGCATCTACTTCAAGATCACGAAAAAGATCTATGGCCAGGGCCGACGAGTGTTCCTAATGAGCCCGCTGCACCATCACTTTGAGCTCAAAGGTTGGGCTCAAATTACCGTGGTCGTTCGCTTCTGGATCATCGCCGGCTTGTCGGTGCTGACCGGTATCGGGCTGTTCTACATCGAATGGATTTACGGCGAGAAATGGCCCGTCTCGACGAGCTCAACAGCTGGCATTCCGATTGGAAGGGCCTGCGAGTTGTCGTTTTCGGTTTAGGAGTTTCGGGTTTCTCGGTTGCCGACACTCTGGCCGAGCTGGGTTGCGAAACGCTGGTCTTGGCCGAGAAAGCCGAACCAGAGCTTCTAGACATCCTTGATGTTCTGGGCGTCAAGCATCACACCGGAATCTCAAACGACGAGTTGCTAGAACTGGCGAAAGAGTTCGAGCCCGAGTTGATTGTGACTTCGCCCGGTATTCGGCCCGAGAACCAACTGCTGCAATGGGCCTCCGAATCCGGTCTGCCGATCTGGGTCGACATCGACTTGGCTTGGCGTCTGCGCGACAAGACCGACAAGGTCGCGAATTGGTTGTTGGTGACCGGCACCAATGGCAAAACCACGACCTGTCAGATGCTCGAAGCCATGTTGAATCAGGGTGGCCAGCGAGCAGTGGCCTGCGGCAACATCGGAAACCCGATTCTGGATGCGATTCGCGACCCGATCGGTTTCGACGCTCTCGTGGTCGAACTAAGTAGCTTTCAGTTGCACTACCTGAACGCCGGCATCTCGCCACTGAGTGCAGCCGTGCTGAACCTGGCTGACGATCACCTCGATTGGCACGGCGGCTTCGAGGCTTACGGTCGAACCAAGGCAAAAATCTTCGAGAACACTCGGGTGGCTTGCGTCTACAACGTTGGCGACAACGCAACCATGAAGATGGTCGAGGATGCCGAAGTTCAAGACGGCGCCCGCGCGATTGGCTTCACCCTTGGAACTCCAGGGCTGAGTCAGGTTGGATACGTCGAGGACATCCTTTGTGATCGCGCTTTCGTCGAAGATCGCCAAAACAACGCCCAACTCCTCGCAACTTTCGAGGACCTCGAGCAGATTGGCGTTCTGACCCCGCACCTTCTCGCCAACGCAGCTGCGGCCGCAGCCCTGGCTCGATCGGCCGGGGTGGATGCCGAGGACATTCGAGTTGCCCTGCACAATTTCAAGCTTGACGGGCACCGAATTCAGCTCTTGAGAGACGCTGACGGCATCCGCTGGTTTGACGATTCCAAGGCGACTAACCCGCACGCTGCTGCCGCATCCCTTGCCTCGTTCGATAGCGTCGTTTGGGTCGCTGGTGGCCTGTTGAAGGGTGTCGACATCGAACCGCTCGTCGAGCGCTATGCCAAGCAACTTCGCGCCGTTGTGGTGATTGGTCTAGATCGCGAGCCAGTTCTGGCCGCGCTGAGGGCACACGCCGGCTCGGTTCCCGTCTCCGAGATAATTCCGGTCGAGGGAATTTCGCTAATGGATCAGGTGGTTGCTCGGGCCGCCGAGTTTGCGAAGGGTGGCGATGTCGTGCTGCTGGCACCGGCAGCCGCTTCGATGGATCAATTCAAGGATTACGCCGACCGCGGCGACCAGTTTGCGGCTTCGGTCGAAAAGTACTACGGCAACACTTCGAATGAGAGCGGGCGATAACCTATGGCGCGGCAGGCACCTTTGGCACAGCGAGTGGTTGTTTCTGGTCGAGAGATTATCGGTCGGGTCTATTCGGCGCAGTCGCAGGACTTTTATCGCCTGCTGGCCGTTGTGTTGTTCTTGGTCGCAATTGGCTTGGTCATGGTGCTGAGCGCATCCTACGTAGATGCTCTTGCGGCTCGCACCGGCTCGTTCAATGTCTTTATTCGCCAAGCCGTGATTGGTGTTGCCGGTCTGGCTCTGATGACCTTTGCCTCGGCTTTGCCGATGCGCTTTTTCTATGCGATCGCTCGAATCGTGTTCTTTTCGGCCGCCGGGCTGCAGGTGGTCACGCTCTTTGCAGGACGCGAAATCAACGGAAACCGAAACTGGCTTCCGATTGTGGGTGACTTTGCAATTCAGCCGTCCGAGTTCTTGAAGGTTGGCATCATCCTGCTGTTGGCCTACAACATTTCGAACACCTGGAACGAACTCGACGACGCCAAGGTTTGGCGATCGAACACGCTCTTCGCCCTAGGTGGTCTCGGATTGGTAATCGCCGGTCGCGACATGGGTACGGGAATCATCATGTTCCTGATCATTTTTGGTGTGGCCATTCTGGCCGGGCTTCCTCGGCCTTGGATCTTCGGCACGGCGCTTGCTGCAGCAGCCGGAGGTTTGCTGCTGCTATCTCAATCGAGTTCTCGCTGGCCGCGCATCACGGCTTGGTTGAACCCGGATGCGCCAGACCCGCTCAACTACAACTGGCAGCAGGATCACGGTGTCTGGGCGATCGCGGCCGGTGGCCTAACCGGAGTCGGTCTGGGCAACTCGAAGATGAAGTGGTCTTGGATTCCCGAGGTCGAAAACGACTTCATCTTCGCGGTCATCGGCGAGGAGCTCGGTTTCATCGGTTGCCTAGTCGTCATCGCGCTGTTCGTTTACCTGATCTTCCTGTTGTTCAAGATCGCCCAGAAAACCCAAGACCTGTTCGGCCGACTGGTCGTGACCGGCGTTGGCATCTGGATCACCTCGCAGGCTGTTATCAACATCGCCGTGGTGCTCGATATGCTTCCGGTTCTAGGTGTTCCACTCCCGCTAATTTCTGCCGGAGGTTCTTCGCTGCTAGCGCTGCTCGGCGCTGTCGGCCTGGTGCTCGCCGTGGAGCGCGATAATCACGCCGGCCGCCCGATGGGCACGATGCCAAAGCGGTTCGCCGCATCCAAGTCGGCTGGTAGGCGCTAGTGGTCAACTATCTTCTAGCTGGCGGCGGCACAGCGGGGCACGTCAACCCGCTGCTGGCAGTCGCCGATCAGATTCGCAAGGATGACCCAAGCGCAAACATCCTCGCTCTCGGAACCCGAGAGGGACTCGAGGCGCGATTGGTGCCCGAGCGCGGCTACGAGTTGGTGACGGTCGAGCGTCTACCGTTTCCGCGCAAGCCCGGGCGTTATGCCGCCACATTTCCGCTGAAGCTCAACCGGGCCGTCAGGCAGGTCGGGCGGCTGCTGGTTGAGCGCAAGATCGATGTCGTGATCGGCTTCGGGGGCTATGCGAGCGCTCCGGCTTATCTGGCTGCCAAGCGCAAGGGAATTCCAGTGGTGGTGCATGAGGCGAACGCCTTGCCTGGCTTCGCAAACAAACTCGGTGCTCGTTTCGCCGCCATCAACGCGGTCGCTTTCGCAAACACCAAGTTGCGCGACGCAGTTCACGTCGGGATGCCCTTGCGGACCGAAATCGCGGATCTCGGCTCAACCGAACTTGATTCACCCGAGCGAGATCTGATTCGCTCGAGTGCTCGCGACCATTTTGGTCTTGACCAGAGTGGCTCGGTGTTGCTGGTCACAGGCGGGTCTCTGGGCGCTAAGCGAATAAATGATGCCGTCCTAGCGGCGAAACCACTGCTCTACGCCGCCGGCATTCAGGTGCTGCACATCGTCGGTGGGCGCAGCGAGCTCGAGCCGGTTCGTGAACCCGGCTACGTGCGGCTTGCCTATTGCGACCGCATGGATCTGGCGATTGCGGCAGCGAATTTCGCGGTGTCGCGCGCCGGCGCATCCACGGTCTGTGAATTTGCGGCAGTTGGTTTGCCGGCGGTGTTCGTGCCATACCCGGTCGGAAACGGTGAGCAGCGGTTCAACGTCGAGTCCTTGATTGCCGCCGATGGAGGGCTGCTAGTCGAGGATGCGCAATTCGACGCGAGCTGGATTGGGCAGCACCTGATCCCGTTGGTTTCGAACAGTAAGCAGGTTGCTGCGATGGCCCGAAACAGCCGTGCCAAGGGCATCTTGGATGCGAGCGAGCGGCTGGTCCGGCTGGCCAAAGGTGTGTTGAGGCGCTGAAAAGCGTCGCCCCAGACCTAGCATTTTGGTTGACCGCAGTCAGCCAGTTCGCTTGACTTCAGCAAGGATTCGTAAATGATTAAGCCCGATTTCTCAGTTCCGGTTCCGGACGATCTCGGAACGGTGCACTTCATCGGCATCGGCGGCTCGGGAATGAGCGGAATCGCACGAATCCTTCTGGGCATGGGCCACAAGGTCACCGGAAGCGACCTGCGCGATACCTCGAACGTCGCGGCTCTGCGCGAACTTGGTGCTGAAATTTTCATTGGCCACGATGCGGCACATCTTGGCAACCCCGATACGGTGGTGGTTACCTCGGCCCTCTGGCCGACCAATCCCGAGTACCAGCTAGCCCTCGAACGAGGCATCCCGGTTCTGCACCGATCGATGGCCTTGGCCTACCTGACTGGCAAGAAGCGAGTGGTTGCCGTGGCCGGCGCGCACGGAAAAACAACATCGACCGGCATGATCATCACGGGTTTGCTCGAGCAGGGCATTGATCCGAGTTTCGTCAATGGGGGAGTCATTGCGGCTCTCGGCTCGTCTTCTGCCGCCGGTTCGAGCGATCTCTTCATCATCGAGGCCGACGAATCTGACGGCAGCTTCCTGCACTACGACACGGCAGTTGCGCTGATTACCAACGTGGATGCCGATCACCTCGACCACTACGGCACCGAGGAGGCCTTCGAGGCCGAGTTTGCCCGCTTTGCTCAGGGTGCTCGCGAGTTCGTTGCGGTCAGCGCCGATGACCCGGGCGCTGTTCGGGTGACCAACTTGCTTCGTGACAAACGTGTGATTCGGTTCGGATTTGCCGCCGACGCCGACGTGCGCCTGACCAGGGTGGATGCGTCGGGGCCGCGAGTCAACTTCTCGGTTAGCTACGCCGCAGAAACCCTCGAGGCCGAACTGAGCGTGCCGGGTGAGCACAACGCGATCAACGCTGCCGGTGCGCTTGCGGTGCTCATCGGGCTTGGATTCGAGCTAGAGCCGTCGTTGCGCGCCGTCCAAACCTTCGGCGGCACCGAACGCCGCTTCGAACTGCACGGAGTCGAGCGCGGAGTCAGTGTCTACGACGACTTTGCGCACCACCCGACCGAGGTCGAGGCAGCCCTCAAGGCCGCTCGGGCAGTGGTTGGCTCCGGTCGACTCATCACCGTTTTTCAGCCGCACCTTTACAGCCGAACCAGGTTGATGGCCAAGGAGTTTGCCCAAGCACTCTCCGCCAGCGATCAGGTTGTCGTGCTCGACATCTACGCCGCACGTGAGGATCCCGAGCCCGGCGTTACCGGAGCTCTCGTGAGCAACGCGTTCGCCGACCAGGCTCAGGTGCACTACGTGCCCGAGTGGGATGATGCCCCAGCGGTTGCCGCATCCCTCGCTGAAAGCGGCGACTTCATAATCACCATGGGTTGCGGCGATGTCTATCGCATGGTTCCTCAATTGCTGGATGCGTTGAAGCGGTAACCAGTTGAAGCGTCCACCTGTTCGCGGTGGGGTCGGTAAGCCGACCCCGGCTAGGCCGCGCCCGGTGGATGCGAAACCCGCAGCTGCCGCGCCTGCGCCGAACGTTGTGTCGATCGCGGCTGAACGCGCCAAGCGCAAAAAACTCGAGAATCAGAAGTCGCCTGGCGCGTCAAGGTTCAAGTGGGCGACCAAGGCGACCAAGTCAGCCAAATCAAACAAGGCGACCAAGTCAGCCAAATCAGTCGGCGCGGATCGCGAATTCGCAACCAAGCTCGGTTTTCTAGGCCGCGCTTCGAAATCCGCACGCGCATCCCTGATGACTCGGCTCGGCCCAGAGGCTGCCCGGTTCAGGGCTTACTCGCGTCGCCGACGCGCGATTCTGCTCAGCGTTGTCGGCTCGTTCATGTCGCTCATTCTGCTAATGCTCGCGGCAATGTTCACGCCAATGCTGGCGGTCGAAGAGATCAAGGTAATCGGGCTCAATCGACTAAAAGAGGCGCAGATCCAAAAGGCCCTGAAGTCGCAACTCGGAACCCCGCTTCCGCTGGTTTCGTCCGATGCTGTTGGGCAAGCGCTGTCGCCCTATTCGCTGATTGAATCCTTCTCGATTACCAGCCGACCACCGCACACGCTTCAGGTGACGATCACCGAGCGAACACCAATCTGCGTCGTGAATCTCGGCGGTGTGCCATACCTGTTTGATCCGGCTGGGGTTCGAATCGGCAAGGCCTCGGCCAGCGACCAGTACCCCCGCCTGGCTATAAATGGCAATCCGAGCACGAGCAAGGAGTATGCGCTGGCCATAGACGTGCTGCTGGCGCTGCCAGCGAGTCTTCTGCCGCGAGTCGAATCGATCGACGCGAAGTCAAAAGACAACGTGACGATGATTTTGCGCGGCGCCGCGGGTCAGCAGATTGTCTGGGGGGATGCCTCCGACTCAATCTTGAAGTCGAGAGTGCTGGCAGCTCTGATCAAGAACCACAAGAAGAGCGACAGGGTGACCTTCGATGTGTCATCCCCGCAGGCTCCCGTAGTTCGCTACTGAGTCTTCGTCGTTACTCGCGGCCCGTTAGCCGTTATTCGCTGAGCCTTGCCCGCAAATCTCGCGACACGCCCGACCGCCTCACAGACTTCACTGCTCGCTGCGCATAACTTCATGGCGCAAGTAAAAATCGTGCATCAACCCTAAGTTTCAGCAAGAGGTTTAGGGTTTTGCACACCAAAAAAGCTTCTCTAGCAGCGGAGGAAACCGTGGGACTCAGCCAGAATCCACTAGCAG
>JACCDN011124813.1_pt1 | contig 10695 bp, 6 predicted proteins | sample 7441691 | NCBI WGS metagenome assembly JACCDN01 (sample SAMN15323439, study PRJNA562643) | freshwater metagenome | isolation source: river surface water | place: USA:Blue River Watershed | collected 2017-08-16
AATTTGGTAATACTAAAAATATTAGTATTTTGCAGCTAAATCAATTAGTTATGTCAAACGCCGGAAAAAATTTACGTCACTTGCGCAAGCAGCGTGGTTGGACCCAGGAAGAATTTGCAAACAAGCTAAACATTAAAAGAAGCCTTGTTGGCGCTTACGAAGAAGAGCGTGCTGAGCCTCGTTTAGAGGTGATGGAAGCCATTTGCTCCCTTTTCAAGCTCAGTTTAGAGGACTTCTTATTTCAAGACCTAACGGGTAGTACGCCAAAGGGTGTTTCTTACCTCGAAAGTCGTAGGCAATTAAAAATGATTGCCGAGTCTGCTCAAATTAGTTTTGTACCGGTAAAAGCCGCTGCTGGATACCTAGCAGGCTACGCCGACCCCGAGTTTGTAGACGAACTCAATACCTTTACCCTTCCTATGTTAGCCCCGGGTCAATACCGTGCCTTTGAAATAGTGGGTGATAGTATGTTGCCAACTCCAAGTGGGAGTGTTATTGTAGGCGAAAAAGTAGAAAACTTTGATGAGGTTAAAAATAGCAATACCTACGTGGTACTTTCAAAAAGTGAAGGTGTTGTATACAAGCGTATTGTGCGCGACAACGAAAAAAAGAACAACCTCACGCTCATTAGTGATAACCCGCAATACGAGCCATACCACGTAAATGCAGAGGATGTACTAGAAGTATGGAAGGCTGTATATATTTTGCAAAAAGCCAGTGCAGTGCCTAGATGGGACGTAAATCAGTTAGCCGGCATGGTTAATAATTTACAAGAGCAGGTGAGTACGCTAAAAAGTAAACTCAATTAAAGTAGGTCCTTTAGTTTCTTTATTTTAACCATTGGTACTTTTTTTAGTGGGGCAAAGGTAGATTCGTCTATTTTTGCCCCATTTTATATATATGCGCAAAACAATTATAGTTCTTCTTTTGGTCTTATTGGCAAATCTAGGTTTTGCGCAACCTAAAAAAATTGCCGCCCTCAAAATAAACACAACTATTAAAATTGATGGCGCACTTGATGAGCTTATATGGGCGCAATCAGATACTGGTGTTAATTTTATTCAAATTAGTCCTCAATTGGGTGCCCCTGCAACCAATAAGAGTAAGGTTTCAATTTTATATGACGATCAGGCTATTTATGTTGGCGCTTTTTTATACAACAAGCCTCAAAACATAAGAAAGCAATTAACAGCTAGAGATGGAGAGCAGCGCAAAGACGTAGATTATTTTGCTGTTTTTTTTGATACTTATAATGATGATCAAAATGCGGTTCAGTTTTTAGTGACAACCCGCAATGTTCAATCCGATGCAAGACTGCTTCCTAATTTGAGCAGCCAGTTTGGTCCACCATCCGATTATTCTTGGGACGCTGTTTGGGAAAGTAAAGTACAAATGCATCAAAATGGATGGTCGGTAGAAGTGAAAATTCCATATGCAGCGCTTCGCTTTTCAAAAAAAGAAATTCAAGACTGGGGTGTTAATTTTGAACGCTATGATAGAGGAAGTAATGAAAATGCATATTGGAATAAAATTGATCCCAATCAAAATGGTTATGTTAATCAGTTTGGTGATTTAACGGGACTAAAAAATATAATCCCACCTTTACGACTATCATTATTGCCTTATATATCTGCTGGGTCAAGAACGGTGCCCTATGCAAATAGGCCCACCAGTAATACTTTTTTACGTAGTGGAGGTATGGATATTAAATATGGGGTCAATGAAAGTTTTACTTTAGACGCTACTTTAATTCCAGATTTTGGTCAGGTGGTATCAGACAATGTGGTACTTAATTTAACGCCTTACGAAGTTCAGTTTCAAGAAAATCGTCCCTTTTTTACTGAAGGAATTGAGCTGTTTAATAAAGCCAATCTTTTATATTCTAGACGAATTGGGGCAACACCTTCCGGTTATTATGGGATCAATAATAAAGTGGCAAATAATAGCAACTTATCGATTGTTTCAAACCCGGGTATTTCACAATTATACAATGCCACCAAGTTTTCTGGAAGAAATAAAAAGAAATTAGGTATTGGTGTTTTTAATGCACTTGTAGCGCCAACAACTGCAACAGTTTTAGATAAATCAACGGGTGTGAAAACAAATTACGAAACCAGTCCACTAACCAATTATAATATCTTGGTATTGGATCAAGCGCTCGCTGGTAGATCATCCATTACATTAACCAATAGTAATGTTTGGAGAAGTGGAGGAACCCGCAACGCCAATGTTACGGGGCTTGATGCTAGTTTGTTTGATAAAACCAATACCCATCAACTTATTTGGAATGGAAGGGTGAGTGCTATATCTGGGGTTGAAAGTTATACGGGATTTAAAAGTTTATTGGCATTTGCTAAAGTGAGTGGTAAAATTCAGTACCTATTACATACTAATATTGAGTCGGATAGATACGACCCTAACGACATGGGTTTTTTATTAGCACCTAATGAGTTTTCTGGTATCGCTAGAATTAGTTACAACCAGTTCAAGCCTACAAAAAAGTTTTTGCAATCTAGTTATACCTTAACCCTTCGTCCATCCTATTTATACAAGCCCAATGTATTTACCAATTTTGAAATTCAAACAAGGGCTTTTTGGTTTTTTAAGAATTTCTGGGATGCGTCTGTAACATTAAATGTACAACCTCAATGGACGCATGATTATTTTGAAATGCGTACGCCTGGCGTTATGATAAAAAGAACGGGATATTGGTATGCAAGTGTAGCGGGTAGTTCTGATAGTAGAAAACAATTTTTTTTCAGGTACAACGCAGGTTTTGCGGAATCTCCTATTTATGATGACGCCTATATTAGTTTAAATATTGCACCACGTTACAGGTTTAATGATCATTTTAGTTTAGATATTGATGTAAAGCGTGATGAAGATAATGGACAGTATGGTTATGCTTTTAGAAATGCAACTGGTATACCTATTGCGGGTAGACGAAAGGTAACAACGCTAACGAGTATTGTTAATGGCATTTATAATTTTAATGCGCGTATGAATTTGTCTGCGCGCGCTAGGCATTATTGGAGTAAGGTAGAATATGAAAACTTTTTTAACGTTACGCCTAGTGGCGGTATCACTGAAATTCCTTTTGTGCCAGGGAAAAATCAAAATTTTAATGTTTTCAATATTGATATGTTTTACACTTGGGACTTTGCATACGGCAGTCGTTTTATTATTGGTTGGAAAAACTGGTTAGGTTCCGATTTTAATATACCAATGGAGTCGCATAAAAATTACTTGAGTAATGCAAGGGCTGTGTTTCAACAGCCTCTCGGTAATGAAATTACGTGTAGGCTTATTTACTTCTTGGATTATGTGAAATTGAAGGCTAAAAATCCTTTAAAGCCTAATAAGAGTTAGGCTTGGCCGATTTGATTTGACCATTTTGTTTTCTAAAAAAGTATAGATTTTTATTTTCTTGATAATCTATTTGACTTTTATTTTCGGCGTTATAAACTGGTGTTATTTTAAATAGGTTGAATGCAGGGGATGTTTTGGATAACAAACTATTTGTGAAGTAAAGCATCGTTTCAAATCCTTTAAAAAACTGATCGCTGGGGCGGCCAAGGTATTTTTGTTTGTAGGAGCCAGTTAACTGCTTTACTAGTTTTTCATTGCCATTAAAATAATAAGGGCTAGCATATATGATTTCTACATTCGGAACATTGAGTGACTTTTCACCATCCCAGGTAGGCATACCAATAATGGTAGCTTTGTAGGCAGGGTTTTCATTGAGTATTTTTACAAGTGCTACACCAAAATTTTCTTTTAAACTGCCGCACAATAAAATGTTTTGTTTGGTTGAATCTAGGTAGGGGAGAAGATCAGTAAAAGCAATACTATCTTGTACTTCAATATTTAAAAAAGGTGATGTTGTTGTTTTGCTATTGACGCTTTGGATGGTATTTTGAATATAATCTTCGGTAGCGCCTTTTTTCTTGCAATACAAAATGGTGTTTTTAGCAAAGTTGTTTTGTACGAATTTGCTAATGGCTTCACACTGTGTTTTAAGCGTAGGATTTAAAACGGTTACGTATGGGTTGTTGTTTATGCCAGCATCATTTGGGAAGATGGCTGATACCATTGATGTTTGCTGGGTTTGCGCAAAATCTGCAATTAATTTAGTGTCTACTTTGTTTGTAACGGCACTGATGATTAATGCTGGTTTTTGTAAACTCGAATCTGTAAGAAGTGAAGCTAGTGGATTGTTTTTTTGTTTGGTATCGATGATACGTATGTCAAAAACGGCACTTGTTTTTTTTAAGGAGTCTGCCGCCATCATTACGCCATTGTAGAAATCAAGTGCTGGTAGCATGGATTTAGGCAAATTACTGTTGCCCAAAATATAATCGTTGCCATTAAATGCGCCGTCAATTTCTAGCGGAATAAATACAAGAATTTTTTTTCGTTCTTGTGTATTGCTGGTGGTTTGTGCATAGTTATTGTAAGAGCAGCTAAGCAGAAGAATCAATAATGCGATTACTTTATGTAGTCTGTTCATTACAAGTTATTTATTCCCACTCAATGGTAGCAGGTGGTTTGCTGCTAATGTCATATACCACGCGGTTAATGCCTCTTACCTGATTGATGATTTCATTGGATACATGCGCTAAAAACGAGTAGGGTAAATGTGCCCAATCGGCGGTCATGCCATCCACAGAGGTAACAGCTCTTAAGGCAACTGTAAACTCGTAGGTTCTTTCGTCGCCCATAACACCCACACTTTTTACCGGAAGTAAAATAGTGCCAGCCTGCCAAACCTCGGTGTATAAATTATGTGATTTTAGTGCATTGATATAAATGGCATCGGCAGCTTGTAGTAAGGCCACTTTTTCGGCATTTACTTCCCCTAAAATTCTAATGGCTAAGCCTGGTCCAGGAAAAGGATGTCTGTTGATCATGTCGGCTGGAATGCCAAGTTCTAGGCCTACTCTGCGCACTTCGTCTTTAAATAAATAACGGAGTGGTTCAACTAGCGATAAATGCATGGTGTCTGGAAGTCCACCCACATTGTGGTGCGACTTAATGGTTTGTGAAGGTCCATGAACGCTTACACTTTCAATAACGTCAGGATAGATAGTGCCCTGTCCTAAAAAACTTACGTCTTTTACTTTTGCAGCTTCCTCTTGGAAAACATCAATAAATAATTTACCAATCACTTTTCTTTTGGCTTCAGGATCTGTTTGATCTTTTAAGCCAGCATAGAATCTATCTTTCGCATCAATGCCCGTTACGTTAAGTCCTAGCTCTTTGTACATGGCTAGTACTTGTTCAAACTCGCCCTGACGTAAAACACCGTTGTCAACAAAAATGCCATGAAGCCTGCTACCAATAGCCTTGCTAATAAGGGTTGCGGCAACAGTGCTATCGACACCACCACTGAGCGCCATAATTACTTGACGGTCTCCAATTTGCTCTTTTAATGCAGCAACTGTTTCAGTTACAAATGAAGCAGGTGTCCAGTTTTGGCTGCATCCACATGTGTTTATTAAAAAATTTTTGATAATTAATTTACCCTGCGTTGAGTGGTAAACTTCTGGATGAAATTGCAATCCAAATAATGGATGTGTATCGGTGGTTGTTTTTTTAAATGCTGCAATCGGAATACTTTCGGTAGTTGCAGTAATTTTAAATCCTTCTGGTAAAGCAACAATAGAATCGGAGTGGCTCATCCATACTTGTGATCCATGATCAACGCCAGCAAGTAAAGTATCCCCTTCTTGTATTTGTAAATGAGCGCGGCCGTATTCTCTTTTATTTGATTTATTGACAGTGCCACCAAATGTTTTTGCAGTTAATTGTGCGCCATAACAAACGCCAAGTACTGGAACGTTTTGTATAAAGCTTGCAATGTCTACAACAGGAGCTTTTTCATCGTTCACACTAAATGGGGAACCACTTAATATGATACCCTTTAAACCAGGTTCAAATGTAAATGACTTATGAAAGGGGATGATTTCACAATACACATTGGCCTCTCTAACTGCTCTTGCAATTAACTGGGTATACTGGCTACCAAAATCTAGGATAAGAATTTTCTCTGTCATAGCAGCGAAGTTAATTGAAATTGGGAGCACAAAAAAAACCAACCCGCAGGGTTGGTTTTAATAATATCTATCAAAGTTGATAAGTATCTATCTTGCAGTTTAACTTATGCAGCAGCAACAGCCTTTTTGGCTAATTTGCTCTTTAAGTTTGCAGCTTTGTTTTTGTGGATAATACCACGCTTAGCAAGTTTATCAATCATCGAAATGACGTTTGGTAATCCTTCTGTATAAGCTTTGGTATCTGAGCTAGCTTTAAGTTCACGAACTGCATTACGGGTAGTTTTACCATAATAACGGTTACGCTCGCGACGCTTAGCCGCTTGTCTCACATCTTTTTTAGTAGCTGAATGGTTTGCCATGTTCTAATTATTTTTCAGGACGGCAAAGGTAAGGCCTAGACCTGAAAGTTTGAAATTTTATTAAAAAAAAAGATCGATTTCATTAATTTTCAATGAAAATACCCCTTTTTTTCTCCTTTTTATGACCGATATTTGCTCGGCAATTTGATAAAATAGACTCCTAAGACCATCACATGAAGGATTTTTCTTATATAACCAATTCGCATCCTGCTTTTATAGAAGAGACCTATAAAGCATTTGTTCAAGATCCAAGTTCTGTAGATCCTGACTTAAAAAAGTTTTTTGAAGGCTTTGATTTTGCCGTTTCTAATGGGCATGCCGGAACTGGTGCTGCTTCTGAAACAACATCAACAGTTGCAAATGCTTCTGGTGTTGATTGGCAAAAAGAAATCAATGTGTACCGTCTTATTTTAGGGTATAGAAATAGAGGTCATTTGCTTGCTAAAACAAATCCGATTAGACCGCGTAAAGACAGACAAGCCAATTTAGATTTATCTTATTTTGGTTTATCTGATTCAGATTTGTCGCAAACATTTCAAGCAGGAAAATTTGTTGGACTTGGTGCTACTTCATTAAAAAATATTTTAACGCATTTACAAACCTGCTACACATCTAGTGTTGGTGCAGAGTTTAAGTATATTAGCAATAAAGAAAAAGTTTCGTTTTTGATTGCAGAAATGGAAACCAACTTTACGGCGCCGGTTCATTTAGAAAAAAAGAAACACATCCTAGAAAAATTAAATCAAGGTGTGATTTTTGAAAAGTTTTTACACACCAAATATATTGGTCAAAAAAGATTTTCATTAGAAGGTGGAGAAAGTACGATTGCTGCACTAGATGCTATCATTAATACGGCTGCATCACATGATGTGCAAGAAGTGGTGATTGGTATGGCGCACCGTGGTCGTTTAAACGTGCTCGCCAATATCATGGGTAAAACCTATGAGCAAATATTTAGTGAGTTTGAAGGAACTGCCATTATTGATCAAACCATGGGTAGCGGCGACGTTAAATACCATATGGGTTACGGTTCTGAAATTACCACACCTGATCAGAAAAAGATTCATTTAAAATTAGTGCCAAACCCTTCACACCTTGAAGCGGTGGATCCAGTGGTACTTGGTTTTGCTAGAGCAAAAGCAGACGTACTAGATCAAAGTGCTTTTGATAAATACTTGCCAATCCTTATTCATGGTGATGCTTCTGTTGCAGGACAGGGTATTGTTTATGAAGTACTACAAATGAGTAACCTTCGTGGTTATCACACGGGTGGTACCATTCATTTTGTAATCAACAATCAAATTGGTTTTACCACAGATTTTGATGACGCAAGAAGTGCCGATTATTGTACCTCAGTTGCTGCCATGGTGCAAGCGCCTGTACTGCATGTAAACGGAGATGATGCAGAGGCTGTTGTTAAGTGCGCCGAAATTGCAACACGTTACCGTCAGAAATTTAATTCTGATATTTTTATTGATATGGTGTGTTACCGTAGACACGGACACAATGAGGGTGATGATCCAAAGTATACGCAGCCTCAGTTGTATTCACTCATTGACAAGCACCAAAATCCTAGAGAGTCTTATACGCAGTTCCTTATCCAAAATGGTGAGCCAGAAGCGCAAGCGCTTGCAAAAGACATGGAAAAGAAATTCTGGGCCGATTTACAAGAGCGCCTAGATGAAGTGAAACAAAATCCACTTCCTTATAAATACCAAGCCCCAGAAATTGCGTGGCAAAATATGGGTAAGGCAACAGAACAGGATTTTCAATCTTCACCCGAAACTGCAATCGATCAGGAAAGATTTAATTTATTGTTTGAGCGTTTGATGCAATTCCCACAAGATTTTAAGCCGCTTAAAAAAGTGGAAAAATTATTGCAGGAAAAAATCAAGCTCATGGAGTCTGAGCAAAAAGTAGATTGGGCCACTGCCGAGTTAATGGCATACGGTTCATTACTTATTGACGGAAACATAGTTCGTATGAGTGGTCAGGACGTGCAGCGTGGTACATTTAGCCACCGTCACGCAGTGATTAGAGATGAGCAAACAAATAAGGGTCACAACAGACTCAATCATTTTACAGAAAGTCAAGAAAAGTTTAGAATTTATAATTCATTGTTGAGCGAATATGGTGTGCTTGGTTTCGAGTATGGATATGCCATGGCAAATCCAAACGCACTTGTAATTTGGGAAGCACAGTTTGGTGATTTTTGTAATGGTGCGCAAACAATGATTGATCAGTTTATTGTGGCGGGCGAGCAAAAATGGCAACGTCAAAATGGACTTGTGATGTTACTTCCACATGGTTACGAAGGTCAAGGTCCAGAGCATAGCAGTGCACGTTTAGAGCGCTTCTTGCAAATGGCTGCCGAATTAAACATTGTGGTTACCAATATTACATCGGCTGCTAATTTATTCCATGCCTTTAGACGTCAGCTAACTTGGAACTTTAGAAAGCCAATGATTAATTTTTCTCCAAAGGCCAACTTACGTAACCCAGGTACTTTTAGTAAAGTAGAGGCGTTTACACAAGGCGGGTTTAAAGAAATTATTGATGACGAATTTGTACAAGATGCATCTGCTGTAAAAAAAGTACTTTTCTGTTCTGGTAAAATTTATTTTGAACTAGCAGAAAAACAAGCAAAAGAAAATAGACAAGACATCGCGGTTGTTAGACTCGAGCAAATATATCCGCTTGCTCAAGACCAATTAAACGCGCTGCATAAAAAATACAACAAGGCTACTTGGTTTTGGGTGCAAGAAGAACCGCAAAACATGGGCGCGGCTAGCTTCTTAAAAATGAATTTACACACGATTAATTTTGGTGTGATTAGCAGAAGTGCAAGCGCATCTACTGCAACCGGATATGCAAAAGTGCATGCCGCAGAACAGTTAGAAGTAATTGAAACAGCATTTAATATTTAATTTAGCATACTTAGAAATATCATTTTATGATTGAAATAAAAGTTCCAGCAATTGGAGAATCTATCTCAGAAGTTACTTTGTTAAAGTGGACAAAAAAAGATGGTGACTACGTAGAAAGAGACGAAGTGATTGCAGAGTTTGAAAGTGAAAAAGCAACTTTTGAAGTAAACGCCGAGCAGGCGGGTGTGCTTACCACACTTGGTAAAGAAGGTGACACCTTGCTTATTGGAGATGTACTTGCTAAAATTGATGAAACTGCCGAAAGGCCTGCCGCAGCCGCCGTTCCGGCTGCGCCGGCGCCAGCTGCTCCGAAATCGGAAGCACCTGTGGCTGCGATCCCTAACGATGTTAAAGCAACACCGGTAGCATCTGCTATCATTGCTGATAAAAAAGTAGACCCAACAGCTATTACCGCAACAGGTACTGGCGGAAAAATATTAAAGCAAGACGTTTTAGAAGCACTTTCTCATCCAGGCAAAAAAGCCTTTGCAGGTACTGAGTTAAATACCAGAAATGTGCGTCAAGAAAAAATGAGTGCGCTGCGTAAAACCATTAGTCGACGACTGGTGGAATCTAAAAATACAACGGCCATGCTTACTACTTTTAATGAAGTAGACATGACGCGTGTAATGGAAGTAAGAAAGCAGTACAAAGATAAATTTAAAGAAAGCCATGGTGTTAATTTAGGCTTCATGAGCTTCTTTGCTAAAGCATGTTCTACAGCGCTAGGCGAGTGGCCTTCTGTAAACGCATACATCGATGGTGATCAAATTATTTACCACGATTATGCAGATATTAGTATTGCGGTGAGCACGCCACGTGGTTTAACCGTTCCTGTAATGCGTAATGTAGAAAGCATGAGCATGGCTGATGTAGAAAAAACAGTAGTAATGCTTGCGGGAAAAGCGCGTGATAGCAAACTAACTGCCGACGATTTACAAGGCGGTACTTTCACCATTACCAATGGTGGTGTGTTTGGTAGTTTAATGAGCACGCCAATTATCAATATTCCTCAGAGTGCTATTTTAGGTATGCATAAAATTCAGGACCGTCCAATGGCTATTAATGGTCAGGTGGTTATTAGACCTATGATGTATTTAGCGCTTAGTTACGATCACCGCATTATTGATGGTCGTGAGAGTGTTGGATTTTTAGTACGCGTAAAAGAGCTTTTAGAAAATCCAGAATTATTACTGATGGGTAAAGATCCGGTAAAAACATTACTAGAACTCTAAGTGCGTTACCAATCTTATTTTAATTCGGCGCTTACTATTATCAATGCTTACAAAGGAGGTGCACCACTTGTGCACCATCTCAAACAATATTTTGCTGCACACAAAAAGCATGGTTCTA
>JACCDN010925996.1_pt1 | contig 10694 bp, 17 predicted proteins | sample 7441691 | NCBI WGS metagenome assembly JACCDN01 (sample SAMN15323439, study PRJNA562643) | freshwater metagenome | isolation source: river surface water | place: USA:Blue River Watershed | collected 2017-08-16
CGCCGTCCGCCCTCTTTGTTGTTTTGCAACAAATTGAAAATATTTACAATGGAGAATAAGAACATTTTTGATAGGATACGCGACCGCACTTCTGATGCAACAAAAAAATATGTTGCAAAACGCATGGATATTGTACTCAAAATCCACAATCTTCTCAATAAACACGGAAAAACCTACGACGATTTGTTGCGGGCAACTTGCCTGTCCAAACAAGAATGTTGTGATATGTACTCTTTAAGTTTCGATTTTAATCTGCGAACAATTGCAGAAATCGAAGATTTTTTTGGTGAAGAAATTTTAACCATTGTAAAATGAGCAAATCCAAACAACTATTCCAAGAAGTTATTCAGAACGATTTTTGTTTTGAACAAAAAAGTATGAAAATTCAAAACATCAAATCGTATAATACGGTTATGGCTTTGAGTTATTTCGATAAATTTTTTTGGTTGGATAAACTTGATAGCACTAAATGGCAGGATTTTGTGGATTATGGTTGTGCTGATGGTTTTTTGACAAAAAAAATAGCAGACATTTTCCCAGAAAAAAATATTTGCGGTTTTGACTATAATGCAGAAATGATCGGTTATGCTAATCAAGATTGTAATTTTGAAAACCTATATTTTACATCTGTTTTACCATATTCAAGTGATGTGGTTTTGCTTTCATCAGTATTACATGAAATATATCATTATGGTGATAAGGCACAAATTGAATCGTTTTGGAATTGGCTTGAAACAGCAAAACCAAAATATGTTATTGTTAGGGATATGTTGAATGATTTGGACGGCAAACCAATAATAAATGAATGGGTAGTCAAAGTAAAAAACAAATATCCAAAATTTGTAAAAGATTTTGAAAAAAAATATGGTGATATAAATACAGAAAGAAACTTCTTTCATTTTTTGCTCAAATATTCATACAAAGAAAATTGGGTGCGAGAATGTGCAGAAAATTATTTTGCTTGCTCATTGAGCGAAGTGGAACACAAAATGAAAACGCTTGGTTATCGTGTCTTACATAAAGACACAACAACATCACCTTATTTCAAACAAAAATGGGAACGAGATTTTGTTTTTTTCGTTGGTGATAATTATCAAATATTTTCTAAATTAATTTTTGAAAAAATATGAAAACATATCTTAGAAAAAACAAAAAAAGTTTTCATGGAGACGAGTTTTTTGGGAAAGTGGATTCAATCCCTTCCGCAAAAGTTAGAAATGCCATGAAAAAAAAGCACAAAAAAAATGAGGAAATATGTGTGCTATTGCCGAACATTGGTACTCGGACAACAATAAAAAATAAATGGAAAAAAGATTTACAAAATCTTGATTAACCCTTGACAATCATTTGTTTTACCCGTATCTTTGAATAAAAAAAATAAAAATCATGTTTCAAATTGATTCTGAAAAAAACGCAGTTGTCCTAACAAAACCAGTGGCAATCGGGTCGGGGTTTCATCCTACAGACCTTGTAATAGGGTTTGAGCGATTTGATTCTGATTGGAAACCAATAGTTGAACGGGCGGAGTTCGTTTATATTGGTAATTGGGGTGATTTCAATTACAACTCACGCAAAAAAATCATGGATGCTATTGATGATGGCGAATATGATGAGGTAGAAACCATTTACAACGAAAAATTTGTATGAAAAATTTATTTTTAGCTGATTTGTCTTTGATGACCGAAGAACAAATAAAAGATCATCTTATTGATGAATACGATGCAACAAAAGCAGAATTAAATGACTTCGATATTTTGATTGCTTATGAATCGGTGGGTGATTGTGATTCATCTTCATTTTTTTTGTTAAAAAACAAAAAAACAGGTGAATTTTTTGAAAATCATGGTTCTCATTGTTCCTGTTATGGTTTTGAGGAACAGTTCAACCCAACTAAAACTGAAATAAAATTTTTACAATCCGAGAATTTTCATTTCAGTTGTGGTGATTATGATACTGATTCAATTGGAAACACAATTAAAGTAAACAATTTTATGAAAACATTAAACGACGATACAAAAAAGTATAGTTTTCTTGATATTTTTGAACAAGAAGGATTCTATGTTGCAGATTCATTTGCACCAGATGTTGCTCTTTTTGTTAAAAGTAATGAGGTGACGCATTGCAACGAGTTGTTTTTAGTTACCTTTGAACCGAATACAACAAGCATTATTGACCAAAAGTGTGCTTTTGTGTACGATGGTTTAGTAAAAAAACAATATACAAAAATCCACCCAAAATATAAAATAATTGATTGTGAAGGATTTATGTATGATGATTATGTTACTTTACAAGTAGGAGACCAAGTTGCAACGTATGGGAATGAAAATAATTTTAGAATTGTTGTGTCGAGGAACAATCACCTCATAACAGTTCAAGATGGATATGGTGAAGCGACCTTCCATGTTCTTAACGTAAAATTTCTTAAACAACAATCATAAAATGTCAACAATCACAAAAATTATCATTTTCGCACTTACAATTCTTTTTGTAATCACTTGTGTTGGTGGATGCGGTTATTATTTTTCCGTCAACAAAACTGAGGCGCAAATGCGTCTTCAAGTTGAGGCGCAACAAGATGTGTGCAAATCCCATTTTGATAAAATGTGGAAAATCCTGCAAGACCAAGCAGGTGTCACAGAATCCTACAAAAACTCTTTTAAGGATATTTATGTAGGTATTATGGACGGGCGATACAACGACAATCCAAACCTATTGATGAAGTGGGTACAGGAGAGTAACCCACAATTTGACATTCGCTTGTTTGACAGGCTTATGGAGAGTATTCAAGTGGAACGAACATCGTTCCACACAGCTCAAACCAAATTGATTGACATGAATCGAGAGCATAAGTTTTATGTTTCTCCAAACAACCGTCCAACGGTTTGGTTTCTGAGCAACACGCAACCAGTAAATGTGACGATTGTCACAAGTGCGCGGACAGAAAACGCATATCAAACGGGGCAAGACAATGAGACACTATTCAAGCGTTAATGGCAACAACAACTATGAAAAACGTGGCCGTGCAGAAATGTACGGCCATTTTTTTGTTAATAACCTTGACAAGCAATGTTTTTTACCATAACTTTGTGTAAAAAAAGAAATGGTACAACGAAAATTTTATTATCAAAAAAATAATGATTTTTGTGAAGTCAACGCCAACCTTAACAAAACATTTATTTTGAAAAATGGTAACGAATTTGTGACGCTTGATGGGGTGGACAGCGTTTCTGTTGATTTAGGTTGGAAACTCATAAAAAAACAAAAATATGGTGAGGCAATAAACAAATATTATGCCTCAAAAGATTTTCGTTGGGTGTATAACGACAAAACGTTTGTTGTAACTGAAGACAAAAGTTTTGCATTGGGGGACTTTGTTTTCCATAATGGAGAGGTTTGGGTTGCGCTTTTAAACAAAAGTGCAACAAAATTCTTGCTTACTCGTACAACAAGAAACGGTAAAAAATTATATAAGTGGACGGTAAAAAAATTTTGCCGTCCAATCAAACAACTTTAACTTATGCTTTTTTTAACAGTTCAACTTCTGACACCCATCATTGCAATCGCTATTGCACTTGTTTTTTTTAAACGAAAAATGGCTTGGTGGGAATTTTTTATTTTATTGTTTGCTCCAATAATTGTTACTTTTATTGGACGGCACATTGACGAAAAAATCCAAACAACCGATGTTGAATATTTTTCTCACCAAATAGTAAAGATTGAATATTACGAATACTGGGAGAGTTATGTTCATAAAACTTGTCAAGAGTCCTACGAATGTAATTGTCGGACGGTAAAAAGGAATAATGTTTCCCATAAAGAATGTTCCACTTGCTACCGTACTGTGGATTGTTCCTATTGCGATAGGAATAGCGCGAAGTGGATAGCTTATACTTCGGACGGTAAATCATTTAATGTTTCATCTTCGCTTTATAATCAATATAAGGCAAAATGGAAAAACGAAAGGTTCGTTGAATTGAACCGAAAGATTGTGAACTGGGGAGGATGTGGTGATGACGGTGATGCTTATGTTATTACTTGGGATGGGGAGCAACAAACTGCGTGTACGATTACCACAGAACACAGTTATACTAATAAGGTAAGGGTATCCAGTAGTGTTTACAATGCAGGACAACTTACTGAGCAAGAATTGTCTTTTTTCAAAGGCAAAGTATATGATTATCCACAAATAAACAACGACCAACAACGAAAACTTGTTGGTGTAGATGATTGGAAGGTAGAAAATTATCTTCAATGGTGGAACGGAAAATACGGTAAGTCAAAACAAATAAACTTTTATGTGTGGATTTACAATGGGGCAGAAAACATGAAAGTGCCACAAGAAAAATATATTCGTGGTGCAAATAAAAACGAGTATATTCTTTTGCTCGGACAAGAAAATGGAAAAATTGTTTGGTGCGACAATATAACTTTTTGCGAAGATGCACACCTCGGAACACCGTTGATGTCTTGGATAATGCAAAACAAAGAACAATCTTTGGAAAACATTATATCAAATGTTACTTCAAAACTGGAAGCACATTGGAGCAGAAAACAATTTGCCGAGTTTAACTATCTGCAAATGGATGTATCCAGTAGCGGATGGGTAGTCTGTACCTTAATAAATCTTTTGCTCGTTTGCGGGCTGCTTTTTTTGTTTGTTCGCAATGAGCATGATTCTGAAATTTTTAAATAAAATCTTATATGAAAGAACATTTTGTACCTTGTTACTCAAAAAATGGTGATATTATTGGAATCCACAAATTCGTGGAATTCGATGATAAATTTTATCATCATTCTGAAAACAATGCTGGTTTGTTATTTGAATTTGACAAACCAGCAGAAGATATGAACAGTCGTTTGTATTATTGCCCAATTGAAAGATTCAGGTTTGGTGTTTATGATTTAGACCTCCATAGATACATCACTGATTTTTACAAAGCAGTAAAACCAATTCGATTTTATGGCACAGCAAAAATGCTGTTTCGTCAAAATCACACAAATAAAACCGTTAAAAAATATAAAAGGAATGGAAATATGTTCGATGTTGATTATGACGAATTTGAAGTGCAAAAAAAAGAATACAAAGAAATTAGCAAAGATGATTTTTCTTTGGAATTGAAAAAAATCAATGAATCAAATAAAATGCAAAATGAAATTCACTAACATTACATATTACATTTTCTTTTTGTTTTTCTGTTTTGGTTGTGTTAATAAACATGAAATCGTAACCAATCGAAAAAACGAAAAATATATTATTTGGAACATTGACCCACCGAAACGATTTAAAGTTTCGATACAAAATATCCAAACAGGTGTTGTGTATCAAAATGTCATCACTTCCAAGCGTTGTTCTTCATGGAAAAATGGGCCAAAGGAAGGAGATACAGTTTGGATAAACACAATAACATATAAAGATACAATCAACGGGCAAACGAGGGTATTTCCCGATGTTACAGAACTAAAAAAACTTTATTATGGATATTAAAAACAAGATAAAAAATTGGCTTATGCCAAAAGAATTACAGAAATTTAACTTTGATTCTTTTGAGGTATTTGAAATATATGATGATGAAATGGTGGACGGCAAAAGTGTGGATTACACTTTGATTGACAGCAACAAAAAAATCATTTATTTTTGTCAAACTATGCACATTTGTTATGTGAAAACAAATAAAATGTGTTCCTATCCAATCCGAATGTTGCCGTCCAACATTTTTAATAAAATAATGTGCAAATTTGCCAATTATTTTATGTTGACTCTTGACAAGGAATAAAAAAATTATTAACTTTGTCTAAAAAAAATATGACTACACATTCGATAGAAACAGCAAAAAGGACAAATTTCACGCCATTGCCAACAAGCAATGTCATACAAGATGCTTATTATATGGCACTTTATGAACAAAAAAATCAAGCAATTGATACAATACTAAATGCTGATATACCACAACTAATAAATTTGTGCTATCATTATTGTAATGTATTAATAAACGGCAAACTCACATTTGGTTCTTTTTCAGAAATAAACCGCCAACTTGATGTAGAGCGTACTCGTTTTGCATTGAAAACCGCAGTCCATCATCTAATCGAGAACCAAGATTTGTTGTCTTTGGAGCAACAATATGCCGTAATTTTTTTCAACAAAATAACAAATTAATGACAGAACTACAATTATACAAATTCATAACAAACAACCAAGTTGAAATTAGTTGGAGGGGAGAATCTTTGATTTTGTGGATTGGAAATTATTACCTATCAGATTTTACATTGATGTTAGGTTATAATATTTTTGATGAGGGCGGTATTGAGTGCCGTCTTTGCTTTGACGGAAGTGTTGGAATTGATATTGTTCCAATTTGCGAATATTTTGATATTGAGCCAACAAATATTTTTCAAAAAAATAGTTAATTCACTTGACAAGTGTTGTTTTGTGGGTTAACTTTGTATCAAAAAAAAAACATGACTTACGAAGAATATAAAAAATCTTTAATCGAATTCAAAAAGCAACCTTTGGATGTTGCGTTTGAGACTGTAAAAAACTTGTTGGTGATGGATGCCAATTCATTAACTCATGAATACTACGAATATTTGTTTGATAGACAAGATTGGAGTAGTGTTTCAATTGAAAAATGTTTTGAATTCGCAAAAAAAGTGAATGAACTATTGGTTTGGATAAAAGTTGCAACCCACGATAATTTTATGGATTTACCATTATCTGCACAAATCGAAGTTGCAAAAAATACATCGTTATCTTGGTATAACGTAATCAATAATAAAGAAGTTTTGCAGATGACAAACGATGAATTGTTTGAATTTGCAAAAGAACATGATAAAGAAATTGTTTGGACATTCCTTGTTGAAAAACTTTTAAAACAAATTAACTATGTGGATTGATTGTAGTGTAGAATTTCCACCTGATGAAAAAAATTGGTGGTTGATAAGGGTGGACGGCAAATATCCATGCTTTCCAGCACTTTGGAATCCAGCAAATAAATTTTTTGCTGCGTTGGGCGGCAGAACATTTAATCCATCAAACAAAGCCATTGAATGGCTTAAACCTTTAAATTAAATAAAAATGGTATTTCAAATTGATTATCTCAATATTCGTAAGAACCAAAATTGTTTAACTGTTTCAGTTGAAACTATACCTGACGAAATAAAAAATTCAAACAATGGATATTTTGAAAAGTTGTATGATTTGTTGGACGGGCCGTTGAAAGACACTTGTTTTCAGTTTGTGCCTGATTTGGCAACTTGTGAGTACGCTTTTGCTAATGAATATAAGAACATGACAGTGTGTGCTTTTTTGTATTCAAAAACAAAAGATTTTAACAATCCATACATTTATGTCCGAAGGCAAGATGACTTTGATGGTTTCGTGGATTTCATTATAGAACCCCGTCAGTTCATACTCATCCGTACCGAACAAGTAAAAACGCCTCGCAGCCGTCATTACAAAGAACTTCAACATTTGTTGTTCTTACGAAAAGAATGGAAAAAAGAGGTTGTTAAATTACAAAATATCAAAGACAAAGAAGGAACAAAAACAGCAATAAAGGTGACTAAATACCTTAAAGAAAAAATCAACAATCACTACCGTACATATTTCAAAAATCAACAATAATGGAAAAATATAAATCACAACCGATGAACCAGAACTTTGAGGTTTTGGTGGACGGCAATAAATTCTTTGTAAAGTATATCCCATGTGGATGGGTATCGAACCCAATTACCGAAACAACCATGTGGGAGTTTCGGAATGTACTTGACAAAAAAAACAGCGTTTTCTCTAATGAAGATGCTGCATTGAATTTTTTGAAATTCAATTTTGTAGGTAAAAAAATCGTTCGCACTTCGATGAATTTCGAGGTGCTAAGAATTGAATGGGTGGACGGCAAAAAAGTGCGCGAAGATGTTATGAAAACATTTTTGCTCACCCAACGCCTCGAAGCCGAAAAATATTGGAAAGAAATTGATGAAAACGTCGTAATTTCCGTTTTTAAAAACGGGGAATACGCCAGTACATTCTACCATAATCCACACAAAACGTTAAAAACCCAAGCAATGCTTGGGGCAAACGTAAAAAAAGGCGACCTATTGCAAACACAATGCGAGACGGACGCAAATTTTAACCAAAGTTTTCAGTTCTAAAAAAAAGGCCACTCAGTCGAGTGGCCTTTTTTGTTATAGATACTGCTTCCTTGTTTTCATCCAACTTATGAGTTTAGAGACACCACTCATACCTTCTTTTTCGTAAATTTTATCAATTATGTGCCATTCATATTTTTCTATTTGTTCGAGGCCAACTTTTAAGTAATGTTTTGGGTTTGCTTTGGTGGATGCTGATTTCCCAGTTGCATACACTTTGCCGTCCAACCCATCACCCCTACATTTTTTGCACCCGTACCCTTTGCAGGATTTGCAAATCGTGGCAACACATTGCATTTCCCATAAATAAACTTTGTACGTCCAATCCCCAATATAAGGGTTGTTTTTTGATATTTCACCTGTGATGCTTTTTACAACGTCGCTGTGCGCTTTCAATGAATTTGCTCGGCTAAAAGTCCAGAATGTGGATTTGTGTGCATGGTCGTCCTTCATTCTATCGGTTCCGCTTGCATATTTTTCTGCAACCTTCCCTTTTTTTATTCCATAAAAATTCCCTTGTTTTCCCAATTTTGTGTTTCCGAAGTTGGATTCCCACCATGCCTGAAATAATTTCAAAGAAATAGGTATATTGGTTCTTTGTTTTTCTTGTGCCATTATTTCGAGGTTTTGAACAAGGAAATCCAAAGACTTTTCTTTGTCACATCTTTGGTTGGACGGCAAAAGAAGGTGATAAACTTGACCTGACGGCGATTGATAAATCAAGTTTTTTCTGTAAGCCCAACTTTCCGCAAGTTTTTTCTCATTGTTTGTTTGTTTTTGTTTGTCCCTGTTATTGTTTTTTACTGGGCTTTTTACCTTAATCTCATTATTGATTATGTTTTGATTTTCTAATGGTACACTATAAAAAATTGTATCTGTTTTATTTTGCACTGGATATGCAGAAGCACTTAATTGTTTGCTCGAATTATCGCTCGCTGATGCAATTAACAATATTGAACAAACCATCAACGCACCATAAAAAATCTTTTTCGGTACTTTGATATTCTTGATTTTTTGGATTATATTAATAACTCTTTCTCTCATAATTTATGTTTTGATGAAACAAATATAACAATAAAATCGTTTTTTGTGAAAAATATTTGACAAAAAACGAAATCAGGCATATCTTTGTATCATGCAAATAAAAACAATTGACGGGTACACCACATTTGGATACCAATCCACAACAATCAAGTCTGCAATAAAATCCAGTCAAAAGCATGGCGGCGCGTGTGTTTTTGACGAAACTGGTCTTGGAAAGACAATAGTGGGGGCAACTGTTGCCATCAATATGGGAAAGAATATTTTGGTTGTCTCGCCAAAAGTCAATCAATCTTCATGGAAAAAGATTTTGCCGTCCGCCGTTATTTGCACAAAAACAAAAATAACAAAGGGAGAGTATGATTTTATCATAGTAGATGAAGCCCATAACTTTGGGAACAATACCAACAAATCATATCAAGATTTGTTGGACTGCATTTATTTTACTGGTGATTCTTTTCCAAGTGTTTTATTGCTGTCGGCAACACCAGTCAACAATCAAATTGTTGAATTGGTGAATATGATAAAATTAATCCCTTTTAATGTAGAAAGCGAGGTTTTCTGGTTGTTGGGTGCAGCTGCGAACAATGCCGTAAAAATAGAGAAAGAATATGGGGTCTATGAACGATATAATGTTGACTCTGACGGGCTTGGAAAGTCAATGAGGCAAATCACAAAACAGGTGGATTTACAATTCAAATTCAAAAACGCGATTGAAGATTTATCAGCTGTATTAAAACTGTTTTGCTTTCGGACAACGAGGCAAGACATATCCAAAAAATATATTGCTGATGCGAAATTGATGGGTAGATTTCCCATAATCCACAAACAAAAGATACAATACAAAATTGATGATAAAAAAACGACAAAAACAATTGAATTATTGAAAAAAATGTCTTTTGCGTTTTACAATATTGGATTGTATTCAAACAATGGCAACAAAAAGGGCTTGGATGCCATTATGCTAACCTTTTTGCTTAAAAGGTTGGATTCAAGTGTTTTTGCATTCAAGCAATCCATTGAATCAATGATTGGTAATTTTCAATCTATTATTGATAATGGTGTTTTGGAGATGGACGGCGAAACAATAGAGGTCAACGAACAATTTTTTGTGGATTTAGCAAGCGATGTTGCAAAATTGAAAGAAATACAATCTATGTGGGCGAATGAGACCGATGACGAAAAATTGAAAGAACTCGACAATATAATCAATAAAGAAAATGGAAAGGTTATTGTCTTTACTGAATATGTGGCGACACAAACCATGTTGGTTGACTATCTTTCAAAAAAATACCTTGTTATTGGATTCAATGGGCAAACAGATGCAAAAGTATTGGAAACAATACAAACAGAGTTCGATAGGAACTTGGACGAAAATTCTTATAAATATAAAATCCTTGTTTGCACCGATGCTTTGTCAGAGGGCGTTAATTTGCATTTGGCTGAATCTTTGGTGCATTTCGATATGAGGTGGAACCCTTCGCGTCAAATCCAACGAGAAGGGC
>JACCDN010012014.1_pt1 | contig 10693 bp, 10 predicted proteins | sample 7441691 | NCBI WGS metagenome assembly JACCDN01 (sample SAMN15323439, study PRJNA562643) | freshwater metagenome | isolation source: river surface water | place: USA:Blue River Watershed | collected 2017-08-16
CCGGTATCTACGCGGAGAATCGACTGCCCGTAGACCGTTTACGCTCGGGTACACCTGCTCTGCGCCCGGAAGACGATACCTGGACCAACCATATTCATGCTGATGATCTCGCGCGGATCAGCTGGCTTACGCTTAGCCGCGGCTGTTCTCTTAGGGCTTACAACGCTAGTGACTGCAGTAACCTTAAGATGGGCGACTGGTTTGACGCTGTTGCAAATACACACGGTTTGCCAAAACCAGAACGCTTAGCGCGCGAAGTACTCAAAGACCGCGTTTCCCCCACGCTTTACTCATTCATGTCAGAATCGCGCCGACTCGACAACCAACGACTACGCAAAGAGCTGCGCATCAGACTCCGTTATCCAACGGTGCAAGACTTTCTCGCCACACTTAAGGTTTTCCCATGCTAACAATCAAAGCGTTTCACATCATTCTGGTCGTGAGCTGGTTCGCCGGGCTGTTTTACCTGCCACGCATCTACGTCAATCTAGCGGCAGTGCCCGACACTCAATCCGCTGAATACCAGCGCCTGCTCGGCATGTCCCGCCGCTTGTACAAATTTGTAACGCCTATAGGTGTTGGCGCAGTGGTCCTTGGCCTCTGGCTCTGGTTTGGCTATGGCTTCAGCGGTGGCTGGCTACATGCCAAAACCCTACTTGTCGTCTTTTTACTCGGTTACCACTTTTACTGTGGCCATCTCTACCGCCTGTTTGTTGCCGGCAAAAACACACACAGCCATATCTGGTATCGCTGGTTTAATGAAATCCCGGTGCTCATCCTCACCATCATCACGATTCTTGTCGTTCTCAAGCCGTTCTAACGAAAGTACCTCATGCACATTTTTGCCCCCTGCCCACGCGGTCTAGAAGAACTCCTAGTCGCCGAGTTCACCCAGTGCGGCCTTACCCAGGTGGAACAAACGGGCGGCGGCGTGCGTGCACGTGCAACGCAAGAAAGCCTCTATCGCGCCAACCTGCACTCGCGATACGCATCGCGCATTCTTGTTCGCCTGGCCGTTGGTGCTTATCAGAAAGAAGAAGACCTCTACCAAATGGCGCGCAAGATCGCCTGGCATCAGTGGTTTGATGTCAGCCAGAGCTTTAAAGTCAGTACGACTGCAGTGAAATCCCCCCTGCGTAGCCTGGACTTTGCGACCCTGCGCATTAAAGATGCCGTGTGTGATCGATTCCGCGCTGACCGTGGCGGCCGCCCGAACGTCAATACCGATCAACCCGATCAACGGATTCAGCTGTTTCTCACCGAAACCTCGGCCACGCTCTACATCGACAGCTCTGGAAACCCGCTCTGGCAGCGTGGCTACCGTGGCGCCGCCGGTGCCGCGCCGCTCAAAGAAAACCTGGCAGCAGGGCTACTTGCGTTAGCCGGCTGGAACAACACCGATGAAACCGGCAAGCCGGTTTACGAGAACTTTCTCGACCCCATGTGTGGCAGCGGCACCATTGTGATTGAAGCCGCCTGGATGCGCGCCAACATGGCACCCGGCCTAAACCGGCGCTTTGCCTGTGAGCGATGGCTGGATGCCGACCGTTCGCTCTGGACCAAACTACGTGCCGAAGCGCGTGCACAAATCCGCCCGCTGCAACCGCAAACCATCTTTGCCAGCGACATGCACCCAGGCGCTATTACGGCAACACGCCGTCACCTGGAACAGGTGGGTCTATCCAATAAGGTCACACTTGATCAAGCCGACTTTGTAGGCCGTGGCGCGCCCGCCACCACTGGCTTACTCGTCAGCAACCCGCCTTATGGTGTGCGACTTTCTGAGCAAGAAGCGCTTCAAGCAGAATACCCGGAATGGGGCCGCACGCTGAAGCAGCAATTCAGCGGTTGGACTGCAGCACTATTCACGGCCGACTTAGAACTGACTAAAGGCCTGGGACTCAAACCGCGCCGTCGCTTCCCGCTCAAGAACGGTGCGCTGGAATGCCGACTGTTTGTGATTGATCTGGTGGCAGGTTTTCATCGCAAGCAAAAACCTGTGGATGCTTAATCGATAGGTGCTTTATTTAAGGCTTGGGTCATCTGCCCAAAAAACCTACCCCATTGAGGTAGGTTTTTCAGACGCAGGCAGCGAAATTAAATTTCGATTTTCGCTCCAAGTTCGACAACACGATTCATAGGAATTTTAAAAAAATCAGATGGCTTAGCTGCGTTCTGGAACATCCAGGCAAATAGCTTTTGACGCCAAAGAGCCATTCCTGGAATTCGATGCGGCACAACAGTGTCTCGAGCAAGGAAGAATGAAGTTTCCATGACATTGCAGTGGAGGCCATGATACTTATCGAGCAATTCCATAATATGCAGCACATCAGGCGTCTCCTTGAATCCGAAAATGGCGCGGACTAGATAAAATCCATCACCCATATCCTGGAGCGTGATGTGATCCTTGTCATCGACAAAGGGCACATCCCAGGTGCTCATTTTGAGAAAGATAACTCTGCTATGCAGCACTTGATTGTGCTTAAGATTGTGCAGCATTGCTACCGGCACATAGTCTACATGTGCCGTAAGAAATACAGCGTTACCATGAACACGATGTGGCGGGTGTTGTTTCAATGATTCAACAAAAGCTTGGAGAGGAACGCCACCATGCATCGCTCTTTCGCGAAGCAACTTTCTGCCCTTGTACCACGTCATTAGAAGCATAAAACAGAAAGCACCGAGCACTAACGGGAACCAGCCACCATCGATAATTTTAAGAACATTAGCTGCAAGAAATGCTAAATCGACCAGCATAAAAGTGCTGATGATCGCTGTAACTAAAAGCGGGTGCCATTTCCATACCACGCGCATAACGATGGCAGCAATAAAGGTCGTGATAACCATAGTCGTCGTAACCGCAATGCCGTAGGCCGAAGCTAGATTCGTCGATTCCTTGAACCCCATAACTACAGCGATCACGACCAGCAACAGCATCCAGTTAATAGTCGGCATATAGATTTGGCCAACTTCATTCTCTGATGTGTAAAAGATCTTCATGCGGGGAATAAATCCCAACAGAATTGCTTGACTAGTCATTGAGTACGCCCCTGAGATTACCGCTTGCGATGCAATAACAGTCGCCATGGTGGCCAGTATCACGAGAGTAAATGTGAACATTTCTGGAACCATCAGAAAGAATGGATTTTCAATGTTCTCCGGGTGGGCGATTAACATCGCCCCTTGCCCGAAATAATTCAAAAGCAGACAGGGCATGGTTAGATAGAACCATGCATACTGAACAGGGCGCATCCCGAAATGCCCCATGTCAGCATACAAGGCCTCTGCACCCGTTAACACAAGAAATACTGCACCTAAAACAATAAACGCTTCTAGTCGGTGCTCCATTAAAAACCCGATTCCATACATCGGATTGGCTGCCAACAGAATTTCTGGGTGATCCATAAGGTTGTATACGCCCAAGCCTGCCAAAGTAAGGAACCAAATCATCATAATCGGTCCAAATAAAACCCCAACGACTTTAGTCCCATGCTTTTGAATTAGAAACAGTGCAACCAAGATCGTTATCGTAATGGGCAAAACAAACCGTTTGAAATCAGGCGAGACCACCTCCAAGCCTTCTACCGCGGATAACACCGAGATAGCCGGCGTAATAACCGCATCACCATAAAACATACAGGCACCAAATACACCGAGCATCATGATGCCTAATGCTCGCTTTGATCCAGATGGCGCGGTTCGGAGCGCCATCGCCATCAGCGCCAGAATGCCGCCTTCCCCGTGATTATTGGCTCGCATGACAAAAAGCACGTATTTAAGCGACACAACTAACAAGAACGCCCAAAAAACGAGGGAAATTACGCCATAGATGGCTTCAACAGAGAACGGGATGCCATGTTCGGGGTTAAAGCATTCTTTTAGTGCGTAAAGAGGGCTTGTGCCAATGTCACCAAAGACGATCCCAATAGCGGCCAAAACTAGGGCCGACATACTGCCTTTGGCATGATGAGAGCCCCCACCAACTTCAATAGGGCGAAGAATCTTAGACTCTGAAAACTCTCGATTGCTAAGTGACATACCAACCTCGTAATGTTTATATCTGAATTAAGGAATAAATCTGTAACCAACACCAGTTTCAGTAATGAAATGCTTTGGCTGTGCTGGGTTGTCTTCGAGTTTCTGACGAATGCGCCCGACGTAAACTCGGAGGTAATGATTGCTTTCCACAAAGGAAGGTCCCCAAACGTTTTTGAGTAGGAACCTGTGGGTCATCAGCTTTTCTGGATTCGAAAGAAGCATTTCAAGAAGGTGGTACTCCCTCGGCGTGAGGTGCACCTCATTCCCAGATTTAAAAATCTGGTGTTTCGCAAGATCTATCTTGATGTCTGAGAAATCAAAGGTTCGCTCTGGTGCAGAGAGATTGATCTTTGAACGCCGTAATAGAGCTCTCACTCTAGCTTGTAGTTCTGAGACACCAAAGGGTTTGGTGATGTAATCATCTGCGCCAGCATCCAAGGCTTCAACTTTGTCATCTTCAAGCGTTCGTGCTGAAAGAACCAGTATCGGCGTCTCTTGATTGCCTCTGACTTTCTGAATTATGTCGATGCCACTGCCATCGGGCAGACCAAGATCAACAATGATGAGGGTGAATGTATGTGATTGGGCAACTTGGAACGTTTCGGCAACTGTTGAGACAGCTATCGTTTTATAGCCTTCACTCTCTAAAGAAAGGGTTACAAAGCTGCGTATCGCATCGTCATCCTCGACAACAAGAACCATCGGCTGATTAGGCATTAATCAACCTCCATAATCTCTGGCGGGTTTCCTATTGGGAGTGCTATTTTGACCAAAGCCCCCCCGTCAGGATGATTGCTTATCAGCAACTCACCGCCATGCGCATTCAGAATCGTTTGACAAATAACCAATCCAAGACGGGGAGCGCCACTTTCTTCACGCTCATGCCCGTATCCTGAGATTTGATTCGACGAGAACCCCTCACCGGTATCTCTGACACAAATAATGGCTCTGTCACTGGCTGTATAAGCTCGTATATCGATAGCAGCACCAACTTTAGAGTGATTTGCCGCGTTTTCCAAGACATTGCACAGAACCCGTTCAATAAGCACCGGATCGATTTCTATTAATGGCATACCCGCTTGGATCGCTATCTTGATTTCGCAGCCCTCAAGTTTCTTTTCAAGCAACCTTAGGCTAGCGCCAATGATTTCCTCGATAGGCAACCATTCTCTTTTAAGCGACTTTAAACCAGTACTGGCCCTTGCTAGATCTAACAAATCAGAAACTAATTCGCTAATTCGTCGTGTTTGGGCATTCATTTGAATTGCCAAACTCTCCTGCGTACCACGCAACTCAGGGGACGATAGCAATAAAGACTCACCCAATCCAACCAGTGCAGTCAGTGGGGTTCTTAAATCATGCGATAACGAAGACAAGATTGCGTTTCTGAGTCTTTCTACCTCTATTTGAATTTCTGACTCATGAGCCGCATCCTGGAATTGAATACGTTCTACGGCGATTGCTACAAGGGATGCCAACCCCTCTAACTGTGCCACTTTTTTATCTGTTACCTCAGAGTCGTCAAATTGACCATTAACGACCATGACACCCAAGTTGCTTTTGGCTCCCGCAAGAGGCAAATAGATACTCAACTGGCCATTTCCCGAATGGGAGCTATTTTTGACGAGATCGCCACTGAAATATGAAGACTGGAGAATCTGAGCATTTACAAAATCGGACTCTCCCTCTGGAACACTTCGAAACATTCGATCCTGGTCATTGCGCAACATCAAGACTGAGACCGCATTAAAGTGCTGAAATACAAATTCAGACACAGCGCTATGAACATCGCTGAAATTCAACGAAGCGCCAAGTTTTCTCGCTGCTAGATATTGTGCCTTGATATTCTCTTCACGATTTTTTGCCTCAACAGCCCTGTCTTTAAGACCAGCGGCTAACTGCCCAGTAACCAGAGCGGTAACCAACATCACGGCAAACGTAATTAGATACTGAAAGTCCTCTACAAGGATCGAGAACCTTGGGGGGACGAAAAACACATCAAAAAACAAAACGCTAATAATCGCCGAAAAAACGCCCGCTCTTTTCCCCTGCCAAACCGCTACAAACAGCACAGAGAGGAGATACAACATCACTATATTGGCCAAATCGATACGATCCATCACGAGCGTTGAAATGCCCGTTATAAGACCGCAACAGAAAAGCGCCACGCCATAGGACTGCCATTTAGCATGGCTGCTGTTTTCTCTATGAAGGCTATGACTCTCTAACATCAGATTTGCTCTAGATTACTTACACGCTATTCTTTCAGCTCATACGTAAAAATTGTGTAAATTTTTCCATACCTCCACAAATCCAATACAGCTTTAGGAAGCTTCCCAACAGATACAAACCCCCTTCACCCTGATTAATCTACCCCTGTTTCTGGAGCCTCTCTAGACTCTGAGCCATCGTCTGCATACCCTGTTGTTGCCCTGTCTGCATTATTGACATCAGTTGCGCAGTTTTACGCTCACGGATCAGGTTACGGACTGCAAGGGTGCCCACTAAAATTTCATGGGCGGCAACCCGGCCGCTTCCATCGCTACGCGCCAACAACTGCTGCGCCACAACGGCACGGAGCACATCGGCCAACAAGGTACGCGCCAGATCTCTTTCTTCACCAGGGAATACGTCAATGATGCGCTCAATCGCTTGCGGCGCGGTAGCCGTATGGAGTGTTGCCAGAACCAGGTGGCCAGTTTCTGCCGCTGTTAACGCCAAGCGGATAGTCTCAAGATCACGCATTTCGCCCAATAAGATGACATCCGGATCTTCACGTAGCGCGCCTTTTAAGGCGTCGGCAAAACTGGGGGTGTCTCGTCCGACTTCTCGTTGTGTAATCAAGCACTGCTGTGGTTCGTAGACGAACTCCACCGGGTCTTCAATGGTCAGGATATGTTTATGCGCCGTCTGATTGATATAGTCCGTCATTGCAGCCAACGTAGTACTTTTACCCGAACCGGTTGGCCCAACGACCAGCACCAGCCCATGGTCTGTGCCCGCCAGCCGCTTCAGAATCGCCGGTGCCGAAATAGAATCAAGGCTTGGCACTTTCTCGGGAATGGGCCGTAACGCCAAGGCAACGCCCCGCTGTTGACGATAGGCATTGGCACGATACCGACCTAGGCCTTCCGTCGTAGAAGCGAACGCAAAGTCACAGGCAGCGCCTTCGCCAAAAAATCGGCGTTGGGTCTCTGGAATGACGCTATCGATCATGCCGCGCACCTGGGCATTGCCAAGCACCGCCTGATCCAATGCCTGCATCGCCCCATTAATACGCAGCATGGGCGGCATACCCGCCGACAAGTGAATGTCTGAAGCATTCAAATCGCGTGCGATTAAGAGTAACGATTCCAGCATGTTGTTGTCTTCCCGATCAGATATGCGCTACGTGCATTGATATACTTCGCTAGCCTAACAGGTTGTTAGCCCTTTAAAAACACGCCCCAACCATGTCTACCAACGAACCCACCGCCCCAACGTATGAAGCTGCTGCCCAGCGACTGGCTGCGGTTCAGCAACGGATTGATCGTGCGCAAGCGGTATCAGGCAGACCTACGGGCAGCGTGATGCTGCTGGCTGTTTCCAAAACATTCCCGATTGCGGCTATCGATGCCGTTGCGGCCTGCGGCCAACGTGCCTTTGGTGAAAACTACGCGCAGGAAGGCGTTGATAAAGCTATAGCCCGACCAGATCTGGAATGGCACTTTATTGGCCCGATCCAGAGCAACAAAACTCGTGGCATTGCGGAACACTTTAGCTGGGTACACACCATCGACCGATTGAAGATTGCCGAGCGTCTTTCGGCACAGCGCCCCACGGATGTGCCGGCACTACAAGTCTGCGTGCAGGTGAACGTTTCCGGAGAAGCCAGTAAAAGCGGTTGTCACCCCGACGAGGCATTGGCGCTCTGCACCGCCGTGACCCAGTTACCGAACCTGCAACTACGTGGCTTAATGACAATACCCGAAGCAACACACGATGAAGTGACGCAACATCAACAGTTTGCAAAACTGCGCGAATTACAAAGACAGCTTAATCAACAGGGCTTTATCCTCGACACCCTGTCGATGGGCATGAGCGATGATCTTGAAGCGGCTATTAGCGAAGGCGCCACTCTAGTGCGAGTCGGCTCTGCGATCTTTGGCCAACGAACTTATTCAGAATCAAACGGAGTCAATCCATGAAAATTACATTCCTTGGCGGTGGCAACATGGCCATCGCCCTCGTTGGCGGTTTAATCCAGCGTGGTTTTGAGCCACACAATCTGGGCGTCATCGAGATCCTGCCCGAGGCGCGTGCCCGACTCAACAAACAATTTGCCATTAATGTGTATGAATCGGCTAGCACCGAAGCCCTGCAGTGTGATGTGCTCGTGCTGGCAGTTAAACCCCAGCAAATGCGTGCGGCCTTGGCGAGCCTCCCTGCTGGCGACAACAAGCCCCTGATTGTGAGCATTGCCGCTGGCCTGCTCGTTGACGACCTCGCTCGCTGGATGGGCGGCTATCGCCGCATTGTGCGTGCCATGCCTAACACCCCGGCGCTGATTGGCGCTGGCATGACCGGGCTTTATGCAGACCCATCCGTCGATGCCGCTGATAAAGATCGCGCTGAAGCGATTCTCGGTGCTGTGGGTGAAACGGCCTGGGTTGGTACCGAGCAACTGATTGATTCCGTCACCGCTATTTCCGGTAGCGGCCCGGCGTATGTTTTCTTGTTTCTCGAAGCGATGCAGGAAGCCGCCCGAGAACTTGGCCTTTCCCCAGAGACCGCCCGCACGCTGGCCATTCAAACAGTGCTGGGTTCGGCACAACTGGCCGAACAGTCCACTGACCCTGTGAGCGTGCTACGTGAACGCGTTACCTCGAAGGGGGGCACCACCGAGGCCGCGCTCAAGAAAAAGGCCGAGATGGGCGTAAAGGAAGGCCTCATTGCCGGCATGCATGCAGCAGCGGCACGCAGCCATGAACTCGGTATCGAGCTGGGGCGTGACTGACCTATCGGTAACACCATGGCTGCAGATTACCGGCAAGGGCAATCTGCAAATTACCGTGCACGTGCAACCTGGCGCGAAGACCACTTCCTGCGCCGGCGTTCATGGTGATGCGTTGAAAATTCGTCTGCATGCGCCGCCGGTAGACGGCAAGGCCAATCAGGCGCTCATCGCCTGGCTGGCTAAAACCCTTGGGTGTCCACAGAGTGCTATCGAGCTGATCCGTGGACAAACTAGCCGACGCAAAACACTATCCATCAATACCGATAATGCTGAGGCAATCAGCTGCCAACTTCGTGCGTTGGCAGCTGATTGATTAACCGCGCTGATAAACCGGTAGACCACCCGCCAGCGTCGTCACCACACGACCTTGCAAAGTACGTCCGAGGAACGGTGTTAGCTTACCGGCACTACGTAGCTCATCTTCGCTCACCGTCCAGCTCGCCTCCGGGTCAAAGAGACACAGGTCAGCACGCTGCCCAGCGGCGATCTCACCGGCTTCGACACCCAGAATAGCGGCCGCCTGAGAAGTGACCGGCAGCAGCGAACGGCGCAGCGGCAAACTCAGCGCCTCACCCCAGGCTAACGTTAATGGAAGCAACAGCTCAATACCTGTGGCGCCCGGCGCCGCTTCGGCAAACGGTACGCGTTTCACATCCAGACCCAGTGGGGTATGCGCGGATACCGCAGCACCAATGGTGCCTTCAGCCAGGCCTAAACGCAGGGCTTCGCGATCACCATAGCCACGCAGCGGCGGATCAAATCGTGTCAGCGGATCAAAGTAACCGATATCCTGTTCGTACAGGTGAAGCGCATGTACTGCGACATCGCCCGTCACAGGCAAGCCAGCATCACGAGCTTCGCGCAGTAGAGCGACACCTTCTGCCGAACTGATCTGAGTGAAGTGCACGCGCGCACCCGTTGCTTTGGCCAGTGCCAAGGCAATTTGCATGGCGAGTGTTTCTGCAGCCACAGGGATGGCCGACAACCCCAGCCGAGAGGCTAGCGCGCTGTCGTGCGCGATACCGTCTTTACTCAGATGAAACTCGGCAGGCTGCAACCAAACCGGCACATCACAGGAAGCGGCATACTGAAGCGCGCGCCAGAGCACACGGGTATCTGATGGCAAACCCCGACCTTGCGATACAGCAATACAACCGGCATCGCGCAACAAGCTCATCTCGGCAAGCATGTTGCCGGCCAAGCCTTGCGTCATTGCACCGACCGGCAGCACACGCACTTGCGATACATCCTCTGCGTGGCGCACGAGTCGTTCGGCAAGTTCGGGTTCATCCAGAATCGGATCCACATCCGGCGGGCATGCCAGCGTTGTTACGCCGCCCGCGATGGCGGCGGCAAGCTCCGCGTCAATATTACCGGCCACGCGGGCCGATAAATCGACCAGACCCGGGGCCACAACCAGGCCTTTGGCATCAATCACCTGATCGGCTTTAAAGCCTGCGGGCGTTTGCCCAATGCCGACGATCTTCCCGTCCGCAATAAAGACGGAGGCCGATTCATCAAACTGAGAGGCCGGGTCGATAACGCGCCCGCCGCGAATTTCGATGGTTTGCCCATTCGCTAACTTAGTCATCTCAACCTCCCGCCAATACGCTCATCACCGCCATGCGCATGGCGATACCAAAAGTCACCTGCGGCAGA
>JACCDN011221498.1_pt1 | contig 10693 bp, 10 predicted proteins | sample 7441691 | NCBI WGS metagenome assembly JACCDN01 (sample SAMN15323439, study PRJNA562643) | freshwater metagenome | isolation source: river surface water | place: USA:Blue River Watershed | collected 2017-08-16
ATGAGGATATACTCTAGGCTTTTTTGCTTGATACCCTCTGGTGCTCCCTGCTGCACTAGGGTTTCCTTGGGGGCATAAGCTTTGATGCGCTTATCTTTAGCTAAAATAGGGGATGGGAGAGTCTGAAGGTCACCAGAGCCTGTAAGGATGAGTTTTACGGTCACTGGGTCTCCCACCTCTGGGTCCATGAGGGAAGTCTCGACTTTTTGGGCACACAGTGTTCCAATATAGCCTGAAAAGCCAGCGGGTTTACCTTCTTGGGGTAGGTCTAGTACGGTTAGGCTTAGTTCTTGGGTCTCTAAGAGTATTTCTTCATCCTGAGCCTGGAAGATAGCTAGAGGATCTAGCAGGTTTTCATCAAAAAGGCGTTGGAGAGCGCCTTTGTTACTCTGGATCCGAAGGCTCAAAGGTAGCTGATAGCTTAGGCTATGCACACCTGCTTGAGGGCACTGTATACGTCGCTTCCAGCTAATTTCCTGAAATATCTGTCCACCTTCTTGCTTTTGGCTATCTTGAGGGGCTGAGGGTTCATTACAGTCTATCCAGTCAGTGCTAACGAGGTCTGGTCCAGCCGATAAAATGCTTCCTTGAATGCCAGCAGGCACCCTTAAAACAACTTCACAAGCAAGGGCTTGTCCTACGTAAAGGGTGCTTGGTTCTAGCTTGAGGGATAGGCTGATACCACTGTTTTTGAGTAAAGCATGCTCGCTACTAGGCAGGACAGTCAGGTCTAGAGGCGGTAGCTCATAGGGTTTGTGATCTACTTGTACCTTTAGGCTAGGCACAGTATAAGTACCAGGCTTGTGGGCCTTGATAGCATAATTCAGGCGCAATTCACTCTTTTTTTGCCCATTCATAATTTGCACAGAGTGCCCCTTGCCTAAAAACTGAATGTCTAAGCCACGTATAGCAGGGAAGACTGGTGCTGAAGCCTGGCTGGAACCTTTGATGACAATCGTATACGTTGCAATACTCTTAGCAGTTAAAGGGTTTGGGGTGCAGCTAGCATGAATAGATACCGCCTCTGCTCTGAGTATAGGGCTAAAAAAGGCCAAACCAACAAAATAAAGGAGAGAGCCAAATTTCATATTTACCAGTCTTTCAGGTTTTGCTTATGTCTTGGGATAGCGCCACCACTGCCTAAATGCTGTAAATGCAGTTTCTTTTCCTGTTTTTTTGAGGCTTCTAAAATAGCCTCTAATCTTTGCTCCTCTGCTGAAGGTTCTGCCGCCTCTTGAAGAGAGGTCTGCCGCCTGCTTTCTTCTTTGTCTCTAGCTTCTGGCCCTGGAGATGAACTTGCTTCTGCCGGATGAGTAGGGGGCGGAGAGGTAGCACTATGATTGTCGCCGTCTGGGTGATTCAAGGGAGTATTTGGCTCGCCTTTTTCTTGACTGGTAGAAGGGTCTGCTGGCTCTTCTTTATCCTGCGGCGGCTGCGATCCTGTATTTTGAGGCTGATGGTCTTGAGCTTCTTTTGGGGTTTCAGGTTCTTTTTCAGTTTGTTGAGCGGGGGAGGCGCTATCTTGCCTTGCCTGTTCTTGTTCTTGCATTCTGTCTAATTCCTTTTGAGCTAGTGCTAGATTCGCTTTAGCCTTAGGATTCTCTGGGTCTAAGCTAAGGCTATTGGTATAGGCTGTAATAGCCTTTTTTAAAGATTCAATAGCAGTACTTGCCGGAAGGTCTGGAGTGCTTGCTTGCTGAAAATGGGCATTACCTAAGTTATAAAAAGCCTTAGCCTGTAGCACCGGGTCCGTAGTGTGTAGGGCTGCTTCAAAGGTTTTTTGGGCCTGCAGGTAATCCCCCTCTTGGTAGGCTACGCAGCCTAGGTTATAGTGCACATAAGGGCTTTTAGGGGCATCCTGCAAACGTTTTTCATAAAAAGATCTGGCTTCACTATAGGCTTCTTGCTGATAGAGCCTAGTGCCTGGGTCTTCTCTGGCTAAAAGGGGGCTAAGCACGACACAAAAGCCCAAAAAACCCAAAAGGCAGAAGGCTTTTTTCGGTACCCTCAAGATAAAAGCATAGCTTTTAAGAAAGAGAAACTGTGCGTTTTCTTGCATAAGTGGGAATCAGAGTTTCTATGAAAAGCAAGGCAAGGGCACATCCTAAAGGCCACTGAAAGTATGCTTTAGGGACTTCTTTATAAAAACTAGTTTTTTCCTCAGCAACTACAGTCTGGCTTAGGTGTTGATAGACTGCTGCCAGCCCCTCACCTTTTGGGCCTAAAGGGGTGTAAAAGCCTCCTGTAATCTGCGCCATAGCCTTCAAGGTTTCTTCTTCTAGGCAGGTTTTAACGACTTGGCCTTGGGCATCTCTCACATAGTCTAGCGTTCCAGTTTTATCTTGAATAGGGATGATATCCCCCGCTGTAGAGCCTATCCCTACCGTATAGATGGTTAGCCCCTCTTCCTTAGCTGCTAAGGCCCTTTTGTAGCCTGCTTTTTCTAGATCTTCCCCATCGCTAATGAGGACTAGAATTTTGTGAGAAGCATCCTGGTCAAACGCTTTTGTTGCTTGGTCAATAGCGGCTGAAAAGTCTGTGCCTCCTTCTTGAATGATAGTGGTATCACACATATTTAGACTTTGAATGAAGGCTTGGTAGTCTAGCGTTAGAGGGCACTCGAGAAAGGCTCTACCCGCAAACGCAATGAGGCCAATTCGGTCTCCTTGAAGGGATTCTAGAAGGCCTTGAATGGCGAGTTTAGCACGGCTTAGCCTATCTGGCTTCATGTCTTGAGCTAGCATACTCTTGGATGTATCCAAAGCAAACACAATATCTATACTTTTCCCTTGTATTTCTACCGTGTAAGTCCCTTTCTGTGGCTGAGCTAAGGCTAAAAGCAAACAGACAAGCCCTAGGTAGACTAGGATCATTTTCAATAAGTACAGCCTAGGTTTATAGTTAAGAAGGCTAGAGCCTTGAAGGTAGAGCTGGCTAAAGCGCGTCTGATAGCGTACTTTACGCCTTTGCCCATAGGCATAGAGGGCCCAGAACGCTATGCTCATAGGCACTATACTATAAAAAAAGAACGGTAGAGCAAAGGTCATGGGATCATTTGAAAACGCGTGTGAGACAGTAGGAGTTCTATGATAAATAAACTTAAGCCAAGTCCCAGGATAACCCAGAAATAGTCTTGTATGTGGTCTGGCATTGCTAGCGGAAGGTCACGCTTTTCAATAGTATCAATCACTTCATAAATGGAGGCGAGTTGTTTTTTATCCTTAGCCTGGAAGAAGATACCTCCTGTTTTTTCAGCAATATGCCTTAGGGTAGCTTCGTCAGTAGGGATCTGGGCCTGGGCTACTTGCAACTGTCCCCAGGCGTTTTTTAAGATATGACCTTTCTCATCGAGTAAAAGTGTCGGTACAATACCCCCTTCACCCACACCTATAGTATATACTTTTATCTTATGGTGAGCCACTAACTCTGCTGCAAGATCTGGGCTGACGTCTCCTTTGTTATTCACCCCATCTGTTAGCAGGATAACCACTTGGCCAGATTGAGCGCTAGACGATGTACGGTCTTTTGAGGAAGCTTGCAAGCGATTCACCGCCATTACGAGTGCTGAACCGATCGCAGTGCCATCTTCTATCAGGCCTATAGTGCAACGGTTTAAGTTTTGAATCAGCCAATCATGATTGAGGGTTAGCGGGCTGACAAGATAAGGGTTGCCCGCAAAGGCGATCAGGCCTATGGCATCATTTGGGCGTTTTTGGATAAATTCTTGCAAAACAGCCTTGACGGCCTCTAGGCGTGTCATGATCTGATTGCTCTTAGAAAAATCTAAAGCTAGCATGGAAGAGGATAAATCTAGGGCTAAAAGGATATCGATTCCTTGTGTCTTGCGGCTAGACGGGTTATAAATGAGCTGCGGCCTAGCCAGGGCAAAAATAACACAGGCCAGACAGAGATGCCGCAAAGTATGCAAGGCTTTGAGAGGAGAAAAAGGCTTTTTGTTTTTTCTTTTTAAGGATAAACCTTCTAGACTTTGCTCTAAAGGTTTTAGGCTAGAAAATAGAAGACTCCCTTGTTTTTGACACTTTAGGCCCTTTAAAAAGAGATAAACGAGGGGTATAAAGAGCAAAAAAAAATAAGAGCTAGCAAAAGAAAAGCTTTTCATAGCTTTGGCGTCTGAGTGATAGGTGCATGGTGAAGGCTATCCAGCAGTTTTCGTAAGTTAGCAAGAAGGGCTGAGCGTTCTTCCTGATCTAAGGGGGCCTTAGCAAACTTGACTAAGTCGCAGTCGTTTAAGAAAGCCAATAGGTCTTGATAGACAGGGGTATCTAAAGAGCTAGTACCCAGCGTACGGATAAACTCTTCAGTCGTTTGATAGATGACAGGGCAATTGAGCTTGTATTGTATAAAGGTTCTGAGGATATCGGAGAGAGTAGTTGCAAAGCTAGCAGCTTCGGCGTTTAAATGTACCTGGCTGAGCCTTTTCAAGGCTGTATCATAAGGGGAAAGCGATAGCGTATGGGTTGGTTTAGATTTACGCTTGTAGAAAAGCTTATAGAGGATACCTCCTAAAATGAGGCCACATACTACTACTAAGACCACCTTCCAAGGGAAGGATGAGCTTAAGACGCAGGGGCCTTCAATATCACACAGAGCAGTAGTATCTAGAGTGGGCATAGGTTTTTAGGCTTTTAAGGCACGGGTTTTGAAAAACTGTATTAAGCACTTTTCATAAGCCTGGTGAGTGTATAGGTCTAGACTATCGACACCGCTGAGGGTAAAGATTCTTTTTAACTGTTGCTGTTCTGCTTGTTTTAGCTCGTGGTAAACCATGCGCAATGCGTTGTCATGAGCGTTAAACTCTAGACATACTTGGGTTTCTGCATCTTCTAGGATGAAATGGCCTGCTTCTGGCAGGATCTCTTCTCTGCTATCTTTCAACACAAAGGGGAGCCACTCTTGCTTTTTATTAGCAAGGCTTAAGACCTTTCTTAGGGCCTCATAGGGTGGGGCTGTAGTCTCAAACAGAAAATCGCTGATTAAAAAGACAACGGCTTGGTGTTTTAAAATACGACTTGTCTGCTCTATGGCATGAAGGATATTCGTTTTTTTACCTTCGGGCTTAAAAAAAAGGATTTCTCGTATAACTCTTAAAATATGCTGACGGCCTCGTTTTGGGGGCAAGCACAGCTCTATTTTGTCAGTAAAAAGCAGCAGGCCTACTTTGTCTTGGTTGCGGTCTGCGGTAAAGGCGAGGAGGCTAGCCAGCTCTGCGGCCAGTTCTTGTTTAGTTCTCACTGTAGAGCCAAAGCTGTTTGAAAGGCTCATATCAACGGCTAAAAATACCGTCAGCTCTCGTTCTTCTTTATATTTTTTGATAAAAGGCCGATGCATCTTGGCGCTGACGTTCCAGTTAATAGACCGTGGGTCATCTCCTGGGATATACTCTCGGAGTTCTTCAAAGTCTATGCCTTGGCCCTTAAAAATACTGTGATAAGCGCCCACTAATCCTGTATTGAGGCTGCGTTTGGTGCGGATTTCTATCTGCCTTACTTTTTGTAAGATGGTCTTGGTTTTATCTAGGTCTCCTTGCATAGCTAAAGTAGGATAGCTTTTAAGGAACGGGTAGGGTGTTTAAGATTTTTAGGATGAGGTCCTCACTGCTAATAGTTTCAGCCTCTGCCTCGTAGCTTACAAGCACCCTATGGCGCAGAGCATCCAGCGCAATGGCTTTGACGTCCTGAGGGCTCACGTAGGCCCTCCCTTTTAAAAAGGCATGGGCTTTAGCCAGTAAAGTCAGGGCTATCGTTGCCCTAGGGGATGCCCCGTATTGGATGAGGTTCTCTATACTTAGGCCATAATCTTTAGGCTTACGAGTGGCGAAGATGATGTCTACAATATAGTCTTTTATCTTTTCATCCACATAGATTTTATTGAGGAGCTTCCTGGCTTCCATCAGAGTAGATAGGGTCAGCACAGGTTCTATCGCTAGATCTGCCTCAGTATGGGCCATGCGGTTTAAGATGAGCTTTTCTTCTTCCTTTTTTGGATAGCTGATCTTTACTTTTAGCATGAAGCGATCCACTTGCGCTTCAGGCAAGGGATAGGTCCCCTCTTGGTCTATAGGATTTTCGGTTGCCAGTACAAGAAAGGGCTCTGGAAGAGGGTAGGTGGTATCCCCAAGGGTGACTTGTTTTTCCTGCATGGCTTCAAGCAGTGCACTTTGAGCCTTGGCTGGAGCACGGTTGATTTCATCTGCCAGGACCAAATTCGCAAAAATAGGGCCTTTTTTGGTGCTAAACTCTCCTTTACTAGGGTTGTAGATGAGGGTGCCTAAAATATCAGCGGGGAGCAAGTCTGGTGTAAACTGAATGCGCTTAAACTCACCTTGTATGGCTTTTGCAAGAGTTTTGATGGAGAGTGTTTTTGCAAGGCCTGGCACGCCTTCTAGCAGGATGTGGCCATTCGTGAGTAAGGCCATAATCAGCCTATCTAAAAGCTCTTTTTGCCCTATGACAACCTTTTCTAGGGTATTTCGTAAAAGCCCAAGATGAGAGGCGCTTTCTTGTATCTGAGGGGTAAGGTCTAGGAGGTGGCTACTCATGCAAGGATCTTGCAAAAATAGGGCCCAAAAGTCAATACGCTTGAGGGTTTAGGGTTTCAAACAAGATACTGCTTATATTAGACCTCTTGCATAACCATTGTCTTTTGTGTCTTAAGTTCGTCAAAAATAGACTCAGTCTTCGCTCTTCAGGCGTCGTTCTTCCCCCTACGCTCCTTGAGCTACGGGCGACAAGCCGAACTACCTGTCTCCCGTAGGATCCTGTCTCCCGAAGCTTCAGCGTAGTGGAGATGGCGTAGGGAGATGCCCGACACGATGAGCTACGCCTGACACGTCGGAATCCTTTGTTACGCTTGTGTACACTTCCCCCTACGCTCCTCAGGCTTAGCTTTAAGAGCTACACCCGATACGTCGAGCTTCAGGCTTCGTTCTTCGAACTATGCCTGACACGTCGGAGGACAGGCCGGTTCCTCATTTATTTGGCCTCGCCCAGAAATCAAAATACGTGGTTCTGCAAGAGGCCTATTATAAAGGGTGTTTGGCCCGAAAATCGTTGATAAAATCCTCGATTTGCTGAGCTACGGCTTCGTTTTTCATCTCTGGTTGTAGAGGGGGGATACCAAAGCGAAAGGCCGGTACCAGCATATTGAGTTTCTGTATAGTTTCGTTTATTAAAGTAGCTCGATTGAAATGAATATCAAAAGGAGAAGCAAGGTCTGGAGGAGGATTTTGGATGTATTCATCCTTAAAAAGATAGGAAAAGTCTAAGACTGCGGTGAGGGCATACACGAAGCTATCCATATCATAAATCCCTTGAAGCACGAAGATCCATAGCTCTTGGTTGCACCGGTGGAGGGTATGTACAGCGTTATGCAGGAGTTGATCTAGCTTTAGCTGGTTTTCTGGGGTATACGTCTCAAAAGGTGAGGAACCGCTATAGACTTCTAGGCAAACCGCTAAGTTCTTAGCTAATAAGCTGAAGTATAAGCAGTTGTCTTGTGCTCTTGCATTGGGGTCCTTGACGGCTTTGGGGATAAAATGATGCAAAAATTGGTAAACAATAGGCCTTGGTCCCAGCTGTGCTTCACTATCCTGGACTATGAGATTCGTTTCAATGAAGCGAAGATAATCCACCGAGCAAGGGGCATAGATATGCTGGTCTAATAGTGCCAAAACACCCATTTCATCATAGCTCGGGAGGATCTCTTTTTTTAATAAAGCTGCAATCAAGCTATCTATGCGTTCTTCACTCGTGGGGTTGATCAGGTTTGCAACCTTAGGGTTAATATGCTCTTCTTCGAGGTAGCCAAACAAGTGCTCATAAGCCTTTAAAGCCTTTATAGGGATAAGCCCTTTTTTGCATAACGGAAGGACTAAGGTGTTCAGAAGGGTTTTTAGAAAGAGTTCTGCTTCAGACTCTAAAGGAGTTGGTATCTGAAAGGGTTTTAATTGTTCAAGAAGGGTTTTAGCTTTTTCAAAGTTATCTGGCATCTTATGGAGCTTTGCGAGATAGGTTTGTAAGGAAGACGGAGGATTCAGCATGGACTGGTTTAAAGAACCACAGACCTCTAGGTTTACTGTTGGATGATTTGAGCCTGGAGAGACAGAAGATGAGGGTTTTTGCTCGTTCGAATCCTGTTTAGCGCTTGTAATGCTTGGGGAAATAGGAAGCATAGTATTCAGGGATAAGATAAAAAATATTACTCCTGTATGCCTGTATTTTGAACGTTAAGCAATCTAAATTTTAAACTTTCCCTACAAAGGCCTCTTCTGCCATATCCAGGCTCGTAAACATAGGGAAAAGAAGGCCAAAGCCTGCATTTTGGAAGACGTTAGTCACAGGCGCCTTGGTGCTAACGAAGGCTATTTTTCTTCCTGCTTTGTGTACAAACTGAGCCACATGCAGGATGACCCGAAGGCCCATAGAGCTGATGTAGTCTACCTGGCAAAAATCAAGCAAGACTTGTCCTGTATGCTCTTTTACGGCATTCATAAGAATTTCCTTAGCGGTATCAGCAGTAGCTGCGTCTAGACGGCCGCTAAGACCCAGTATCAAAGTATTGCCTTTAATGGTTTTTTGCATGAAAACACATTAAAAGTTTTTAAAAAAAAATCAATGACTAGTTTTTTAGAGGGTAGACCAGTTCCGGTAGTGTTATCTATATTCCTTTCGTTTTTTCTTACGCTTACTGTTCATGGATAAACCAGATAATCCTTCTTCTAAGCTGATACGTGCGGATGAACAGCTCCTGCAGCTTGGTCTTGCAGCTAGCCGTACACAAGCGCAGGCCCTGATTTTGGAAAAGCAAGTCTATATAGACAAGGATCATCTGATCGATAAGCCTAGCCGGATGATTGCCCGTGATAGCAGGCCTTATGTGTTAAAGCCTTACCCCTACGTGAGCCGTGGGGCAGACAAATTAGCTGCTTTTTTAGATCAATTTTCTATAGACGTGCAGGGATTAAAGAGCCTCGATATCGGCGCCTCTACGGGGGGGTTTACAGATCTACTCTTGCAACGCGGGGTAGTGGGGGCTACGTGCGTAGATGTTGGCTACGGGCAGCTCCATTATAAATTAAGGCAAGACCCAAGAGTGCATAACCTTGAGCGTGTGAACGCCCGGTACTTAACAGCATCTAGCTTGCCAGAAACGGCTTATGGCATTGTGGTCATGGATGTATCTTTTATTTCTCTAACAAAGCTCTTGCCGAGCATTTGGCCCTTTGTAAAAGAGGGTGGGTGCCTGATCAGTCTGATTAAGCCTCAGTTTGAGGTAGACAAGCAAGCAGCGGATAAGGCCCGAGGGGTCATACGGGATCCTGCCTTGCATGCAGCTGTCAAGGCAAAAATTCTAGATTTTGCGCTAGAAGCCCTTCCCAGGGTCCAGCTTATAGGCCTAATCGACTCTCCTATTTTGGGCGCAGAAGGCAATAAGGAATTCCTTATGGGGCTTAAGAAACTAGACCTCTTACACACTGCCTGACCCAAAATATTTGAGAGTGTTGACATTTTGTATGCGATGGGCAAAGCATCTTTTAATAGGTTAGGCAAACTGTTTGGGCATTCGCGCTCCTTCATATATCGTTGGATAGTGGAAGCAATGGATCGTACAGCAGAACCAGCGATCGAAGGTAAGATCAAAGAAATGGAGTTTGATGAGATGTGGCACTTTGTGGGTTCAAAAAAAACAAAAAATGGATCCTCAAGGCATTGGATCGTAGTACACGGCAACCCTTGCCTGGGTGGTCGGCAATCGTGATGCTGCAACCTTCCAACAGCTTTACAACACAGTCAAGCACCTGACGCAATGTACTCCCTTAAGTTCTTGTCTGCCTTGACCATTCCTTCTCTCTTTATCCTCTACCAAGAAACCTTTCTGTCTATCTTTAGGTGATCACTCTCACTCTGCAAAACAATTTCATACTAGTCTAGCCCCTTAATAATTTTTGAACTCTACAACTCTCTGTAAATCCTCAGGTAGTTGCTGAAGGAGATACCTTTGATTTTCGTTCAAAACAATCCGCTTCAGTTTCCTACATCCCGCTAACCCACTCACATCTTTCAGTACTTCACACCCACGCAAAACCAGCTCCTCCAGTTCCACACCCCCCGCTAATCCTACCACAGACGTCAGTTGATCACAATATCCCAAATCCAGCTTTTTCAACTTCCTACATCCCGCTAACCCACTCACATCCCTCAGTGAGTCACACCCACGCAAAACCAGCTCCTCCAGTTCCACACACTCCGCTAGCCCTGCCACAGACGATAGTTGATCACAAGATTCCAAATCCAGCTTCTTCAGCTTCCTACATCCCGCTAATACACTCACATCTTTCAGTACTTCACACCCACGCAAAACCAGCTCCTCCAGTCCCCAAAACCCCGCTAATCCTGCCACAGACGTCAGTTGATCACAATATCCCAAATCCAGCTTCTTCAGCTTCCTACATCCCGCTAACCCACTCACATCCCTCAGTGAGTCACACCCACGCAAAACCAGCTCCTCCAGTTCCACACACCCCGCTAGCCCTGCCACAGACGATAGTTGATCACAAGATTCCAAATCCAGCTTCTTCAGCTTCCTACATCCCGCTAACCCACTCACATCTTTCAGTACTTCACACCCACTCAAATCCAGCTCCTCCAGTCCCCAAAACCCCGCTAGCCCTGCC
>JACCDN010052763.1_pt1 | contig 10688 bp, 12 predicted proteins | sample 7441691 | NCBI WGS metagenome assembly JACCDN01 (sample SAMN15323439, study PRJNA562643) | freshwater metagenome | isolation source: river surface water | place: USA:Blue River Watershed | collected 2017-08-16
TACTCTTCGAATTTGAGCTCGTTGTCCATTGGCGGTGTCTTGTATCGGGATTCTGAGACACCCGCCCACATCAAAGGCCACACTTCGAGCGGGCCAACCTGTTGAGGCTTGCCTATCTTTATGTCGTTTGTCATTTCCCCTCCTAATGTTGACAGATTACAACATAGAGTTGACACATGTCAACATTTAGGACCGTGGCGAAGTATTACGTCTCAAAGTAGTCTTGGGGCATGGGTAAAAAAGTAGACGTCGATGACCTTATTGACGCCCGTGAAGTGGCTGACATGCTTGGGCTATCGTCACCCCGTGCTGTCGCGGTTTACTCCAGTCGAGGTCTCCCAGAGCCAATAATTGACCGCGGACCAAATACGGCGAAACTTTGGTTGCGGCAAGACATTGAGCGATGGTTACGTGAGCGAACCAGTTCACGCTCTTCAAGAAGCTAGTTTGAGCCTGAATAGACCGCGTGTGGCAGATAGAGGTTTGCTTGGAAATTTAGGAACAACGTCCTAACCACGTCAACGCCCCCAAGTTTCCCAATTCCGTCAACAACATTTGAATACTTGGCTTCAAGAAGTCGTTCTAGCCTTGATTCTTCAAGTTCATCAACACCACGTTCTTCATATTGGTCGGCCAAAAATTCGATGAAGGAGCGTTGGTTTTCGGTGAGTTCATCCAGCTTGCTAACAGACAGCTCTGAACGCTCTTTACGAGTCACAGGGGCAAGTGCGAAGCGGATATATTCCAGAACATCAAATAAATCGCTTTCCTTGGCGTCTATAAGGGTTTGAATTTCAACTAGGTCTGTCTTGCTAAAACCCGCTCCTTCAAGGCGCTCAAGAAGCCTCTGGCGCGTTACAGGTGCAGACCAAAGAGCGCGAAGCTCCGCTTCATCCTTGAAGAAATCGGGCAGTGCCAAAGTGTTGTAGAGGCTTTGAATAAACTCAATCAGAGACATTGGCTTACCGTCGACTGAGTAAAACATGGTGCTGCTGATGCTCTGTAGTTGACGCTCTTTACCGTCGGCCAATTTGATACGTACCATTTCACGACGCACATTAGGCACGTTTGGCCCATCGGTAGGTTCCCCTCCAGAAGGTTTCTCTTTTGAAGGCTCTCTTGGTTCAGGTGGGGTCGGGTCTTCTGGCTCGCCATCCCAATCAGGGTCATGAAATAAAGCAGAAGCATTTTCAAAGTCATGAATTGTAAAAAAGTATTTACCCTCAAAGAGTCTGGTACCGCGCCCAATAATCTGCTTGAACTCAATCATCGAATTTACAGGCCGTAGAATCACGATGTTTCTAATGTTTCGCGCATCAACACCTGTGGAAAGCTTCTGTGAAGTGGTCAAGATAGTCGGAATAGTCTTCTCGTTATCTCTAAACGCCTCTAGGTATTGGTCGCCCAAAGCGCCGTCGTCTGCTGTTACACGGACACAGTATTGAGGATTCGAAGTCTCTTTTAGTTCATTGATAATGTCACGAATCACCAGCGCGTGATTTTGGGATGCGCAGAAAACAATGGTTTTATCATTCGCGTTCATGTTCTTCATGAACTCACGGACGCGGTGTTTTTCACGTTCTCGAATTTCAATGGATACGTTGAATTCCTTGGATTCGTATTCTTTTCCAGACTCGATGGCGCCTTCGATAACAGTATCGTCGCTTGTCCAAACGTAATTGTCCATGGTCCCTTGATACTTGCGAACTCTGAACGGAGTCAAATATCCGTCGTTGATGCCATCTTTCAGTGAGTAAATGAATTTTGGCTCACCAAAATACGCGTACGTATCTACGTTGTCCTTGCGCTTAGGCGTTGCAGTGAGACCAATTTGCACTGCTGGTTCGAAATACTCCAGAATCCCTCGCCATGAGCTTTCGTCACGTGAGCCACCTCTGTGACATTCATCAATAATGATTAGGTCAAAAAAATCCTTTGGGTAATCGCCAAAGTTGAATTCGGAGTTGCCGCTCGGGCTAGAGGTCATAAAGCTTTGGAAAATAGTGAAAAAGATTGAACCATTGGTTGGTACACGACCCTTTTTGCTAATTTCGCTTGGCTTGATTCGGACAAGGGCTTCTTCTGGAAAAGCAGAGAATTCATTGAATGCTTGGTCTGCTAAAACATTTCTATCCGCCAAAAATAAAATGCGAGGTTGCCTATCCGAACCTTTCAGATTCCATTTCGTGTGAAATAGTTTCCACGCGATTTGAAAGGCAATGCGAGTTTTTCCTGTACCCGTTGCAAGAGTCAAGAGGACTCTCTTTTCACCCTTGGCAATTGAAGCTAGTGCGCGCTCCACGGCGATGGATTGGTAGTAACGGACATCCCCAAATTTGTTTTCGTATGGATATTTCTCGAACTTACCGAGCCACTCATTCGAGGTTTCATTGAGGGCTTTGATTAGTTCCTGCGGCGACGGATATTCAGTTATGTCTGACTCGGCACCGCTTCGCATGTCTATAAACCGTATTTGTCGACCATTTGTGGCAAATGCGAAGGGCAAGCCTAGTTTTGTCGCGTACTCGACTGCTTGAGCATGTCCTTCGGTGTAATTGGAATCGAAACGCTTAGCCTCAACAACTGCAAGTCTCTTGCCTTCAAACTGCAGGAAATAGTCAGCCTTCAATGCAGCAGCTTTGCGGCCTCCGCCGAGAATACGTCCTGCTGTTATTTGCAACTCGCGTCGCACGCTGGAGCCAACCCATCCCGCCCGTTCTAGAGCGGGGTCGATGTATTGCGCTCTTGTGTCGGCTTCATTCAAACTCATCATGCAGCCCCTTCAAAGAGAGAGGCAAGCTTTGCCTTTCGCAATTCCAAGACAGAGTTTTGCAAGTCTTGTTGTTTCTTTGAATATTCTTGAGCCAAGCCTTCAAGAACTTTGAAAGCTTCAACCATCTCAAGTTGTTCAGAAATTGAGGGTACTGGCATTAGAGCGCGACTAATCAGCTCAATGTTTAGATTTTGAACAGTAGAGCCCTGCGCAAGAGTTTCAAATTGACTCTTCATGTAGCTGGAGCCAAGTACGTAATAGGCGTACTCGGAGTCGACTTCCATTTTCGAAGTGAGCACTACCCAACCGTCATGAATGCAACCATCAGTCTTCAAAATGTATGGTCTTCCAAAACTCATGGAATTTGATAGCAGAAGGTCGCCGCTATGGACCCTTCTAGAACGAGACACTCCGCTGGGTTTGATTTTCTCTCTGGTTGTGTCAATGTACTTTCCACTTCGGGTGGCATCTCCGATTTTTATCCAGTTCACGCCATCTGAATCGTTAGTGATAAAAGACTTGATGGGGCGGGGCGAGCCACCTCTAGCTATTGTGAAGATTTCTCCCATGGCAGAGGCCCCGTACTTTTCGACTGAACCAGCGACCTTCTCAGCAATTTGCGCCTCATAAAAAAGCTCAGATAGTTCGGACTTCCTATCAATCTTGGAATCGAGTTCGCGAATTTGAGCCAAAAATGAGTCGAGCTGGGCAACGACAGAAGTCTGGTCTTCCATTGAGGGGACATAAATTGGAAGGCTTCCAATCTTCTGCTTATTTAGGGTCTTTCCTTTGACCTTGACATCCGCACCAGCCACTTGGTCCCAATCATGAGACATTAGAAAGTAGTAGAGGAAACGCTTGTCGAGCTTCTTTGGGTCTTTGGGTGTAATCGCGGCGATGGCTTCGTTTGTTCTTAGCTCTTGTCCAGCAAAAGCCAAACGTCCAATTGTCAGCTTGAAACTCATAAGGAGTGTGCCTGCAGGTACTGCGCTGAATTGGTCCGCACCCGAATCAGATAGGTACTCCCTGCTGTCGAAAATGTTGCCATCTTCATCAGTGTTATTCATGTCCGCAATAGAGAGCCAAATGTTATTTGTGGACTTCGCCTTATCCCAGTAAGTCGCCTTACCTCTTGACGGAGTGCGTCCAATCTCGATGTTGCAAACATCCCTTAGAGTCTGATTCATTCGTGTCACAAAGTCTCTCTAAGTGACCGCAGGAGCTCCATGGATTCCTGCTCGAGGAGCTCAATCTCATCGAGTAGTTCACGACCTGAGCGATGGAGAACCTCATTGTTTCGATTTGGGTTATTTACTGTGAGGTCGGCATAGGTCGGGTCTATGTCATCAGCATTGACAGTCCATGATAATTCTGTCGACTTACGCGTTTTTGATAGTGCAACGAACTCTTGAAGGTCGGCATCATTGAGAGGATTTGTCTTTCCAAGATTTCGCTTTAGGTCTAGTTGGTAATACCAAATGTCTCTAGTGGGTTGTCCCTTGGTGAAGAACAAGACCACAGTACGCACTCCAGCCCCTTGGAACGTTCCCGTAGGGCAGTCAAGAATCGTGTGGAGATTGAAGTTTTCAAGTAGTTCACGGCGAATAGAGACTGCAGCAGTATCTGTATTTGATAGGAACGTGTTTTTGATGACAATACCCGCACTGCCACCTGCCTTCATGATTTTCATAAAGTGCTGCAAGAAAAGATAAGCAGTTTCACTGGTTTTGATAGGGAAGTTCTGCTGAACTTCTTTGCGCTCTTTACCTCCGAATGGAGGATTTGCGAGGATTACATCAAATCTGTCTTTTTCCTCAATGTCAGCAATATTTTCACCAAGCGTGTTTGTGTGAAGAATGTTTGGTGCGTCTATGCCGTGAAGAATCATGTTCATCACGCCAATCACATAAGCAAGAGACTTCTTTTCCTTGCCAAAAAATGTATTTGTTTGCAGAAGTTCTATATCTTGACTTGTTAGCTTCTTGGATTCCAACAGGTAGTTGAATGCCTCGCACAGGAAGCCCGCTGAACCAGCAGCTCCGTCATAAATTCGGTCCCCAATTTTTGGTGCTACAACTTCAATAATCGCCTTGATTAGCGGCCTTGGGGTGTAATACTCACCGCCATTTCTGCCAGCGTTTCCCATATTCTTGATTTTGTTCTCATAGAGAAACGACATCTCGTGAAGCTCTTCAACCGTCTGAAATTTGAGCTCATCTATGAGGTCTAGGACTTCACGAAGGTTATAGCCGCTCTGAATGCGGTTCTTGATTTCAGAGAAGATTTCTCCCACTTTGTATTCAAGAGTGTTTGGAGAAGGCGCGGTTTGCTTGAAGCTTGCAAGGTAAGGGAAGAGCTTTGAGTTCACAAACTGAGTGAGGTCTTCCCCAGTCTTCGTCTTGTCGAAGTCCACTTTTCCAGTCGCCGACTTTGGGACCGCCCAATTTCGCCATTGAAATTCTGGCTCGAAAAGGCTTGCATATGGCTTTCCACCAAGCTTTGCCTTTATTTCGCGTTCAATTTCCAAGTCATCTAGATACTTCAGAAAAAGTACCCAAGAAGACTGTTCGACGTAGTCCAGTTCGGAACCGCAACCAGCATCCTTATAGAGGATGTCGTCTACGTTCTTGAAGGTGTTCTCGAACATCCCTGTGGCCCTCTAGTCTGCGAATGTGGGGGTGAAGTATTGGGCGAAAAACCCAAAGTACCCCCAAAGTGATTATTACCTAGGTCAAAAATACCCTGTCCTACCGACAATTTGTTGCCAGATGTCAACGAACAGGCAAGAAATGACCACTGGCGGTGGGTTTCAGAAGCAGTTTGCAGACGAGAATTTACGCCTAAAAATAGGGCTTCCCTTTTATAAACAGCGTTCTTCTCCAGAATCACCATTTCAGAAGTCAGATAGCCTTATTGGCATAGAGGTTGAGCAATGCACTTGGAGTGCTGTGCCCCTCTATTTTTTATTCAGGGTTACTTCTGAACTACCGCCCCATCTATAGAGATGGGGGCTAGTAGTTCAAAGACTTGTACCGCTGAACGTTGTACCAGCTGTACATTTTCATCTTTGGTTCAACGGTTCATTCGTCATCCTTGACTGTGCGCTCACCATCTTTGTACCTAGTAATTGCGCCCCAAAGAACTTGACGAGTAATTTTCAAACCTTTACACGTGTCCTGAAGTTCATTCCAGACGACAGTCTTCCCAAGCTTTGCCTTTGGGTCACTTTCCATGCGCTCCTCAATTAGTGCCAGAGCCTTTTCTGGGCGAGCTGCCAATTCCGCTAAGTGGCCCCAATCAAGACCATGCAGAACTCGATGCCGCAGAGGTTCATGTTCTCGCACTAAGTAATAAGAAGATGCTGATATTCCGACTCTTGCCTTCTCGTTCAGCATCTGAAACTTCGAATCTGCTTCGACTTCTTTCATGAGCCACACAAGGTCGACATCGTCTTTCTTCGCAGATGAACCGCGAGTTTCAGCAGCAGGGTTCTTGCCCATGTGGTCAATACGAACGTACGCAATCCCTCGCTTCTTGAGAACTTTTCCCGTCCAGTTATAGAAAGTCTGGGCAGTCATGCTCTGATTCTCGTCACCTTCAAGAAACCGACTAAATGTGTCCAAAACAAGTAGTTGAGGCTCAAACAAATCAAGAACCTTGATAATTGCTTCGCCACCAGCCTTTGTGTTCAGTGGATTGAAGTTGGGAAATGAAAGGTATTTCAGGTTTGCAAGTTCCTCGTGGCTAAAGCCCATTGCCTTCAATCGTGGTTTCACATCGCCTTTAGGAGTGTTCTCGTTGTCGATATAAAGAACCGTGATTGGTTCCTGCGGTGGGTATCCAAACACACTTTTTCCTGAAGCGAGCCCTGCACATGCTTCAAGCATTAGCAGAGACTTACCTAGGCCCGAGGCAGCATAAAAAGAATGCGCTCGTCCTTCACAAATGAAATTAGGTACGTACCAACGTTCTATTGACTCGTCGTCCCAAAGAGATTGCCAATCGACAAAACCGAGATAGTCAGACTGTTCAGCATCGCTCATTGCATCGAACTGTCGATTGAATGTAGTGGCTTCGATGTCCTCTAGTTGCTTGCGTGCTATTAGCGCGGCTTCAAGGTCCAGCCTTTTGCGAGCAACTAGCTGTTGAAAAGCTGGGCCAAAAGCTAGTCGCTCCTCAGAGGAAAGCGACGAGTCGTCAAACAAATCAATGTCGCGTCTTATGCGCCCTAACTCCGCGAGGTCGCCACGAAAAAGAGGGGTGCCAGTAGAAACAAGCGTTTCAAGAACTTTCCAATTGTTTCCAGCATGAAGGATGCGAATAAGTTCCAATTTTGTGAGCTTTGGCTTCTCTACACTGAGCGAACTAATGTCGAATGCTGGCTTCTCTTCATCCGTGGTCATTAGCCGAACAGGACTCGGACCTTGCTCATTTACCCATGTGTAGGCCTTTTCATTCGAGCCTTTGAGTGTTTCGGTGGCTTCAACCCTGAAGTCGGCCGAACGAAGGATTTCCTCCCACGAATAATTTGCCTTTGCGTATGCCGTAAGTTCATCAAAGTTCAACATGGCTGAATTCATAACTCTTGATTTTTGGTAACATTTATTTAGGTCTCCACAAGCCGTCCGTTACAGCGGACGGTTTTCTTTTTACTTTTCTAAGTGCTGGTCTTTCCAGCTCTCATAGTCACTTCTCTTTACTCGTCTGTGCTTCTTCCCAAATCGGTAAACCTCAGGAAAATCTCCCGTTTTTTGGTAATACAGAAGGGTTCGTTCAGGAATTTTTAGTTCCTCAGAAATCTCTTTGAAGAGAATCCATTCGTCTTCGTTTTGCATAGCAACCTCAATTCCGCACGTGATTTACGTACTGCGGTAATTGTGAATGGTTTCCGCAAGGGCGATTTTTTGGATTTGGCCTGCGAGACTACAAAAACCTTTTATTTAGGCTCTAGGAATCGTTTCCTGCTTCATCGGAAAGTGCTTCGATTCTCCTAGATTGCTGCCTCTTGATGATGGGCTTTGCGCTCCTCAGATATGCAGGAAGGTCTACAAGCTCGTAGCCCGTTCGCTTTTCATCTGGAACGATTCGCACAGCTCTGCCAAATCTCTCGACCTCTAGAACTCCAGTCTTTATGCGCCTGCGAACAGTGTTCTCACTTATGCGCTTTAGTTGCGCGTACTCTTTGACTGTCAATAGTTGTTGCATTGCTCTATCTCCTTTGTAAAGGTTGAATAGGGCTATTCCAGAGCTTTTGAGATATCTAGAGGGGGACTTTCTTTGAGCAAGAAAATCGAGAGAGCTACGACAAAATCGAAGCCCAGCTCATCAGTTTTACCTTCCCTAGAAGAAGACAACATTGATGCCACCATCAGGGCAAATGTCAACTACCTACTTGACCAGTTAGTCCTAGACATAGCGCAGTCCAAACTTGAGAAAGAATTTGGGAGTGAGTGGTTATCAAAAGCACTCGTCGGTTCTTCGCCCCAAAAATGGCTTGAAGAGGTTGAGCGTTTTCGTTTCTCACTAGAACAGGCTGCCGCTGAAGTTTCCGAGGTCCAAGGATGGCATTTCCAAAAAGGAAAGATTGAAGAATTGCCTAGGCCCACCGCATCATGGCTTTCAAAACGCAGCGGTCTCTCGGCGGGACAGATAAGCCAATTGCTATACAAAAAGAACGAAGATGGCACTTTTGGAGGGAAAGCTTTCAAAGTTAGTGAGCTCATCGTCTTGGCTAATGCTCTAAATACAACCGTTCAATTCTTACTCACTCCTCAGCTAACTTCGATTTTGAGGGACCTACCAGTGGGCTATTACCGAGGCTCGCGTAAGAGGGCAGTCAAGTCATCAATCTCTCAGTGGCATCTTTGGCTGCATTCACTTGCGCCGCTACCTGAACAAAATTTTTACCTTTTCGAAAAGCATTCATCCCACTTTGCTGGCTACTCCGAAGAAAAGAAGAGCCGAAACGCAAAGGTTGGAATTCATCCCACGGCTATGTCTGCTGCTGACATAGAGCTCGGCCCCTTGAGTGCCTTCAAGCGAATAAACGATTACCTGCCGCTAGGCAAAAAGGATTTGATTGAACCAACCTCAACGATTCCAACTGGCACAACTCACAAATCGGCTGAGCTAGAAATCTTGAAGGCTAACTTAGGTCTCTTCGTTGAAATTAGGAAATTACTTAGGTCGACGAACCTTCAGAGGCCGCAGGGTCAGCTAGGAAGGATTTTTGATTCTGGTTCTGTAAAAATCAAGGCACAGGTCGGCCAACTCATGCGGCTTCTCAAATTCATGCAAATCGACTAAGACTGTTTCGAATTTTCCTGTTCGTTCAAACTAAAGTGCAAGGTCCCCCTAGCCATAATGGGCATCAAGAGGGGAAAACCAAGGGCCCTCTGACTCAAATCAGCAATGTGCTGACGAACGAAAGGCAGGAGTGTCATGACTGCAACTTCATTTGAGTATTCGATTAGAAGGTCAGCGTCTAACGCAAAGCCAAGTTTTGTTTTTATAACGTAGGCAGCCCCAACTTCACATCGAAGAATGCCAACAGGAAGGTTGACCTCGACTGCTAATTTTATAAGGAACCCCGAGTTGTCTTGCTTTGACATAGTTGCCAAGTTATAAGTTGGCTGAACCTGGATTTGCGTCGGGTTTTCCGCCGATGCAGGTGATTCAATTTCGGACCTCTTTACGCTGAGTTCAAATGCTATTACTTCAACCAACTCAGCAGCGCCGACAAGAGTCTCAAGATTCTTACTGGGCATGAACTGTCATCCGACTCGCTACCAACTTGTAAGAAGTTTGCTGACGTGGCATAACTAGCCACTGCTCAGCTTGCCTTATGCCAGTTTCTGCCTTAGCGATAATTTCTAAGTCATCTATCACTTTGTGCTCGATACGGGCCCCGATTGCTAATGCATAGCGCCTGATTGAGCTAAGTGTCGGGTTGGAATCGTGACTCTCAAAAGACGCCACTGCAGGTTGGCTGATTCCCATGCGTTCCCCAACTAGGTCTTGAGAAAAACCGTGTTTCTTGCGCAATGCAAGCAATTCCTCAAGTAATAACGCATGGCTTTCAACGAGCTGCTCTGCCCGCTCGTCTATCCTGCTCTGGTCCTCGTTCATAAGTTTTATCTTATACTTTTTCTGTTGCCCGTCAACTCCGAAATACCCCAAAATACGGGCTTTCCAAGGTCAAAGTACTTCTTCGCTACTTCGATTTCAATCGTTTGACGCTCATTTGCCTTAGTTGGGATGCTCAAATCCTTCTCATGAATGTGGTGAGCGATGAAATGGACAGGTGCCTCAGCTGGCTCCGAGTGGTACATGCGGATGAGGAGACTCAGGTCCACTTTGGTCCCGTCTGATTGAAGCTCTTGAACCGTAATGCCTTGCCACCGAATTTCATAAAGTGGAGGCGGGTTGCTGGTATCAACAGGCTTTATCTGTGCGGGAGCACGAAGTTTTCCGTTTGCCGCTAATTGAATCCTATTTTTTACCTCAGCCTTTGCCATTCCCCAGATGTATCCGTTGGTGAGTCGATTTGGGGCAGAAATGACGCTCTGAAACTTTTCCAAAACAACGGCCAAGTCATGGCCTTCACCAGCTTGAGGAAAACCAAACCACCTGAATTTCAGTGGTGACCCGCTGCTACAACGAGATGGTTTGTCAAATTTCCCCATAGTTGAATGCTAGCTTGCGCAAAGCTCAGACGAATGGCAGCCAAGGCTTGTGCCGTTGTGTATTCATTTGTGTATCAATTATTTGGGTATCCAAGGTTGCTCCAGATGGAAACTGTCGCTGGTTTAGTGAATAATTGAGGCTATACAACTTCATAAAATTGGACAACCAAGATTTATGAGTCCGCTGCTCTAACCGGCTGAGCTAACTCCCCCAGCTGCTTCCTGACTAA
>JACCDN010957326.1_pt1 | contig 10688 bp, 8 predicted proteins | sample 7441691 | NCBI WGS metagenome assembly JACCDN01 (sample SAMN15323439, study PRJNA562643) | freshwater metagenome | isolation source: river surface water | place: USA:Blue River Watershed | collected 2017-08-16
GTTTGGGCGCTGCGTACCGCCCTTGTGATGTGGCATGGCAGGAGGCTTCTTCAGAGGGGGGCGCATGCTAGAATCGCGGCTTTGGCCAATCCGGCCTCGCCCATGGCGATGCGCTGTGAAGCCCGCCTTTTTCCAGTCCCCACATGTCTTTTCTGACCAAAATTTTCGGCAGTCGCAATCAGCGACTGATCAAGAAGCTGCAAAGCACTGTTCGCGAGATCAATGCCCTCGAAGCATCGCTGGAGCAATTGTCCGACGAGGCGCTGAAGGCGAAAACGCCTGAACTCAAAGCCCGGATTGCCGCGGGTGCAACCACGGACGAGATTCTGGCTGAGGCCTTTGCGGTTTGCCGCGAGGCCAGCAAGCGCGTACTGAAGATGCGTCACTTTGATGTGCAGCTGATCGGCGGCATGGTGCTTCATCAGGGCAAAATCGCCGAGATGGGCACAGGCGAGGGCAAGACGTTGATGGCGACGCTGCCCGCGTATCTGAATGCGCTAACAGGCAAGGGTGTGCATATCGTCACCGTCAACGACTATCTCGCCCAGCGTGACGCTGAATGGATGGGCAAGCTCTACGGCTGGCTCGGACTGAGTACGGGCATCAATCTGTCGCAGGCAGCGCATGATGTAAAGCAGGCTGCATATCTTGCTGATATCACCTACGGCACCAACAATGAATTCGGTTTCGACTACCTGCGTGACAACATGGTCTACTCGATCAGTGATCGCGTACAGCGCGGTCTCGCGTTTGCGATCGTCGATGAAGTGGACTCGATTCTGATCGATGAGGCGCGAACACCGCTGATCATCTCGGGTCAGGCTGAAGATCATACCGAGATGTATCGCAAGATGAATGCACTACCGCCATTGCTGACCCTGCAGGTTGGCGAGGAAACGCCCGATGGCAAGGGTGTGGTTGAGGTGCCAGGCGATTACACAAAAGATGAAAAAGCCAACACGGTGCTGCTCACCGAAGCGGGTCATGAGAAAGCCGAACAGATTCTGACGTCGATGGGTCTGCTGCCCGAGGGCGCATCGCTTTACGATCCGGTCCACATCACGCTGATCCATCATCTGTACGCTGCTCTGCGTGCGCATACCTTGTTCCACAAGGATCAGCAGTACGTCGTGCAAAATAATGAAGTCATCATCGTCGATGAATTCACTGGGCGTCTGATGACGGGTCGCCGCTGGTCGGATGGCTTGCATCAGGCCGTCGAAGCCAAAGAAGGCGTACACATCCAGCACGAGAACCAGACACTGGCTTCGGTCACTTTCCAGAATTATTTCCGTCTTTACGGCAAGCTCGCCGGCATGACCGGTACGGCCGACACCGAAGCGTATGAATTCCAGGAAATTTACACGCTAGAGACCGTCGTTATCCCGCCCAATCGTCCCAGCAGGCGTACTGACCGTCAGGATCAGGTCTTTAAAAATGCGGCTGGCAAATACCGTGCAGTGATTGCCGACATTCGTGATTGCTACGAACGCGGTCAGCCTGTTCTGGTGGGTACGACATCGATTGAAAATTCCGAGCTCATCTCGGCGATGCTCAACGACGCCAAACTGCCACACAACGTGCTCAACGCCAAACAGCATGCGCGCGAGGCGGAAATCATTGCGCAGGCGGGTCGTCCGAAGATGATTACCATTGCGACCAACATGGCCGGTCGTGGTACCGACATTGTGTTGGGTGGCAACGTTGATAAACAAATTCAGTTGATTGAAGCCGATGGCGCGATTTCCGATGCTGATAAGACATCCCGTTCACAAACGCTACGTGATGAATGGCAGTCGCTGCATGAGTTGGTAGTCAATGCCGGCGGTTTGCACATCATCGGCACCGAGCGGCATGAGTCGCGTCGTATCGATAATCAGCTGCGCGGTCGTTCTGGTCGTCAGGGCGATCCTGGTTCCTCGCGTTTTTATTTGTCGCTGGATGATCCTTTGTTGCGGATTTTTGCGGGTGATCGTGTACGCTCGGTGATGGAGCGTCTGAAGATGCCCGAAGACGAGCCAATCGAGGCCGGTATCGTTTCTCGCTCAATTGAATCAGCGCAGCGCAAGGTTGAAGCACGCAATTTCGACATTCGTAAACAGCTGCTCGAATATGACGATGTCGCCAATGATCAGCGTAAAGTCATCTACAACCAGCGTAACGAACTGCTCGAAGCACAAGACATGAGCGAGACCAGCCAGGCCCTGCGTCATGGTGTTTTCACCGACCTGTTCCGCACCTATGTGCCGCAAGAGACGATGGAAGAGCAGTGGGATCTGAATACACTGGAAGCCATTCTCGCTGCCGAATGGCAGTTGCACATGCCGCTGTCGGGTTTGCTGGCGGCTGAACCGAATCTCACCGATGAAGATCTGCTTGAGCGTCTGCTGCAGGCTGCTGATTCGATCTATCAGTCCAAGGTGGATGTGGTCGGCAAAGAGCCTTTTGGCAGTTTCGAGCGCAATGTCATGTTGCAGAGCATGGATACGCAGTGGCGCGAACACCTCGCCGCGCTTGATCATCTACGTCAGGGTATTCATTTGCGCGGCTATGCCCAGAAAAACCCCAAGCAGGAATACAAGCGTGAAGCTTTCCAGCTATTTGGTCAGATGCTTGATCTGATCCGTAATGATGTGGTGCGTCTGATCATGACAGTGCAGATACAGTCACAGGAAGAGATCGCCGCTGCCGAAGAAAAAATGACGCATCCGCAGCTCGAGAATCTGAATTACCAGCACGCTGATTTCAATCCTGATCTCGCACCGGAAGAATTACTTGCGCCAACCGCCAGCGAAGAACCGCGCGCGCAGACGCCGATGACGAATGCTATGCCCAAGGTGGGGAGGAATGATCCTTGTCCTTGTGGCAGCGGGAAGAAGTACAAGCAGTGTCATGGGAAATTGGCTTGAGTTTGCGGTTTGGGTAATAACCGTATGCTGTAAAGATGCTGGATCCTCCCTTGCGGGGCGCGCCATGCAAGGGGAGATCCAGTGTCTTTGGATTTTGGCTCTGGGTTTCCCCCCAAATAAATAGTCACTTACACCGAACGCAAACTCATGGCCGTTAACTTTCCCCTCCCCACCCCCTTCAAGCTCAAACCCGTACCCGGCATTAAGCTCGGTTACGCCGAAGCAGGCATCAAGAAGCCCAACCGCAAGGACCTGCTGGTGCTAAAGCTCGCACCGACAGCGACAGTATCTGGCGTGTTTACGACAAATCGTTTTTGTGCGGCACCGGTGCAGCTGTCGAAGGCGCATCTCGAAACTGCGGCAACATCGGGCAAGCCTATCGCGGCCTTGGTGGTAAACACAGGGAATGCGAATGCAGGCACTGGTGATGCCGGTATGGCGAATGCGCAGGCAACCTGTGAGGCACTGGCCAAGCTCTTGGGCTGCGATGCATCGCAAGTACTGCCGTTCTCGACCGGTGTCATTCTTGAGCCGCTGCCGGTCGACAAGCTGGTGGCGGGTCTGCCGCTGGCCATCGCGAATCTCACCGAGAATAACTGGTTCAATGCCGCGCAATCCATCATGACCACCGACACGCTGCCGAAAGCCGCGTCACGCACGATAACGATCTCGGGCAAGAAGGTCACGCTGACGGGCATCTCTAAAGGCGCAGGCATGATTCGCCCGAATATGGCGACCATGCTTGGTTTCGTCGCTTGTGACGCGAAGGTGCCGCAGGTACTGTTGGACAAGATGGTGAAAGAAGCAGCTGATGCTTCATTCAACTGCATCACGATTGATGGCGACACATCGACCAATGATTCTTTCATGCTGATTGCCACCGGTGCTGGTGAGTTGGAAGTGAGAAGCGCCGACTCGGATGAATATCACGCGTTGGCTGCTGCGGTGACTTGGTTGTCGCAGGAGTTGGCGCAGCTGATCGTACGTGATGGCGAGGGTGCGACGAAATTCATCACCATCAGTATCGAGCAAGGTCTCGACGTTGAAGAGTGCCGCAAGATTGCGTATGCGATTGCGCATTCACCACTGGTGAAGACGGCATTTTTTGCATCAGACCCGAATCTCGGTCGCATACTCGCAGCGATCGGTTACGCCGGTGTGACGGATCTGGAAGTGAGCAAGATTGATTTGTATCTGGATGATGTCTGGGTGGCGAAGCAAGGTGGACGCAATCCGGATTACCGCGAAGAAGATGGACAAAGAGTGATGCAGCAAAGCGAGATCGGTGTGCGTGTGATGCTGGCGCGTGGTGACGCGCGGGCGCAGGTGTGGACCTGCGATTTGTCGCATGAGTATGTGTCGATTAATGCGGATTACCGGTCTTGATATCGGGTAGAGATTAAAGACGTTGGATCCTGGGGCCGTCAGTCAAGAGTTTAAGCTGCGTGTGTGCAACGAAAGACACTGGATTCCCCCTTGCAGGGCGCGCCATGGCGAGTACGCCATGACCGTTGCGCGGGCAGACCGCATGCGGTCTGAAATCCCCGCTCCACCCTGCGTCGGGAGCGAGTGGGGAACTTGGATCGCATGCGATCAGCCCACGCAGCGGTCATCACATGCAGGTGATGACAGTTTTTTTGACGGATAGCTTTTCAATCGTCATCCCGGCGCAGGCCGGGATCCAGCGTCTTTGGTTCGTTTTACTCGCAGCCCTACCTTCAGGTGCATAGACCCATTTACAAAAAATAAAAATGAAAGAACTAGAACAATTCCTCGCTAACGCAGAACGTGTACTGGCTCGTGTCGAAGCCCTGCTGCCCGCAGCCCCTGCCACCGTCGACTGGACTACCGCCACTGCCTTCCGCTGGCGCGTCGGTCGTGATGGTCGCGGCAGTCTTCAGCCCGTGCTGCATCCCTCACGCATCAGCCTGAATGACCTGCACAACATCGCGCCGCAAAAAGACCAGATAGAACAAAACACGCGTCAATTTATCGAAGGCCGACCCGCCAATAACGTGCTGCTGACCGGAGCACGGGGTACGGGCAAGTCATCGCTTATCAAGGCATGTCTGGCGCAGTTTGCAGATCAGGGATTACGACTGATAGAGGTCGACAAAGACCATCTGGTTGATTTGCCTGATATCGTTGATATGGTGGCGCAGCGACCTGAGCGCTTCATTATCTTTTGCGATGATTTGTCGTTTGAAGAGGGCGAGGGTGGTTACAAGGCACTCAAGGTGGCGCTGGATGGCAGTATCTCGGCGCAATCAGACAATGTGCTGATCTATGCGACATCGAATCGCCGGCATTTGCTGCCCGAGCGCATGTCCGACAATGAAGGCTACAAACACGTCGATGACGGTGATTTGCATCCGGCCGAAACTGTTGAAGAAAAAATCTCGCTCTCCGAGCGTTTTGGTTTGTGGTTATCGTTCTATCCTTTCCGTCAGGATGATTATCTGGACATCGTCCGTCACTGGCTCAAGCATTTCGGCATTGAGGCATCGCAGTTTGCAGATGCCGAACCCGAAGCGCTGCGCTGGGCATTGCAGCGCGGTTCACGTTCCGGCCGCGTTGCATGGCAGTTCGCGCGCGACTGGGCTGGCAAGCACGCGCGCTAATCTGGTGGCTGCTTCTCCTATAGATGTCGCGGTCGGCATTCTGATGCAGGCCAATGGCGATGTGCTGCTCGCGTGTCGTCCTGAAGGCAAGCCGTATGCAGGTTATTGGGAATTCCCGGGCGGGAAGGTCGAGCCGGGTGAGTCCGTATTGTCAGCGTTGAAACGCGAATTCGCTGAAGAGATTGATGTGCAGATCGAGACCGCCGAGCCTTGGTGCTGTGTCGAGCATGTGTATCCCCATGCGCATGTGCGTCTGCATTTTTTTATCAGTCGCGAGTGGCACGGCGAGCCAAAGTCGCTTGAGGGGCAGGCGCTTGCGTGGCAGGGGGCTTCGTTTGCCGTGGAGCCGATATTGCCGGCGACGGTGCCTCTGCTGGAGTGGCTGGATAGATTGCGGTTTGGTGGGTGAGTTTGCGGCTTGACCGCGGGGTGATGGTTTCGTGTACGCAGGTGGGTGAAGAATCTGACGCCGCTGGATCCCCCCTTGCACGCCAGTGCGCGTCCTGCAAGGGGGGGATCCACGTTGAGAGGAGCCGATACTGCCGGCGACGGTGCCGTTGCTGGAATGGTTGGACAGGCTTAGGTTTGGCACGGGGGATGGTGGGGATTCGAACGCCACTGGATCCCAGCTTTCGGTGGGATGACGATTGAAAACCCAGTGGAGTCCCAAACTGTCATCCCAGCGAAAGCTGGGATCCAGCGTCGTTCGTCACGCTATGACGATGTTCGATTCATCGCCTAGTGCATAAATCCTTCAGCCCGCCGACTCATCCTCATCCCCCACTGGCATAGCTCCGGGGATCACATACTTCTCCTCAGCCCAGGCGCCCAGATCAATTTGCCGGCAACGCTCGCAACAAAACGGCCGGTATTTGCTGGCTTCGGTCCATTCGACTTTCTTGCCGCAGGTAGGGCAATCGACAACGGTGGCCATGATGCGGACGGATCAGAAATTACAGAGGGTGAGTTCGAAGGGCACATCGCCCTCATGTGCCTTGGGTTTCATGTCGCCGCCCTGGCTGGTGAAACGTATCCACAGCACGTATTTATTAGCTGAGATTTCAGGAATTGCGCCGAGCTTCTCGTCGATGACGACGCGCAGCATTTGGTAGGTGCGTCCCTGCAGCATTTGCTGGAAGCTCCCGGCAGCGGCGATGATGTGACTGGCTCGCCCGGATTCACGCAGCAGACGCAGCACGATGGTGATGGCCGAGAACAGTGGTTCGAGTGGTGCAAACCAGCCCGTGATATCGGCGCGGCGTTGTTCGGTGGATTGCTGCTGCCACGCATGATACGAGGGCAGATCGAATTCGCAGGCACCACCGGGAATGATGGTCCGACCGCGTATGCTCATCAGCCATTCATTTTCGCGGATATGCTGACCTGTTTTGCCTTGCAGGCCAATCAGGGCGCTGCTGGTGCGTTCGATGTCAGAAAGCACCTGATCTAGCCGTGAGACTTCGACATTAGGGTTGGTTTTGAAGCCCAGCAGGGTCTGCTTTTGTCGTTCCAATTCTTGCAACAGATCGGATTTGAGGTCAGCGCGGCCCGTGACCTCGAGCATTTCATAGATCGTGGCTAATGCGACATGATGCTGGAGCGGATGATCCTGCTGAACGAAAAACCGGAATTTTTCGTAGAGGTCTTCCAGCCGCAACATGGTGCGAATACGCTCATTGAATGGGTATTCGTAAACGATCAAAGCAGCGTTCCTCGGAGTTGGGCAAAAAAGAATGTGTGTGATTCTGACCGAAGCCACCGGAAATTACAAACTTCTGAGCCGAATTGATCGCTATTTTTTCGCAGCGAGTCTCCGGTAGTGCTCGTGCAAGCGCTGAACGGCGTCGGTCACGGTGGCAAGAGCGCCATCGTTGACGATCACATCATCGGCAATCGCCAGACGCGCAGCGCGCGTAGCCTGCGTATTCATGATGGCCTGCACTGCGTCGGCTGAGAGTTGGTTGCGCTGCATCACGCGTGATAACTGCAGGGATTCCGGGCAATCGACGACCAGCACCCTGTCCACCCGATTTTTCCATTGGCCTGACTCAGTCAGCAGCGGCACGACAAACATCAGGTAATCACCCGTTGCCGATGCCGCTTGCGCCCGGGTCTGCGTGGCAATCATGGGATGGAGAATGGATTCGAGCTGCTTGCGCGCGGCGGGATCGGAAAACACGTGGGCGCGCATGGCTGCACGATCCAGCGCACCTTCTGATGTCAAAAAACTATCACCAAAGGTCTTGCGTATCGCGGGCATCGCCGCACCCCCGGCGCCGGTGAGCTGATGGGCGATTAGGTCGGTGTCGATCACCGCTGCACCCAGCTTGGCGAATTGATCTGCGACCAGCGACTTGCCGCTGCCGATGCCGCCGGTCAGTCCGACGGAAAATTTGTTAAATGTCTCGGATGGTTTCATTATTGTTTTAATTTATTTCTTGCTTTACCGATGCACCGCTGCCCTCACTGCACGCTCAGCCCCTGACCCAACCAGAGCTGCACCAGCGTATCGCCATAAAACAGCGAAATCAGTCCGGCGACTGCGAGGAAAGGCCCGAAGGGAATGGGCTTGTCGCGCTGATGTCCGCGCAGCACTATCATCGTAATTCCCACCAGCGCACCCACGGCAGAGGACAGCAGCACAATAAACGGCAGCATCATCCAGCCCAGCCAGGCACCGAGCGCGGCCAGCAGTTTGAAGTCTCCGTAACCAATACCTTCTTTGCCGGTGGCGAAACGAAAAAGCCAGTACACCGACCAGAGCGAAAGATAACCCGCGGCCGCGCCGATCACTGCATCAGATAAGGGCACGAAACTGCCGTTCAGATTGACCAGCAGCCCCAGCCAGATCAGCGGCAGTGTCATATCGTCGGGCAGCATTTGGGTGTCGATATCGATGAAGGTGAGTGCAATCAGACACCACACCAGCAGTAGCGCGGCGAAGCCTTTCAGTTCGCTGCCCAGCTGCCACACCACCAGCGCTGAGAGCAGCGCTGTGATGATCTCCACCAGCGGATAACGCTGCGAAATCGGCGCGCGGCAATAGCGACACCGACCCTTGAGCCAGACGTAGCTAAATACCGGAATGTTATCCAGCGCCGAGAGTTGGTGTCCGCAAGAAGGGCAGGCAGAGCGCGGTGCGATCAGGTTGTAGCGGCTGATGTGTGGTGCAGGTTCGTCGTTTTCGACAGCGATGAAGTTTTCGGTTTCGCGCTGCATCATCACGGGTAACCGGTATATCGCCACATTCAGAAAACTGCCAATCACGAGACCGATCAGAGCCCAAGCCAGTGTTGCAGGCAGATAGCCCGGCGCGGCCATGAGCCATTGGGGCAGCGAGTCCGATAGCGCGAGTGGCAGTCCAGAAGGCAGCAAAGAAGACAACGAAGACGACAGCGTCGGCGACAGCGATTCCTGCACGTTCAGCAATCCATTCGTCATCAGACCACGGAGCCTAATTTAAAAATCGGTAAATACATCGCGATCACCAGCCCTCCAATCAGTCCGCCAAGGAACACCATGATCACCGGTTCCATCAGCGACGCCAACGATGCGACAGCGGCATCGACTTCATCTTCAAAAAACTCAGCGACCTTGCGCAGCATTTGATCAAGTGCGCCGGATTCTTCGCCAATCGCGACCATTTGTGTGACCATCGATGGAAATACCTGTGTATGCTGCATCGCCATCGTCAGACTGGTGCCGCTGCGAACGGCAGCACTGATGCGCTGCGTGGCTTCGAGATACACCGCATTGCCCGATGCACCACCCACGGAATCCAGTGATTCTACCAAGGGCACGCCTGCGGCGAACATGGTTGATAGTGTACGCGTCCAGCGCGCAATGACGGCTTTGCGTACGACCTCGCCAAATACAGGCAGACGCAGCAGCCATCGATCCGTGGTGGCCTGCAGTGACGGCGAGCGTTTCCATGCACGAATGAAGAGCGAAGCCCCAATCGCGATGCTGCCAAAAAGCAGATACCAGTAGTCAACGAAGCGATCCGACATCCAGATCACCATCCGCGTGGGCAGGGGCAGTTCTGCACCAAAGCTTTCGAATACGCTTTTGAACGAAGGTACCACCCAGATCATAATGACCGAGGTCACGATAAAAGCCACCGCCAGCACCGCCGCCGGATAAAACAGCGCGCCGCGTATCTTGCTTTTGATGGCGAGCGTTTTTTCTTTGTAGGTCGCTAGCCGCGCGAGCAAGTCTTCCAGAATACCTGCCTGTTCGCCGGCATTGATCAGATTGCAGAACAACGCATCAAAATACTGCGGATAACGACGAAACGCCTGAGCGAGGCTGGTGCCGGTTTCGACATCGGCGCGGATGTCGAGCAACAAGCGCGACACCGAGGCATTTGCGTGCCCGCGCGCGACAATCTCGAAGGCCTGCAGCAAAGGCACACCCGCTTTGATCATGGTGGCTAGCTGGCGGGTAAAGAAGCAGATATCTTTTTCGCTGATGCGTTTTGTACGCGCGAGTTTTTTCTTTTTGATGCGCGTGGTCAGAACACCCTGACGACGCAGACTGGCATTTGCGCTGGCTGAACTTGGTGCGCGTAATTCACCTTGCACGATACGACCGGATTTGTCTTTGCCTTCCCAGACGAAGATGGATTCATTGTTTGTGGTTTTGCTCGTACGGGAAGGGGTCGCAGTTGTCATGGGAGGGTCCTTCTTTTGTGGGTGAATTTATTGTGTGGGTTTTGTTATGTTTGATGGTTGTGGCTATAAAAATGGACTGCCAAAATCAAAATAAAGCCACCTAATGATTAGTACACCCCAAAATCTCATCCAAACTCGTCAGCCCTTGCTTCACTTTTAGCAAACCGGATTCACGCAAACTCTTGATGCCATCGCGTTGTGCCTGTGCTTCGATCTCCAGCGCGCTGCCATGGGCGAGAATAATTTTTTCCATCGCCTCCGTGATCGGCATCACCTGATACACGCCAACTCGTCCTTTGTAACCACTCTGACTGCAACGCTCGCAACCTCCGGGCTGATACGCCACCCAGCCGCCAAGATCTTCCTCCGTAAATCCCGCAGCGAGCAGGGTGTCGGCGTCATAGTCCACCGGCTGTTTGCAGCTGCATAGACGTCGCGCGAGTCGTTGCGCAGTACTCAGGTTGACAGCCGAAGCAATATTGAAA
>JACCDN011003328.1_pt1 | contig 10688 bp, 1 predicted proteins | sample 7441691 | NCBI WGS metagenome assembly JACCDN01 (sample SAMN15323439, study PRJNA562643) | freshwater metagenome | isolation source: river surface water | place: USA:Blue River Watershed | collected 2017-08-16
CATCCTTGCTCAATACTCGCTTTCTGTTTCGTGTTCCTGATCCTGATATAGCCCAATGGTCAGCCAAAAATTTGGGAGAGACCACCTTAGAAGAAGTCCGAGAAGGCATCTCCTATGGGGCAAATTCCATACGCGATGGCGTCTCGCTTCAAAAAACAGAACGCGAAAAGCCGGTGATTTCCCCTTCAGAGATCATGCGCTTGGATGATTTAACCTGCTACGTGCGATTAGCCGGCAGCTATCCCATCGTGAAATTACACATGCCTTATGTCCATAGACCCACATTGCAAGCAGGGTTTTTAGCGCGTGATGATCAAGCAGACAGCTTGCGTCAGGAAGTAGAAAACATAATAGACACACAACACTTCCCTGTTTTAGCTAACAATCCTGATTTATCCAAACAAAGATTACAACAAGAAGAGATGGAGAGGTTGTTGGATTAATTAAATCCCATAGAACCAAGATATAGCTGTTGTATTCAACGCCGCCACTGTAGTAAATTATAAGTTCTTGAAACAGCCATTCATTGGATAATCAACAAAGGATTTAACTATGCAAGAGCAAATAACCAATCCCTCTGTTTCTTCTTCTATCCAGGCTGCTAGCCTCTCTGAAAGTCCGCTTGAAAAAAATGTCAAAGATGTTGTTACCCTGCCTACCCGTGGTCAAGGTGATTGTGCGTTTCATGCTTTGTTAGGCGAATGGGACATTGGCAGTCATGAAATTGTTTGCAGGGACGTTGTAACAAAACGCCAAATATTAAAAGAAGCGATTGTAAGTGCCAAAAAAGATGAGAATATCATGCATTGGGTAGTAGAGGGTATCCAAACATGGTGCATGGAGGTGCAAGTTGGCGGTTTGGCCATGCAAGCTTTACGACAAATTTATCAAAATTTTTTAGCAGAAAATGAAAAAATAGCCAAACACTTGCGCCAACAATTTGAAGAGGCGCTGCAACAACATGCTGATATATTAGAACACCTGGGTAAGTATGGTAAAATTAATCAGCCGTTGTATAACAAATTTCATGACATCTGGAATGGCGATAAAGAAGCAACCGCAGAACTACGCCGTTTAGTAGGAGGACAACCTGCATTACAACAAGCATGGGAGAATTATCAACATGAAAGTAAGAAACCGTTTGACTGGGCTGAAAATCTAACACCAGCCACATTGGAAGAATATGCGGCGTTAATGGGCACGCCCCGCGCATGGATGCTCCCTTCAGAATTAGCTATTATGGCGCGAGTATTCAGACGTACGGTTATCTACTACCCGAATCTAGGCGCCGAACCGCAGGAATTTAATCCAGGACAGGCGCAACCCATCATCATCCAGTTCAATGGCAGTAACCATTTCGAACGCATGGTTTCTACGGCTGAAAAAAACCGTTTATTGCCATCACCTAGCATACATACTTCACCTACTCCTACAACCAAGACAAGCGATACCACTGCTACATCTATCCCCATCTCCGCTGGCAGTTCCACAACCACAGAGTCAAGATCAAACCCATCGCTTAGTGTAACCACGGCCTCTCATTCAGGGCGCTCAGTGCGTTATCCTTACTTGCAAAATGCACTGAAAGTAGCGTATCGCGAGAAAGACAGCTTACCTATGCCGTTGGTTGGGGGTTCATTCCCCATTCAATCAGTGAGTCTTACCATTAATATCAAAGAAAAACAACAAGAACGTGATCAAGAATTGACGCAAAACGAAGAACAGAGCAAACGCACAGACAAAAACAACAAAAATTATAACTTGGGTTCAATAAAAAGACCCGCTGCACGCCCCAAAGAATTTGGGCAACACCAATTAGAACGCGAAGCAGCTTGGCATAAGGTAGAAAAGCCGATATCGGTTACAGATATGTTCAAGCGTATTGCCTCAGAAGAAAACAAAGAAAAAAATGTTCAGCCAAAGCAAGTGCGCCGCGTATTAGTAGAAGGTCGCGCGGGTGTTGGCAAAACCACCTTAGTGCAATTTATTGCCTGGCAATGGGCGACGCAAGGGTTGTTTAGTGAACAATATAGCTACGTGCTTTGGGTACCATTGAGACAATGGCTAAGTGGCAACAGCCAAACAACCGAAAAAATCCGCTTCACAGAAGATTTAGCGGCTTTTGTGTTTGAACAATATCTCTCCCAGGAAACCACGACCGAGAACTTAGATGAATTAGAAGCCATTTTAGACGAACACAGCAACCGCACACTGCTGATATTAGATGGGTACGATGAAGTAGCGCATTACCTGGACGAAGTAGATAGCACAGGGCAACCGACGCTGCATGGTCAACTGTTGGTGCAAGCCCTCAAATTCAAAAACCTGCTGATCACCACGCGCGATTATCAATTGCCGCCCGCCAGCATCTTGTTTGACCAAACCTTAGTCAATATTGGCTTTACCGATGCACAGATTGAACAATATTTGACACAATACCAGGCTTGGCTTAAGGGTGCATCCAATCTGCAGTTATTATCCGCTCAACCGTCACGCCATTCATCCGCATCCGCTGATTTGACGCTGCGAAAGGCATTGCGCGACAACGCTCAACTATGGGCATTGGCGCATATCCCGTTGAATCTAGCCTTGCTCTGCCAAACGTATGGCAACCTAACACCTGGTAAGACTAAAACTGCGGCGCTAGATGAAATTTCTTTGACGCAACTGTACCAAAAAGTCCTGGAAAATTTTTTAGTGCGGCAAGGCAAAAAAGAAGGCAGAAATCTTCCAAAATTTTATGATTTAAACACACTAAAAGAAAAATTTGTAGTGGAATGGAATGTGCTAAGTATCTTAGCTTGGACAGGTTTTGAGCAAGGACAAATCGTACTTTCACCCGATATGCAGGCAGAAGTATTTCGCGACCTAAAATTACACACTTATTCGCAACTTAGCAATTTTGAAGCTTATTTTAGCCATGCTTTAGACCTAGGATTGATGCGTAGTCAAAACCCTAATGATCCTACAGGTCGAGATCAACCCCGCTATTTTATCCATTTGACGTTTCAAGAATACTTTGCTGCCCAATATTTAGCTGACAGCTTACAAGGTTATCGAGGAGAAGAGGCTTACCAAAAAGCGTTAGACTGGATTAAACAAAACAAATACGATCCCCATGCCGCGGTAGTTTTAGGATTTATCGCTGGCATCACGGCAGAAAAGGGCTACTATGATCAAGCCTTGTCCACTTTTTGGCATGTCCTATTGTCACCGCCTTACGAAATAATTCCATTTGATTTAAGACATCTGCACCTCATACTGCGTTGTCTAGCGGAAGCCAATTATGATGAACGCATTCCAGAACGTAAGCAATTGATGAATGAAATAGAGCAATGGGCAAAACAACTGGTTAGGCATAGCGCCTGGAACTGGAGTTACAAAATCAGAGACGTTTTTTGTTCGGCTCCCTCCAAGATTTTACAAAGCGTGGTTCTGCCAACATTACTGCAAGCCTCGAAAGATCAAGATGAGGATGTTCGACGAACAGTCACGCAGGTCTTAGGTAACTTGGATAAAAAGCTGGCGAATTTTCCGGATATTATAACTGTTTTGCTATCGCTGTTAAAGGATCATGCTAAGAATGTCCGACAAGAAGCCGCTGAGGTTTTAGGCAACCTAGGCGAAAAATTGACGAGTTATCCGGATGTCATAGCTGCTTTGTTCCAGGCATTGAAAGATCAAGATGAGAGTGTCCGACAAGCAGCCACTCGGATCTTAGGTGAGATGAGTGCAGCATTGGCGAATTGCCCTGACACTGTCCAAACCTTAGTACAGGCGTTGAAAGATCAAGATGAGGGTGTTCGACGAACAGTCACGCAGGTTTTAGGCAATTTGGATAAAAAACTGGGGAATTTTCCGGATGTTATAACTGCCTTGCTGCCGCTGTTAAAGGATCACGATAAGAATGTCCAACGGGAAGCCGCTAAGGTTTTAGGCAACCTAGGCGAAAAATTGGCGAGTTATCCCGATGTCATAGCCGCTCTGCTCCAAGCATTGGAGGAGCAAAATGAGAATATTCAAAGTATCGTTGTTCATGCTTTATGCAAGATGAAAGAAGCGTTGGGCTGTTTTCCAAAAGTTGTTTCCATATTGTTGCAGTTGCAAGTGTTGGAGGATAAAGATGATTGCATACGGAAACATATCACTTTGGCTTTAAACAACATAGGTGTAACTTTAGATAAGTATCCTCAAATAAAAGAGCTATTGTTGCAAGTCTTAGAAAAACAAGATTCGGAAGTCAGCGAAGCCGCTGCTAAGGTTTTAGGTCAAATGGGGAAAAGATTAGCTACTCAACCTCAGGTGGTAGAAGCCTTGTTGCAGGCACTTAAGAGTCGGGTCTGGTTTGTTCGAGCGGCCGTTGTGGAAACTTTAGGTCAAATGGGAGAAAAACTAGCAGATCAATCTCAATCTAAAGTAGTCAAAGCTTTAATACAAACATTGAAGGATCAAGATGAATATGTGCGAGGAGCTGCTGCTGATGCTTTAGGTCAAATGAAAGAACAGTTGGCTAGTCAACATCAGCTAGTTGCTGCCTTATTACAACAGATGAAAGATTCAGATTGGTATGTCAGAGCGGCTGTTTCCCAAGCTTTAGGACAAATGGGGGAAACATTGGCAACCCAAACTCAGGTAGTGGAAGCCTTGCGACAAGCACTGAAGGATAGAAATAAAAATGTCCAACAAGCTGCTATGCGGGCTTTAGGTCAAATGGGGAAAAATTTGGTCAGTTTCCCGGAAGTTATTGCTGATTTGTTTCAAGGATTGAAGGACAAAAATGAGCATGTCCGAAGAAATGCCGCCGAGGCTTTAAATCAGATAGGGACATTGACTAGTTTTCCGAAATTTCTTCAAGTTGTGTTGCAGGCATTAAAGGATCAGGATAAAGATGTCCGAAGGTATGCCACTGCAATCTTAGATCAGATGGGCGAAAAACTGGCGAGTTATCCGGATATCATAGCTGCATTGCTCCAGGCGTTGAAAGATCAAGATGAGGGTGTCCGATCAGAAGCCATTAAGGTCTTAGGCAAACTGGGCGAGGAATTGGCGAGTTATCCGGATATCATAGCTGCATTGCTCCAGGCGTTGAAAGATCAAGATGAGGGTGTCCGACAAGCAGCCACTCGGGTTTTAGATAAAATGAATGCAACATTGGTGAATTATCCTTACGCTGTCCAAGCCTTAGTGCAAGCCCTGGAAGATCAAGATAATAATGTCCGATCAGAAGCCATTAAGGTCTTAGGCAAACTGGGCGAGGAATTGGCGAGTTATCCGTATGTTATAACTGCCTTTCTGCCGCTGTTAAAGAATGGCAATGACAATGTCCGACGAGAAACCATTAAGGCCTTAGGCAAACTGGGCGAGAAATTGGCGAATTATTCGGATGTCGTAGCTGCCTTGCTGAGTTTGAGTGGTATACCCGGTGACGAAAATTATGTCGTCTGGACATTAGGTCGGATAGGCGAAAAGCTAGCATGCCATCCAAATGTTATCCATGCTTTGGCGCAGACTCTGACGCACGCATTATTGGAGGGTGAAAAACGAAATTCGAAATCTGATTTGTATTTAGATCGGTATTGGGATCCAGGGTTTAGGGTATCTGACATCATTACTAGCATCATTCAGGTCTTAGAAAAAGTAGGCGAAAAATTGACTGATCATCCCCAGGGCTTGTTGGCATATTTACAGTCATTTGGGCTAACAGATGCAACCCACAATTATGGTTTAATTTTGCTGAGCAGCGCTGTACAATATTATTTGAAAGAACAATCTGTTTTGATCAAAGAGACTTGGTTAAAAGCGACTGTAGAGAATCTTTCGTTAGTAAGTATGGCTATTGATTCGCAACAATTGACGCTTTATTTGGGGAATCAGAAGCAAGTGATCTCCTTTTCTTCTCTAGAACAAATCGAGCCTTTGTTAGACGCGCTAGTCCAGCGTTATATGATATCCGATCTACCTTTGCCCAATTATGATGCTTATATGAGCAAAGTAGCACTATACCCTGAAGCAGCTAAACAGCCGCTTTTTAAAACCGCGCAATTTTCCTCCCCTCAACCATTACTGCCACATTTCGCACAGACTGGTCAAGCCTACCTCCTCCCAACAATTTTAATGACTGGTTCTGCCTTCACGGATGTACACATCAACGCAAAAGGAAATACAAATATTAACGCTTCGCAGCACATTACATTTTCGACAGTGGACGAAAAGCACAGTCGCAGTCAACAACTGCGTCAACGCTTGAAAACTGTTCCATCCATGACAAGAGTGTTTATTAGTTATGCCTGGGAACGATGGGGTAGTCAGCAGTTAGAATTTTTACAAAATCGTTTTTTGCATAATACATTGGTGACAGATTTACGCATCGCGGGCTTATCACCTTGGCTGGATGTGCGAGAAATGGTAGGCGATATGGATAAACAAATGCAGGATAATATTGCTCAAAGTCAGTTTGTGATTATGATTGGCACTCAGCTTTATGCGGAACGTAGCAAATTACCCGAGTGCCAATTACTGCGTTTGTCTTCGTTTAATGTAGGCGATGATTTACAAGCCTTGCCTCTAACTACGAATACTGCCTATATTCGAGCGGGCAACCAACTATTTTATGTCAGTGATAAAACTAAAAATCAAGTTGTGTGGTTGAAACATTTGACATCACAAGCCTTACAAGACTTTGACAATGTGACCCAGTTAGATGCAGTATCCACAGGTAAGCTGAAAAAATTATCCAAGGATGATTTAAGTCAAATTACCCTGGCTACTTGTCATAGCCATACGAATGTACGTAAGGAAGTCGAGTTTATTTTGGATAGAGCTAGACGTCCAGAAACGCCGAAGGATTTTCTATTGCCTTTATTGTTAGAAGGCCAATTTAATAGCACTTTTGGTGAAATGAATGAGGTTAATCAGAAATTTTTATTGCATGATTGCTCTAACTGGTTTTCGATTGCGGAGTCTCGATGGAACTGCTATAAGGATTATATACGCATGTTGACCCAGACTTCACCTTTTGGCATTTTGCCAACTTTACTAGGTTTAAATCGTTTACCCTATAAAATACGCAATAATTATGAACAACGCGTCAAACAATTAAAGTTGGAATTAGAAGATTTAGACCGAAATCAGCTGATTACGGCAACCAGCGAATTAGAACGTCGTCTACAAGCTAATTTGTTAGCAGAAAGACAGCAGAAGCTATTGCATAACTTTTTGCGTGAAGTGGCAGCATGGACTAATTCGTTTGATCAGGATATTGTAAATTCCCCCATGGTAAGCGATAATTACTTACTTTCCGCTGTTTCGAATACTTCTTCTAATGCAACGATTCATACAACTCCTGTGTTGTCTTCTTCGACGCCGGCGTTACCTACGACACCTGCCGCACAGACTTCCACTAGGAACGCTCCTTCATCGGAGCCACCAAGAAATCCAGTTGCACCACCATCATCAGGATCTGCGATTAATCGCTATGTTTTCTTCCCTTCGCAAAAACCAACAACGATCCAGGAAATCCAGGGGGCAGCCGAAAAACAAGCGATTATGCAGGAGAAATTGCAAGAACTAATAGAAGATAGCGGCTATACCTTTTCTTTGGAACGCGTTGCATCACTCGGGAAAAATGACCGCCGGTTAGGAGCCTCAGCCGATCATGCATTAGTGATAAAATTTACGGCTAGAGATGATGTTTCTGGAAGCGAGGAAAAGATTCGTAAAAAGCTAGAAGCATTTAATGATGTATTTCAAGAAGCTATTGAAAATAGTGGCATTGCATTCAAAGAGAAATGGTTCAAGCCCGAGTGGAAAAATTGGGCGCTAACGATTTATGCCGACACAAATGAAAAGATAGACTGCATTGCCTCCTTGTTGCAAATCGTAGGGAACGATTATATTCGGCAAGAGCAAGATCAATCTATCACATGTGCGCTTCAGTAAGGGATAAAAACAGCAAGGAAGCTTAATTTTAATATTTACCCATGCTCTCCACCCAAGCCATCAAAAATACGGCTCAAGCCAGCCATTACTTTTTGGGGCATGATAATTATTATAAAGAAGAACAAACGCTGGGGCAAGAGCGCAGTCAATGGTGGGGGAAAGGCGCGCAAATACTAGGTTTGTCTGGTCATGTGGACACCCAAACCTTCACCCAACTGCTGCGAGGGACTTTACCCAATGGGCAACAACTCGGCAAACAAATAGGCGACAAAATCCACCATCGCCCTGGGTTTGATCTAACGTTTAGCGTGCCCAAGTCGGTTTCGTTGGTGGCCTTATTAGGCGGTGATGCGCGTGTGTTGAGCGCTGTCGAGCGCGCCACCGATAAAGCCTTGCAGTTGATTGAACGCGATCTAGCCAAAGCGCGGATCACACACAAGGGCACAACGGACTACCAAAAAACCGATAATCTCGTTGTCGCTAAATTCCTGCATGATTTATCGCGTGAGGGCGATCCACAATTGCACACGCATTGCGTGGTCATGAATCTGACGCAGCGCACAGATGGCAAGTGGCGTTCTTTGGCCTCGCAACTGGGGAGCTATGGTGAATCTGCCAAACAAACACCGGATGGTTTTTTAGAAGCGGTGCGCCATCACAAAAAATATTACGGCGCGATATTTCGCGCCGAATTAGCGTTTGAGATGAAGCAGTTAGGCTATGCGATTGAAAAAGGCGAGCACGGTTTTTTTGAAATAGGCGGCATCTCGCAAAGCACGATCAAAGCCTATTCCCAACGCCGCAAGGATATTGAAGCTTTTCTGCAAGAAAATCAATTTACCGGCGCAAAAGCGGCGGCGGTTGCTACCTTAAAAACCCGCCCTTCTAAAAAACACATCAACCGCGATACCTTGATGGCAAGCTGGCAGGCTAAAGCTGATTTGTTTTCAGCCTCAGCTTTTGAAGAGATTAAGCAAGTGACGCAGCAAACCTTGCCATTGCACGCTCTGTCCGAACACACGGTCAAAGCAAACCATCCCCTTGCGCATCCCGCTCATCCAAGCCATCCTCTGGCAGAACAAGCCGTCAACGATGCAATCGCGCATTTATCGCAAATGAGGATTGCGCTTCGGGAAGCTGAAATTGTGCATCAAGCCAGCCACTATGTGTCGAGCGATGTCAGCGTGGTTTCACTTTTAGAGACAATTGAGACGTTCAAAAAAACAGGCGAGTTAATTGTATTGCCGCAAGCAGCGGATTATCGGGGTGAGGCGTATTTTACCACCCCAGCGTTATTGGACGATGAAAAGCGTTTATTGCAAGCCATTGCTAAACCTCACCCCAGCTTAAAACCCTTAACGTCTGAAGCATCCTTAACGACTTTTTTGCGCCATAACCCGGATTTAACGACAGACCAGCAGCAGGCGTTAAAAACGCTATTTTCCAGCCACGATCAATGCTTGATGTTGGAAGGTTCAGCGGGTTTGGGCAAAACGCATCTTTTGAAACCCATGATGGCATTAGCCGAATTAAGCGGTTACAAGCCCTTGGTATTAACCCCTGGCAAAGCACACAGTGTGCAGGTAGCCCAGCAGCTCAAATCCGTCCCCACGAATTTACGCGAATGGTTTCAATCGCTGTTTGAGAAAAAGCAATGTGACACGGTAGCCGGTTTTTTATACCGTACTGCTCCACTGTCCAATTTAGAGGCCAAACTCCAGAAAAAACCGTTTTTGATGGTGGAACAGGCACACACGCTATCGTCTAAACAGATGAACGATTTAGTGCAAGCGACCGAAAAATTAGGCGGACGCGTACTCTTGATGGGCGATGCCAAAGCGCCCTTGCCCTGGCAAGCCGGAAGCCCCTTTGTGCAGCTATTAAACAACGGCATCACGTGCGCACATCTAGCAGAGAACCCACACAAACTAGTTAATCCTTTAAAACAAGCCGTCAACGACACGCTGCAAGGGCACATCCAGGCGGCTTTTGAGAAAATCGGCGAGCGCATTTTTCCGATTGAGAACAAAGCAGACAGACTGGAGGTGATGGCAGCGCATTATGTGGGCTTATCAGTTGAGGCGCGCAAAAAAGCCTGCGTTTTGATGCCCACGCAAAAAGCGTGCGAAGAAATCCAAGTCATCATCCGCGAGCAATTAAAACAACACGGCGAAATCAGTGCAAATGAAACCAACTTAAAGGTATTACTGCCCCATGCCATGACGGCTGCACAACAAAAGTATGCCGCTTCTTACCAGGTGGGGCAATGGGTGCGCTTCCATGCCGATTATTTGTCGTTGCGCGTCAATCGAGGTGATTATCGGCAGATTGTGGGCATAGATACCGAACATAATCAGGTACTCATTGCTAATGCCAAGGGCAAGGTTCGTGCCTGGAATCCATCCCAAGCGGCGGTGGGCAAAACCGCTGTGTTTGACGTAAAAGACAGAGCCATTTCGGTGGGGGACACGCTGGTTTGGCGATACACGGACAACCCAAAAAAACTGCATGCGGGGATGAAACTGCATGTGTTAGGAATAGACGAGCGACAATTACACTTAAAGCTTGAAAATGGCAAAGCGCTTCACTTAGATCGCAACAAACCCTCTTCGTTGCATCTGGATTATGGACACGCCTCCACTCCTTTTCAAGCCTACCACAAAAAACCCGACACCGTGATTGCTTATCAAAGCAGTACCTCTCGCCAAAGTCACCAGCGCGGTTTTTATCAGCTCATCGCTTGTGCCAAA
>JACCDN010017278.1_pt1 | contig 10687 bp, 8 predicted proteins | sample 7441691 | NCBI WGS metagenome assembly JACCDN01 (sample SAMN15323439, study PRJNA562643) | freshwater metagenome | isolation source: river surface water | place: USA:Blue River Watershed | collected 2017-08-16
AACTTGCGGTGAAACGCGTTTGGATGGATCGAAAAAATGTCATAGCGTGTACAACTTGTGTTCCAAAATGCCACAGAGGCAACAACCGCACATTTTAAGCCCTCGCGAGTGAGGATAATGCTGGTTTCGCCCAATCGCCCCCGCACCTGATGACCCCTGCCACAAGCTCCGACAGCCTCAGCCTCTGGCAACGCCTCAAACGCGTTGCACCATGGTTCTCTGGCCACAGCGGCACCTATGCCGTGGCTGCGGCGGGCGTGTTGGTGGGTTCAGCCACCGAACCCGCCATTCCTGCCTTGATGAAGCCTTTGCTTGACAGTGGTTTTCAACAAGGAAGCTTGGTGCTCTGGCACATTCCTGTGGTGTTGGTATTGCTTTTTGGGGTGCGGGGTTTGGCAGGTTTTGTAGCCTCTTACTGCTTGGCGCGCGTTGCCAACGCCTCGATGGCACGCTTGCGTCACCATTTGTTTGAAAAACTGCTTCGCGTTGACCCCAGTTTGTTTCAAGACCAACACGCCAGCAGTTTGACCAACAGCATGGTCTACGAAGTCAACAATGGCGCGAACTTGTTGGTCAGCACAGTGCTCTCACTGGCAAAAGACCTGTTCACTTTATTGGCCCTGTTGGGTTACTTGTTTTTCCTCAATTGGCAACTCACACTGATTGTGTTTGCGGTGTTCCCACCCATTGCTTGGGTGGTCAAAACCGTGACGCGCCGTTTGCAAAAAGTGATTCGCGACAACCAAGCCGCCACCGAAACATTAGCCTATGTAGTGGAAGAAAATGTGTTGGCCTACCGCATGGTGCGCTTGCACAACGCGCAGCACGATCAGTCGCACAAGTTCTCAAAGGTGAATGAACGCTTGCGTCAGCTGGCCATCAAATCGGTGGTGGCCAATTCGTTGATGACGCCCCTCACGCAGATCTTGGCGGCCATGGCCTTGTCAGCGGTCATCACCGTGGCCATTGTGCAAAGCAACCAAACCCATCAAGCTGTCACAGTCGGCGGTTTTGCGGCCTTCATCACCGCCATGCTGATGTTGATTTCACCCATCAAACATTTGTCAGAAGTCATTGGCTCGGTCACGCGTGGCCTGACCGCCATCGAGCGCGGCCTCGATGTGCTCGATGCAGCGCCTGACGAAGCACAAGGCACGCACACCGCCACCTCGGTGCGGGGTGAGGTTGAATTTCAAAATGTGGCGCTCACCTACCCGTCAGCCACCACCCCTGCTCTGGGAGGTGTGAGTTTGTCCATTCAAGCAGGTCAAACCGTGGCTTTGGTGGGCGCGTCAGGCTCAGGCAAAACCACCTTGGCCAATGTGTTGCCACGATTTATCAAACCCACCAGTGGGCAAGTGTTGCTAGACGGTGTGCCTTTGCAAGATTGGCAACTCACCAACCTGCGCAGCCACATGGCTTATGTCAGCCAAGATGTGGTGATGTTCAATGACAGCATTGCCAACAACATTGCCTTGGGCGACAAGCTCGACACCGATCGCCTGTGGCACGCCTTGGAAGCCGCCAACTTGGCTGACTTTGTCAAAGCCCTGCCCCAACAAGAACACACCACTGTGGGTCACAACGCCACCGAGCTATCAGGCGGTCAACGCCAGCGATTGGCGATTGCTCGGGCCATCTACAAAAATGCTGCCATTTTGATCTTGGACGAAGCCACCTCTGCTTTGGACAACGCCTCTGAGCAACTGGTCAAAGACGCGTTGCACAACCTCATGCAAAACCGCACCTCGATCGTCATTGCGCATCGCTTGTCCACCATTGAACACGCCGATGTGATCGTGGTCATGCAAGCAGGCCAAATTGTGGAAATGGGCTCGCTCAGCGCACTCATGGCGCAACACGGCGCGTATGCCGCGCTGCATGCTTCGGCCATGCAGTAGTCGGTTAACCCGTGAGTTTTTAAACGTCGCCCCGCCCAATGGCGTAATAAACAAAACCGCGGTCTTGCATGGCTTTGGGATCGAACAAATTGCGACCATCAAAAATCAACGGCTGCTTGAGCGTGTTCTTGATCACATCAAAATCGGGGGTCTTGAACGTGCGCCATTCGGTCACAATCACCAGGGCGTCGGCACCTTGCAACGCACCCTCTTTGGTGCCTGCAAGCGTGAGTTGATCTGTTTGACCATAAATGCGCTGGGTTTCCTCCATCGCAACCGGGTCGAAAGCCTGCACTTTGGCGCCCGCCGCCCAAAGCGCTTCCATCAACACACGGCTCGGGGCGTCTCGCATGTCATCGGTGTTGGGCTTGAAAGACAGGCCCCACAATGCAATGGTTTTGCCTTTGAGTTGACCTTTGTAATGTTTGCTTAACTTCTCAAACAAGACATGCTTTTGCGCTTGGTTTCTAGCCTCAACAGCATTGAGAATTTTTGGATCAAACCCCAAGCCTTCTGAAATGTGAATCAGCGCACTCACATCCTTTGGAAAGCAACTGCCACCATACCCAGCACCGGGGTAAATGAAGTGATAGCCAATGCGCGGGTCGCTGCCAATGCCCAAACGCACCGACTCAACATCAGCCCCAACCCGTTCAGCGATGTTGGCAATTTCATTCATGAAGCTGATCTTGGTGGCCAACATGCAATTGGCCGCGTATTTGGTGAGCTCGGCGCTGCGCACATCCATCACCATCACGCGGTCGTGGTTGCGGTTGAAGGTTTCATACAACTCGCGCAACACGGCCTCAGCCTTCTTACTGCTGGTGCCAATGATGATGCGGTCAGGCCTTTGGCAATCTGCCACCGCGGCGCCTTCCTTCAAAAACTCAGGGTTGGACACCACATCAAACGTGAGGTTGACTTGTCGTTGCGCCAGTTTGGCCTGAACTGTCTCTGTCACACGGTCGGCCGTACCCACCGGCACGGTGGATTTGTCCACAATCACTTTGTAATCAAGCATGTGCTCGGCGATGGTCTCAGCCACCGCCAACACATGTTTCAAATCGGCGCTGCCGTCCTCATTGGGCGGTGTACCCACCGCAATGAAAATCACCGAGGCATGGGCCACAGCGTCAGCAGGGTTGGAGGTAAAGCTCAGTCGACCATCGGCCACCGTTTCTTTCACAATGGGCTCAAGGCCGGGTTCGTAAATAGGTAATATGCCTTGGCGCAAACGGGCTAATTTGCCCTCGTCGATGTCGACACACATCACGTGATGCCCCGCATCAGCCAAAATAGCACCTTGGACGAGGCCAACGTATCCGGTTCCAAAGACTGTGATTTTCATGTTCAATAAACTCTTAGTTTTAAACTGCAAACAGTGATTTCATGGCATTCATTAATTTGTGAGGCTTGAATGCCTTGCCTCAACCATGACCGTGTTGGCAAAGTCGATGCCAAGCCATTTATGTAGCCAAATGAGAAAATATAATCTCAACATTCTTGGAATGAAAGCATCATTAAATTGTCTATGAAAAGCCTTCACTTCATATCCACCTAGGATCATCAAAGCACCCAGTTCCTCGTATTTATAAGGCGTCACATGTGTGATGTCCCCAAAATAACGATGGGGATGATACAAATTAGGTGTGCCCAGAATGATCGTTCCATTTTTGGAAAGATGACTCCTTAAAGAAATGATCAAGTCAAGCCCTTCTTGAGGGCTCATATGCTCAATCAACTCAAATCCAAAGACCAAATCATAAGTTCCATCAATATTTTCTAAGTTATGGAAATCTTGGTGTGTTGAAGTATCAATGTCGAAAGACTTGTAGTCTACAGATGGGAGCTTTGCCTTAATTTTGTCTCCCATTCGTCGATCACCCGCACCAATTTCTAGAACCTTTAAATTCGGCTTCAAAAATCGTTCTATTAAAACCATTTCTTTTTTTATTAATGGCAATTTCCAGATGCTGGGAAATTTTCCTTTTATCTCGTTTCTTGCTGTGTAAAGTTTTGACCAGTCAACTTGCCATGTCATCAGAATCCCCTTTTGTTAAATCTTGAAAAATCTTTAAAAGTTCAAAAGAAGCAAAGCGAAGAGAGTATCGATCTTCAATTACTTTTCTCGCTTTTCCTCCGACTTTTGAACGATCTTCTGCATTCACAGAGAGTTGGACAATTGATTGAACCCAATCCTCGTCAGTTTTTGCGAGAAAACCGTCAACGCCGTTTGAGATCAATTCTGTGTTTGCGCCAACATGACTTGCAACAGTTGGTATGCCTGCAGCCATGTACTGTATTGCTTTGAAGGCACACTTGCCTCGAGTCCAATCAGAGTCATCAAGTGGCATTAAACCGACATCCATTTCTAGAATGTCTGCTATTTCATTTTCTACAGACCACCGCCTATTTATAACCTCTATGCATGGCAGTTGAAAGTCCTTATCGGAAATAACTAACAATTTAAATTTAATTATTGAATTCAACTTTTCAAAAATGTCTTTTAAATTTAAAAGATATTTGAAATTAACAGATTGACCAATCCAGCCCAAAATAACGATTTCTCGATCAACGTGTATCTTCTTCGGATAAAGATCAGCGTTTAAAACAGTTGGCATGACAACCACGCGCCTTGCATAATTAGATGCATAGTCAGCCAAATACTGATTTCCGGCAATCACCAATGTGCTTTTTTTTAGAACAGCATTAAGTTTCCACTTGGCTCGCAAATTCGTTATCTTCGATCTATCTCTCCTTTCAGATGTCCATATGGCATCATCAAAATCAAATACGATTTGACAGGATTTAGGTATTCTCCAAATCCAATGAAGAGGAAATAATTTTTTTTGAATCCAAATAATTTGATTCTGCGAAGATGCGTGATTATTTTCACTCAAAATGAATTCGGACAAGTTCGACCATTTTGTCAAATCACTACTTATTTTTGTCTGAACAAGCGCCCCTTTGTCTTCAAAGAAAGGAATAAACTGAAGCAACCTATACCTAGTTGAAGGTGTTAAAAAGTTACCGAAACCAATCGCACATAACTTCAAATTATGCTGAATAAATTTTTTTGGCATGCGCTGCTTAGTTTCGACACTCAAGTGCCGTAGTACTCTTTAAACCAACTCACAAAATGCCCCAACCCAACCTCCAGCGGCGTCGAAGGCTTGAAGTTGGTCACAGCTTCAATCAACTGCGTATCGGCGTAAGTGGACAGCACATCGCCCGGCTGCAAGGGTGCCAACTCGATGATTGCGGGCACACCAGCGACTTTTTCCATTGTTTTGACATAGTCTGTTAACTGAACAGGTTGGTTATTACCAATATTTAAAACGCGATGTAAAGTGTGATCCTTTTCTTTGCTGGCTGGCTTGGCCAACACCTCCACAACGCCACGCACGATGTCATCGATGTACGTGAAGTCACGGCTCATGTCCCCAAAATTGAACAATTGAATGGGGCGTTTTTCAAGAATGGCTTTGATGAAAATGAAAGGCGACATGTCTGGCCGTCCCCATGGTCCGTACACCGTGAAAAACCGCAAGCCAGTGCTAGGAAATCCATACAAATGACTGTATGTGTGCGCCATCAATTCATTTGATTTTTTTGTGGCCGCATACAAACTGACAGGATGGTCAACCGGATCGGTTTCTGAATAAGGCAATTTTGTATTCTGACCATAAACACTTGAGCTGGAGGCATAGACAAAATGTTCAGTACCGTGGTGTCGACAAGCCTCCAGCATATTAAAAAAGCCGGTGATGTTGGCGTCAATATAAGCTTTCGGATTTTGGATCGAGTACCGTACCCCTGCCTGCGCCGCAAGATGTACCACACGATTAAATACGTGTTTGCTAAAAAGTTGATCAATTTCCTGTTGATCAACGATGTCCATCTTTGCAAACTCAAAACGACTGAATGATTCAATTTGCTTGAGGCGGTCAATCTTGAGTTGAGGCGCGTAGTAATCATTCAAATTATCAATGCCGATCACCTCATGTCCTTGATCGAGCAAATAGCGGGAAACATGCATACCAATAAACCCGGCACAACCTGTAACTAGAATTTTCATAAATGCAGTGCTTTCGGTTATCGCAGTAAAAGTTCGGTGATTTCGTCTGTCAATGGCTTGGCGCCCTCGAGCGACAAATGATTGGTGTCATGGTAGAAAGGTATGTGGTTGTGTTGAGCCACACATCGGTTGGGCGAGTAAGTGTTACAAAAGTACTTTTCAGGGTTCACACGCCATAGATTAGGTGCATTGAATTCATCCAATGAATGATTCACGAAACTATTGCGTTTTTTAAATAATTCGTAAGAAGTTGAGACTTCAGATTGAACTTGACCCGTTTTCCTGTAAGTCGTGAAGTTGTACCTTGGCAAATCCCAGCCGACCTCTGGTACCGGATACACAAGCACCATCGGTTTACCCGGAGATGAAAGGCTACCGAGCAGGTTATGCAACGCACGGCGCTTGGCTGATTCGCTCACCGTCCATTGACCATTTTCATCTTGGGCGAAATTAGATATGTTCGGCTTGAACTCTACCCCGCCCTCTTGGTTGTCAAAGAAAAACTCGTCAGCAACTCCAGGAATAGGGGTAAATCGCGCAGTCCAACGAACACTCAACACAACAGCATCCGCATGCTTCAAAACCAAGTTCGAAAGCTCTTCGTAAGTCTTGACGCAATCATTTGCGAGTGCGATTTTTTCTGCTGTCACAGATGCCGAAATCATGCCTGGAATTTGATGTGCGCATTGCAATACTTTCACACGAATGCCCTTGATATTCGATCGTTGGAAGGACTCGTGTAGACCGCCTAACAAAGATGACGCATGAGAATCACCGATTAGAAATACAGTACGTTGGCCTTTGGCGTTACCAAACTCACAACCATGCAAACGATCAGACCCGAATAAGGGTTTAAATTTGCAAAAGCCGTCTTCTTTAAATTCATGAGGAAAAAAAGCTGTGGAATATTGCCCGTTAAAACGTTCAGGCATCCCATTTTTTTTGTAACCAATCACTGACAGGGCCAGCAAGGTCGATGTAGCAATCGCGGCAAAAAACCAAATCTGTCGATGGGTAAACTTTTGCTTTTGTCGAAAAGGCTGTTCAACAAATCGCCAACTGAGATAAGCCAACACCATGATAAGAACAATCAACAGCGAAAGAGTGCCATTCGATAAGCTCTCGAGGTTGTTGTATCTGACGAATGCCAAAACAGGTTGATGCCACAAGTAGGCGCTGTAACTGATGAGGCCTATTCCGACCAGCGGTGCAAAAGAAAGAATGCGCTGTACCCAAGTATTTGTTAGCGCAAACAACAAAATCAGTGCCGTGCCGATGGCTGGAATGAGTGCAAACAGTCCAGGAAATGGTGTGTCTTTGCTGTAAAAAAAGATGGGCACAAGCACCATGCAAAACCCCAGCGTGCTCAGGATTTGGCGAAGCATCATCGTGCGGGTATGAGTACTAGCTTGTAATGATATAAATTTGTAATGAACTAAAGCCGCCGACAAAGAGCCCACGAGTAGTTCCCAGGCTCTGCTAGTCGCAAAAAAGAAGGCCCCACGTTCATTAGTGAGTAGGGCATGCTCAGAGTAAATCAAACTTGCTATGCCCGAAGCGAATAGCGTCGCAAAAACAGCAGATGCGCCTCGCTTGACTAAAAACGCCAACAGCAAAGGTAACACCAAGTAGTACTGCTCTTCGATGGAGAGACTCCATAGGTGCAACAATGGCTTGATTTCAGAGGCTGCATCAAAATAATTTGTCTGCTGATAAGACACCACATTGGCTAAAAAAAGGTTCGCACCAAAAATGTTTTTTGCAAAGTCACGCAAATCCAAAGGACTTAGCCAAAGGTAAGCAAACGGCAAACAGCAAACCAACACCAGCACCAGCGCAGGCAAAATGCGCCGCGCCCGTCGTTCATAAAAAGCAGCCAAACTGAAGGTCTGGTTTTGATGCTCATCCAGCAAGATCGATGTGATCAAGAAACCGCTGATAACAAAAAAGATGTCAACCCCAACGTAGCCCCCTGAGAAAAGCTGAAAGCCCGCATGAAACAAAATAACGGGCACCACGGCCAAGGCTCTTAAGCCATCTATTTCTTTTCTGTAACCGATGGTCATGCTAAATCAGAGTGTTAAACCGTTTGAGAAGAGTAGCGCGCGTATTTGCGCATGACCTCGCGGCCCAGCGCATACTGCTCAGTGATGTTTTGTTGTGCGCGCACATAAGCTTGGCTGTTGCGAATGATGGCTTTGGCCTCGTCTGGGTGGGCTTCGTAGTAGTGAAACTTGGCCCCTATGTCTGAAAAATCTTCGGCAATTTCAACGTAATGAAAGTTTGCGACAAGCAACCCCTCGGCAAACCAACTTTCAAACTTAGGCTTGCGCATGAAACACAGCGAATTGGAATGCATCGCCCATTGAATATTTGAGGCAATGTCATTGCCTTCAATGATGAACAAATACTTGCATTTCATTTGTTGTTGGGGGGTGAGCCAATTTTTCACAAAAGGCTTGCAGCGCTCGATCGAGGTAAGGGACGCCCCCACATCACAAAACGGCAGCGGCGCACAAACCTCTAGCAATTTCGCGCGGTGCTCTTTGTGCACTTCGCCGCGCCAAACAATGATGGGGGTTTTGTCTTCAAACGCATCGGGATCTGGATAGACCTCAAACAGTCTTCTCGAGTTGAGTGGCAATACGATGGAGTTCTGGTTGTGATCTCCAATGGGACGGCTTCTCACGACGGTTGGCACATCAGGCACATGCTTGATGTCCCCAGGTAAATAGGTGAAGCGCAAATGTTGAAACGGCGCCATGATGCGGTGCAAATCAAAGCTATAACCGGTTTTTTTGAAGTACGACAAATCAGCAGCACACACAGGGTCGGTCACCTCAAACGCTTGGTCTAACTTGCAGCAGTAGTTGATCTTGTGTTGCTGTGCCTCGCTGGATACGTCCACCAACCCAATGGGGTCAGGTGCCACCGATGCAGGAAGTAATGAACGCAAGCGGTAGGCAATCAACCAGCCCAGAAAGGACAGAATGGAACGAATTTTGTTGGTACGAAAAGGTTTCATATTGTTTTCAGTGCTTGCCCACCAGTGACCGATAAAGTTCCAAAAGCTGTTGCCCCATGTGTTTCAGTGTAAGAGGTTCTACACACGCTCTGGCCGCAAGGCCTGCGCGCTTGGCAAAGTCCACTTGCTTGAATTGAGACATGGCCTCAGCCATGCCTGCATGATCCCAAGGGCTGACGCAAATGCCTGCGGTGTCATCCAACAACTCCATTGCACCGCAATGTGGACTGCTAATGATACCGAGCCCACATGCCATGCCCTCCAGCACCGCATTGGGGCATGGGTCATACAAGGTGGGAAACACCATGCCATCCGCAGCCCACAAATACGGCAAAGGATTCTTCTGTGGGCCAGCGAACATCACCCGCTCACCGATGCCCAAAGCATCCGCCAGTTTTTGATAGCGCGAGAGGTGTTTGTCACTGCCCACCACCATCAAACGCACATCCGAGCACAAGGCCAAGGCATGCAGAAGGTGATGCACACCTTTGCGCTCGAAACCAGCCCCCAAGAACACCATCACGGGCTTGTCATCGGACAATCCCAACGCCTGACGCGCTTGTGAACGTTCATCTGCCGTGGGCGGACGAAACTTGTCGGTGTCAATGCCGTTGTAGATCACGTGAATTTTGGCAGCATCGATTTGAAAGTGCGTCAATATCTCTTGCTTGACCATGTGCGAATTGCAAATCACAGCTTGCAAACTTTGGGCTTCAAACAATTTCTTTTCTTGCGCCAATTGGTAACGGTGAAAAGGGTCCCACGCCATCATTAACTGACGCAACCAACCAATGTCTTTGGCGCGCTGTGTCATCCACATACGGTGAACGCCGTCCCCCGCTCTGAACACATCAAACCCCGCAATGCGCTCGTGCGTTTGCACCAGTTCAAACGCACCTTGCGCAACGGCCGCATGCACGGAAGCTGCAAAATGCCTGGCTTTGGCTGTCCGAGAAATACCCTTGGGCTTGCGCGTTTGAACGATGGGATAGGCTTGGGGGCCGCCATCTGAATGCCAACTCTGACAAATCAGCGTTGGCTGAGCCCCCACCAACAGCAAAGCCTCGAGGGCACGATCAACGAATTTTTCAGCCCCACCGAAGTGGTTGAATTTTGAGCGAACCAGTGCGACTTTCATCTCGTCTGTCTCTTTCAAAGCAACACAATATCGTATTGCTCTTGCGCCATGGCCGCTTCGCTTTGCAGCGAAATCGGTTTGCCAATGAAGTCACTCAGTCCTGCCAAGTGCTGACTTTCTTCGTCAAGCAACACATCAATCACATGGGGCGAAGCAATGATGCGAAATTCACGTGGGTTGAACTGACGCGCCTCACGCAATATCTCGCGCAAGATGTCGTAGGTGACTGTACGAGCGGTTTTCACGCTGCCTTTGCCTTCGCACACCGGGCAAGGTTCGCACAGCATGTGCGCCAACGATTCACGCGTGCGTTTGCGTGTCATCTCCACCAGCCCCAAGGCTGAAAAACCACTCACCATGGTTTTCACGCGGTCACGGGCGAGTTCTTTTCTGAATTCATTGAGCACCGCTTCTTGGTGCTCTTCACGCAGCATGTCAATGAAGTCAGCAATGATGATGCCGCCCAAATTGCGCAAGCGCAGTTGTCTGGCAATCGCACCGGCCGCTTCAAGATTGGTTTTGAAAATCGTGTCGTCAAAATTGCG
>JACCDN010054444.1_pt1 | contig 10687 bp, 2 predicted proteins | sample 7441691 | NCBI WGS metagenome assembly JACCDN01 (sample SAMN15323439, study PRJNA562643) | freshwater metagenome | isolation source: river surface water | place: USA:Blue River Watershed | collected 2017-08-16
CCAGGCGACAGCCTCAGCGCTGACGACTTCACCATCGGTCGCGATGCGCAAGGCAACCCCGTGGGCAGCATCCAATCCATCGCCACCCCAGCCGATGGCCGCACCAACGTGCGCTTCGTCACCTTCGTGCCCACCGCCAACACCACCATCCTCAACACCACAGCCCTGGTGCTGTCTAGCAGCTTCTCTGACAAAGTCGGCAACACAGGCACCATCAATTCTGGCGTGACTTGGCCTGTCCTCAACATCGACACCGCAGGTGTGTCTTTCAACTTCAACGCCATCGGTGACGACACAGGCTTTAGCGCCACCGACTTCATCACCAAAAACAACGCCGTGGTGTTCAAGGGCGACAGCAGCGCACTCAATGGCTCGGTGGTCAAGATCATCATCACCAACCGTGACAACACCACCTCAAGCTACAACGTCACGGTTCAAAACGGCATTTGGCAAAGCAGCGCCATCACCTTGCAGCGTGGTGTCTACAGCATCGAGGCGCAGTTGCTCAATAACAACGACCAACCCATCAGTCGCATCAGCAAGAGCTTGACCGTGGACGATTCGGCCATCGAGTTGCCCGATGGCAGTTCAGACACCGACATCGCAGGCAAAACCATCAGCATCGATGCCGTCACACCTGACACGGGGCAGGCTGACTTCATCACCAGCAGTCCGAAGGTCACGCTGACAGGCACAAGCAATGCCACAGTCGGCTCACATGTGGCGGTGCACATCCGCTTGGGCAGCACCGACACGCTTTACTACACCACGGTAGATGCCAATGGCAACTGGTCCTTGCCAGACATCACCTTGACAGCAGCCACTTACCAAATCAAAGCCGCCTTGACAGATGCCGCAGGCAATGAGGCTAACTTCGCACAACGTGATCTCACCATCACGGACGCCAGCGTGTTGTTGCAAGACTTCACCGAGGGCAGCGTGGCCTCGACCGCCAATTTAAGGTTGGCATTTAACCAAGATGTGATGGTCGGCACCAGTGGCTTCATCAACATCATTGACAAAAGTACGGGGCAGATTTACGACAGCATCGATGTGCGCAGCAACCGCGTGTCGATCAGCGGCAACACCGTCACAGTCAACCCTAAGGACTTGATCAGTGGCGTCAATTACTACGCCACCATCAGCAACGGCGCATTCAAAGCACTCACCGGTACGGAGTTTGGCGGCGTCAACGACAAATCATGGTCCTTCCAAGCGGTTGACCCCACCACCACACTGGCCGTCGGTGGCAATGGCGTGGTGGCGAGCAATGGCATCAATGCCGCTGAGTTTGGCAACCTCACCATCGGTGGACTGGTCAGCTCGCCTGATAAAACCGTGATCAACAATTTGCGCATCGGCAAGATCACCTTTGTTGACATGGACGATGCAAGTCAGTCGTTTGACTTGGCGACCAGAGACCTACCCACCATCAACGCGGCCACAGGGTCTTGGCAATTGGCCAGTCCCAACACCTGGGCCAACAAACCTGTCTCGGGCAGACGCTACAACATCGTGGCGGTCGTGCAAAGCGAGATAGGCACAACTGCATTGACGTCCAGCGCCACCTACACACAACTGTCGTTTGACACGGTGTCGCCTGCACTGGTCATCACCAGCAACAAAACCAGCGCAGGGTTTGGCGAAGCCATCACCTTCACCTTCACATTCAACGAAGCACCTGTTGGCTTTGATCTGTCTGACATTGTGGTGGCGCAACTCAACAATGTGGCCGTGGGCACTTTGAGTGATTTCAAAGTGTCTGCCAGCGACCCCTTGCAATACACCGTGGTGCTCACACCCACACCAGGCATCACCGCCACCAACGGCATAAGCCTCATCAGCGTGGCGCAAACCAGCTACAGCGACAGCTTTGGCAACAACGGCAGCGCCAACGCCAATGCACCTGTGGTCATACTCGACACCAAGCTCCCACCTGCACCGAGTTTGGTCACCAATGGTTTTTATAGTTTCGCCAACAGCAATAACGCGGTGCGTTTAGCCATCGTCCGAAGCATGACCGCGCCGGCAGCTACAGAGGCGATTCGCAGCATCAAGCTGAAGGTGACGGGTGCTGATGCAACATCCGACAGATTGTTTTTGACAAGCAACCTCGGTACCAATTTTGACAGCACTCCCATCAACCATAGCTTGCTCAACAACACGGTGACGGTGAACCAAGCACCCAACAACGAGTTTGTATTCACCAAAGTCAACGGTAGCAACTTCACGCCCACCGAGATCAACACACTGCTCATCGGTTTGTCTTTTTTGACCAGCTTGACCAGCAAACAAGGTGATCGCAATTTTGAATTCAGCTACACCAATGCGTCAAACAACAGCAGCGCTGTCACCACGAGCAAGCTCACTGTGGACACCATCGTGCCTCTGCCCATTGACTTGCGCAGCGATATTCCCAACAGCATCGAGACCACCAACAAAGTGTTTTACAACCTGGCAGACAACGGCAAAGCCAAAGCCATGGCACCCTTGGTGGGTCTGACAACCGACAAAGACATCACGCAAGTTCAAGTACGATTTTCAAACATCAACTTGGCAGACCGCGTCGTACTGGGCACGCTCAACCAAGTGTTGGATAACACGCCCGTCACCAACGGTCGATTTCAATACGATGGCATCGACTTTGGCTATACCTACGATACAAGTAGCTTGTTCAACAAGGCCATCACGATTTTCAAAGTCAATGGCAACACCTTTTCAGCCATTGAGCTGTTGGCTTTGGAGCAAGCATTGGGCTTTCAAGCCTTCGAAACCACCAGTGCGCGCAATGCTTTTATAAAGCTGTTTCACTTGGACGGTGCTGGCAATAGCAATCAGAGCTCTGAGATCACCATGTTGGTGGACACGGTGGTACCTGTGTTTGATTTAGACACCGCATCGTCCACCAGCATCAACCGCACCGTCACTGCCATCAGTACACCTGCCAACGCCACGGCATTGCAAAACCCTTCTGGGGTCGCTTTGGTCACAGACAATGGGCGTATCGGCTCTGTCAAAGTGGTGGTGAAAAATGTACGCAACGGCAGCTCTGAACGTCTCTTGGTTGGCAATGCTGACTTGGACGCTTCTGGCAATGTGTTGACAGGCCCCACCGCCTCCCCATCCGGCTCCGTGTTGGTGAACACCACAGAATGGAACTGGACATACAACCGCTCAGGTGAGTTCACCTTCTCGCGCCCATTTGGCGAAACCGCCAGCGCATCAGAAACCCAAGCTTTGGTGCAAAGCATGTCCTACCGAAACACGCTGGGCGCCACCGCGAGTGATGAGGCGCGGCAATTCCTCATCACTGTCACCGATGAGACGGGCAACGCCAGCCAAACCGCCACATCTACTTTGGCGATCAATTTAAGAGCGCCTACTGCGGCCACCGCCAACGCCCTGATTGCCATCGACGGCAACAACGATGGTGTGGTGGGCGACCAATTCATTGTGCGTTTCAGCGAGCCTGTGCTGGTCGCCAATCCCAGCACCAACTTCAGCCTCACCGACACCAGCAGGTGGGCATTGAGTGCTGGCACTTGGGGAACGACGACCACCATCACCCCCATCGACAGCGTGATCGTGGATGGCAGGATGTTTGCGTCCAACCTTTGGTTCAAGCCCGGGGCAGATGCAAATCTTCCTATTGATTCAGGCGCAACGATCTCACTCACCTTGGCAGCCAATCTGGTCACCGACATCAACAACACCCCTGCTACCAGCAATTTGAATTTTTCATTGAGCAGAACAAGTGGTGCTACTTTCGCAGGCACGCGCGTGGATAACACCATCAATGGCGATACGAGCAACGACTTCATTGCCAGCGGTGGGTCAACGACAGGCGTCGATAGACTCAGGGGCGGAAGCGGTGCCGACACCTTCGCTTTTTTGCAAGGCGACAGAGGTATTGTGACCATCTCTGACTTCAGAGCCTCCGAAGGCGACATGCTGAATGTTTCGGGCATGCTGCAAAATGTTCCTCAACCCTTGAGCCTCAACTCAACCGATGCTGAACTCGGAAAGTACATCCAGAAAAGAGCCGGCTTCAATGATTTGATCATTGAGATTGACCCCACGGGTCGAAGTTTTTTTGCCACTAGCAACGCCAGCTATATCAACATCTCCATGTCGAACCGCAACACATCCGGTGCGGACGACACCATTCGCAGCTTGATTGCCAAGAAAATACTGATCATTGGCCCCGAGACGGCCACGCCTTTGGTGCTGGACCTCAATGGTGACGGCGTCCACACCACCTCGGTGCAAGAGGGTGTGCGCTTTGACATGATGGGATACGGCCTGCCTGTTCAAACGGGCTGGACCGATGGGCAGGATGGTTTGTTGGTGCTCGATTTGAACCGCGATGGTGTGATCAACAGCGGCTTAGAACTGTTTGGCAATGGCACGCGTTTGGCCAGTGGCAACAAAGCAGCAGACGGTTTCGCCGCCTTGCAAATGCACGACAACAACCAAGACGGTGTGATCAATGCCTATGACGATGTTTTCACCCACCTGCAAGTATGGGTTGATCGCAACCACGATGGCGTGAGCCAAGCCAGCGAGTTACATGCATTGAAAGATGTGGGTGTGCAGTCGATTGCATTGAACGCACAAGCTTCTACGACCATGGACAATGGCAACGCACTGAGTTTGGTGTCGCACTGGACCAGTCAAGACGGTGCACAGCATGCCTTGGTCGATGTGAATTTCACCACCAAAGAAACCCCGTGGACAGCCACAGCCACCCACGCGGTTTTATAAGGTCACACCACGGCGTCTAACACAAAGGCTTTTTGACTGACCAAGCTGGCCAAGGTGACGTCGAGCCCTTGGTTGGCACCGTTGGTGAAAACAATGGTTTGGTTGGCTGAGTTGTTGATATTGCCATCCAAATGGATTTTGAGTTGCATGTCGTTGCCAACTTTTGTCCATTCCAAAAATTGGTCCATGTTTGTGCTTTGCACACCCGTACCTTGCAAAATGCTGCCCAAATGGATTTGGTCTTTTTCTAACAGTTTGAAGTCTGTCACCGTGTCGGTGCCCGTATTGCCTTTGAGCCAAGCAAACACATCTCGACCCGCTCCACCTGTGAGGTTGTCGTTGCCACCCTGGCCGGTGATGAAGTCATCGCCATCTGTGCCCACCAAGTTGTCCGCCGTGTACGACCCATTCACATTGGACGATTTGTAAAGCGTGGCCTTTTGCACAGCCGTGGTTTGTCCGGTGGTGTCCACCACTTTGTCTGCGCTGATGGTGAATGTGGTACCCGGATTTTGTTCATTGAACACCGTGTTGACACCAGTCGCAGCAGCGGTGTTGTTGGACAACCCAGAATTCAAATTGCCGTTGAGGTTGTACCAATACACTTGATTGGAGTCACCGGGATCGACCATGCCTTTCATGTCGTTTTTAATTTCTTCAATACTTCTGGCGTTGTCATACACCCGTGCATCAAAAATGTTGCCTGAGAGATAACCGTCGCCATTCCAAGCACTTTTGTTGATGTAGTTCAGATCACGCTCCAGCCTATTCGCACCAAAGTCAAATTGAACCGATTTATCCACCACACCATTGATGTAAATGGTTGCATTTTTATTGTTGTCAATGGTGGCGGCCAAGTGGTACCAGGTTTTCGCTGTCAGTGCGGTGTCTGAAATCAGTGTGGAGTTGGTTGTCGTTTGACCGTTGTAGATTTGAAAGAACAGTTTATTCTCCCCATTAAATCCAAAAATGATGTTGTCAGACCCTTGTGGCTGATTACCATTCGTGCTGTTGGGGCCACTGGTCGTAAATGTTGTGGTTCCCAAATCAAAAATGCGTGCAAAAGAGCCAGGGGTGGCATCCATGTACAACCAGGCCTCTAGAGTTAAGTCACCGCCAAAGGTTTTGGTTGGCAACGTCAGATAAGCTTGCTTGCCTGCGGTTTGGGCGTCACCAAAACTGAAGGTCTGCTGTTGACCTGCCACCCAGTTGGCACTGCCAGCACCTGACTTGACCCAAAAATGTTTGGCATAGTCAACCCCATCCATGTTTTGCACATCGACGGCCTTGATGTTGACGGCACCCAATGTGGGTGGCGCGCTGACTGCGTTTTTGATGGTCCAATTGCTTGGGTTTTGCAAGTCTGCAATTTTCACCAGTTCGGTGAAACTGATGACAAATTGATCGCCCGGTACACCGTTGGCATCGACGTCCAATGCTGATGTGGTTGCCACTTTGGCCACTGTCGCCACATAGTTGAGTGATGTGGTGGCTGCAACGCTTTCGTTACCAGCAGCATCGGTGGTTTTGAAAATCAACTCACGTTTCCCTGTATGGCCTTGGCTGGTGCTTGCGTTTTGATATTGCATGGCCTGCAACAGCGCACTGGCTTGTGCAGCACTGGCATTCAAGCCATTGGCGGTAAAAACCACTTGACGTGTCTGGCTGTCATAAGACCACGACCAAGCCGCCCCATTGGCGCCTGTTACGCTTATCGTACCGGTGGCGTTGGCACCATACATATTGATTGCAACATTGTTGATCACCAAACTTTCGTTGTCTTGAAAGTTTTTGGCAGTGACACTCAGACTCTTGATGGGTGCTGTGTCGGTGATGACGCCTGCATTGGACAGCGCGATCGTGGCGTTGGCTCTTGCGTTGGTGGCGTAACCAGTTGCACCCGCGGCCAGTTGAATGACGGGCGAGGTCAAATCAATTTCCAATGTGCGACTGGCGCTGTCGCCCACGTTGCCTGCCACGTCTGTGTGCGCAATGCTGAGTATGCGCTGACCTTGACTCCCGCCAACGGATTTGAAAGCCATGGCTTTTTCTATGCTGGCTACTTGGGCGTCATCCAACTTGCCACCACCGTTTTTGACGAGGGTGATGGTGTGGTTGCCATCGACCACGGTGTATTGCCAATCCACACTCACGCCAGCCACGCTTTGGTTGGTGTTTTGCTGTGCTGTGCCATTCAAGTTGATCGCCAGCTCGCCTAGCAACCATTGGTCGTGCATTGTGTCTACACCGGCGAGTGTGAGTTGAATTTTAGCAATGTCCTGTGTCGCAGGCACTGCCGCATTGGGTGTCGCGATCTTGGCGTTCCCCGCTTGTGTGTCAGTCTGCCCAAAATACAAAGTGCCCGCATCCAGAGTGGGCGCATTGGGGCCTGCCTTATCGAGGGTGAAAGACAGTTGACTGCTTTTGCCTAAGTAACCTTCTTTGCTGACTTGTCTGACCCACACCGTTTGAAGGGCGTTGCTGGTCGGTAGCACATAGGTGGATGAATACGTCACGCCGCCATCGACGCTGTATTCCAAGGTTGCATCCACTTGAGGTGTGCCACCAACGGTCAGCGCCGCATTGCTGGTGATGGCGTCGGTATTGTTGAGGCCAGTGTCTTGCGTCAAGCTCACAGCCAAAGGGGCAATTGCGTAAAACGCAATCAAGCTGTTGATTTGCGCCAAGCTGCTCAAGGGTGTACGATTTTTTTGTGCGGCAATGCTTTGCAAAATATCCGCTAAGTTTTGTGCATCAACCCCTTGAATGCCCAGCTTTGCAAAATCTGCTACTTGCATTGCGTAGCTTGGCACCAAACCAGCGGCTTGGTCTGAAATGGCTGTGACAAACTTCACCAAGTCACTGACCTCGGCAATCGTATCCACGCCTGTCGTTACTTGGGCATCGAGCACATTGTTGAGCAAGCTCAACCTTTGCGCCGCATTGGCCCCATTCAAGCCAGTGGTGTCCAGACCCAAGCTGTTCAGGTTGGCGATGGTGATCGCCTGCGCTTCTGTCGCACTGTTGGGCCCGCCCGTGGCCAGCGTCAACACAGCGTTGTACGCGTCCACCACCTTTTGTATGTCGGCTGTGGTTTGGAGTTTGTCTTTGTTCAAACCCAGCGTGGTCAGTGCGCTGTTGACGATGTCTCTGTTATTGCCGTTGACACGCAACACACCAACGTCTTGGTAGTTTTGCACACTGGGTGCCGTACCGGTTGCTGCTTGGTTGGGGTTCTCATTGGCTTGCGCATAGTCTTGAATGGCCTTGAATGCAGCTTCGATGCGCAAATTGCTTTTGTCAATGAGTTTTGTGATATCGCTCAAGCTGTCGATGGTGCCTGCGCCCGATTTTTTGACTTCGTCAAGCAACACGTTCAGATTGGCATCGGTCACGCCACTGACGCCCATGCGTTGAAAGTCTGCGCTGGTGAGTGCAGGATTGGATGCAACGCCGCCGGACAGGTCCTCTAGCGTGTTGACGAGTTTCACCAAGTCACCGACCTCGGCAATGGTATCCACGCCTGTCGTTACTTGTGCATCGAGCACATTGTTGAGCAAGCTCAACCTTTGCGCCGCATTGGCCCCATTCAAACCTGTGGTGTCCAGACCCAAGCTGTTCAGGTTGGCGATGGTGATCGCCTGCTCTGCTGTCGCACTGTTGGGCCCACCTGTGGCCAGCGTCAACACAGCGTTGTATGCGTCCACCACCTTTTGTATGTCGGCTGTGGTTTGGAGTTTGTCTTTGTTCAAACCCAGCGTGGTCAGTGCGCTGTTGACGATGTCTTTGTTGTTGCCGTCGACACGCAACACACCAACGTCTTGGTAGTTTTGCACACTGGGTGCCGTACCCCTTGCTGCTTGGCCGGGGTTCTCATTGGCTTGCGCATAGTCTTGAATGGCCTTGAATGCAGCTTCGATGCGCAAATTGCTTTTGTCAATGAGTGCTGTGATATCGCTCAAGCTGTCGATGGTGCCTGCGCCCGATTTTTTGACTTCGTCCAGCAACACGTTCAAATTGGCATCGGTCACGTCGCTGACGCCCATGCGCTCAAAGTCAGAGCGTTTGAACGCCACCGCATTGGGTTTGCCATCGGCAAAATCAGACAACTGGTTGACCCAACTCACCAAATCCTTTATTTTGGCAACCGAATCGACGTCGGTGGGCTCTTGCTGGTCCAACAGGTTGTTGAGCAATCCCATGCGTTGTGCGGTTTGGCTGCCGCTGGTCAAACCCGTGGTGTCGATGCCTAGGTTGCCAATTTGTTTGACCGTCAACGCTTGCGCAGCCGTGGCATTGTTTGCGTTGCCATCGGTCAGCACGAGCAAGCTGTTGTAGCTGTCAACGATTTCTTGCAGTTTGGCTTTTGAGCTCACACTGTCGCCGGTGACGATGGCGCTTTCCAAAATATTGTTGATCGCGCGTATGTTGTCCTTGGTCACGCCCTTGATGCCTGCCGTGGTGTAGGTGTCTAAGGTAGGGACAGTGCCTGAAGGTTGGTTGGATGCGTCGCTGGTGTTACGTTGTGCGTAATCTCTGATGTTGTTGAGCGCTTGGTCTTGTGGCGAAATCTCCCCGCCTGAGCGCATGGCCCCCATGATCGCCACCGATGAACCCAACAAAACCCATGGCATGCTGGCACGGCTGACACTGCCAGCCTGAGCCACCTCTTTTGCTGTCAAAGGTGCGCCATCTTCTGTCATGACTTGAGCTGAGCTGTCAGTGGCTGACAACTGGGCAACTTGCCACTGCTGGGCTTCACCCGTTGACTCGGTGTCTTTTTCCGCTTGAATTGGTTCCTGATCCTCAGCAAGCGTCAAAGCATCGTCCATCCCATCAGGCACTTGAGCACGAGGTTCCTTCTTAGCGGCTGGCTGTGGTTTGGCAGCGACCAAGGCTTTGGCATTTGAACTCTTTTGATTGACTGAAGCACTCATTTCGCAACCCCTTTTCATACTTAATAAGTAATAAACGAGATTGGAGTTTGTAGTATTTATTTCTGCATTTCAGCGCGATATGAGTGAATGACGGCAATAACTACCAATTTTATTAACTATTTTGATTTCATTTTTCTGTCTGGCAAACGCAAGACATGATGTCTTGCAGGCCCATGCGGATTGATCTCGTGCCATTGGGCCCGAGCGCCCGATGCAAAGCGATAACTCAAGCTCTGCATCAGTGGCACCATGGCTTTCTTATGCGCAATGATCTCCATGAACCACAACTGTTCACCTGCCACCCAATCGGCCTCGGCCAAAAGGCACTGGGTGTCGCGATAACTTGCTGACATGCGTTGCGTTAACCAAGCCCAATTGACATACGCCACCGGATGACCGTCTTGCCACATCAACTCGTATTGCTGTTGTTGCATGGCCGGCCACAAGCGCATGTACAACACACGCAAGGGGTATTGCTGCTGCACGGGTGCATCTTCTAGCAACGCCATGAAGGCACCGAGGTCACGCAAAAAATGAGCGTGCATGTTTTTTTTGTTTAAGGTGATGACATGGACCACACAGCGGCACCATACACATTGCCCATGCCAGCAGACAAGGCCAAGATGTTGTTGACTGGCATGGACACATCGTGGCTTAAAAAACGCGCGTCGTGTGCGGTGCGGTTGGCAATGCCACGCACCTTGTGTTGTGTGGCGTCTTGAATGGCCAACACCGATTCAATCAAACCACTGGCACCGAGTGTGTGGCCAATGCGCGGCTTGTAAGAGGTGGCCACAAAGTCATGGTGTTGCATGACTTGTGCAATGGCATGGGCTTCAGACGCGTTGTTCAAAAGCGTGCCAGTGCCGTGGGTTTTGATGACATCTATGTCTTTCGCTGCCAAGCCCGCCGATTGCAAGGCCCATTGCATGGCGCGCACATAACCACTGCCTTGTGGGTCTTGGCCCAAAGGGCTGTCGCACCAC
>JACCDN010290114.1_pt1 | contig 10687 bp, 4 predicted proteins | sample 7441691 | NCBI WGS metagenome assembly JACCDN01 (sample SAMN15323439, study PRJNA562643) | freshwater metagenome | isolation source: river surface water | place: USA:Blue River Watershed | collected 2017-08-16
GTTCGCAGTGCCGGCACTGCTGTTGAGTGGCGCAGCATTGATGGTCATGATCAATACGTTGTTTTCCACGTTTATCGCAGAGTTGCCACAACATTTGCGCGGAAGAGGGTCATCAATTGGCATGTTGATGGCGTGGCTTGGCACCTCGATGGGAGCTTTTATATGGGGTCTCTGTGCCTCAAGCACCAATGTTCGAGACGCGTTGATTATTTCGTCTCTAGTTACTGTGCTTGCTGGCGCAGCAAACCGAATTGCACTTCCGCTTGGGGCAGAAGCAAATTAAGCGTGAACCGTGAGGCGACGAACAGCTTCCACCACAACATCGTCAACCGTGATGCTTCCGGCTTCAACTGCCTGAGCAAGGTCAACGCGCATTTCGTGTTCCCAGAATCGCTCAAGGTGTGCAACGGTTGACTTAACTGCATCCAGGTTGCTGTCGGCAGCAAACTGACGTGCAATTTGATTGGCCATGCGCACCAATGCGCTTAAGCGGTGTGCTGGATGATCTAGTTCTGCTGTTGCTGCGCTGCGTCCTGGAGACACTTGCACTGCCGTCACTTTGTATTCAGGGCAGTTGGTAGCCCAGTCAGAGTTGTCGGTAGTAATCACGTTTGCACCGCTGATTGGGTAGTGGAATGTGGTGTACACCACGCCAGGAGCAACGCGTTCGGTGACATGTGCTCGAAGCACAGTGTTGCCCACTCGGCTTGAAATGGTGACTTCTTCGCCGTCACGTACTCCACGCTCTTGTGCATCGCTTGGGTGAATTTCCAAAATGTCCTCTGCATGCCAAGCAACATTCTTGGTGCGACGTGTTTGTGCGCCTACGTTGTATTGGCTGAGAATGCGGCCGGTAGTAAGTAGAAGTGGGAACTTGCGCGTCGACTTCTCTTCGGTTGGGACATATGGCGTTGGAGTGAACTTGCCAAGACCGCGCACAAACTTTTCTTTGTGCATGATTGGAGTGCCATTTGGGTTGGCGTCGTTGCATGGCCACTGCACGCTTCCTTCTGCATCAAGGCGAGCAAATGAAACTCCCTTGAATGTTGGGGTAAGTGTGGCGATTTCGTCCATGATCTCGCTTGACTCGTTGTACGACATTGGGTGACCAAGCGCATTTGCCAATTCACACACAATTTGCCATTCGTGTTTGCCGGTTTGTGGGCGCATTGCAGGGCGGACGCGGTTAATACGACGCTCAGCGTTGGTGAATGTGCCGTCCTTTTCAAGGAATGAAGTGCCAGGGAAGAACACGTGAGCAAAACGAGCGGTTTCGTTCAAGAAGAGGTCTTGCACAATGACGCACTCCATTGCGGTCAATGCGGCTTCAACGTGAGCAGTGTTTGGGTCGGACTGAGCGATGTCTTCGCCGTGAACAAACAAGCCTTTGAAGTTGCCGTCGATTGCAGTGTCAAACATGTTTGGAATTCGCAAGCCTGGTTCAGGCTTAATGACAGCGCCCCAAAGTTGTTCAAACATGGTGCGAGTGGCGTCGTCGCTTACGTGGCGATAGCCCGACAATTCGTGTGGGAACGATCCCATGTCGCATGAGCCCTGCACATTGTTTTGTCCGCGCAATGGGTTTACACCAACACCGTCGCGACCAAGGTTGCCGGTTGCCATAGCCAAGTTGGCCATACCCATCACCATGGTGCTGCCTTGGCTGTGCTCAGTAACGCCAAGTCCGTAGTAGATAGCGCCATTGCCACCGGTTGCAAACAGGCGAGCAGCCGCGCGAACTTGTTCGGCTGGAACGCCAGTGTGGGCTTCCATTGCCTCTGGGCTGTTTTCTTGACGCGAAACGAACTCGCTCCAAATTGCATACTCGGTTGGTTCGCAGCGCTCGGAAATGAAGGCATCATTTGTCAACTTTTCGGTCACGATGACGTGAGCAAGCGAGTTGATGATTGCCACGTTGGTGCCTGGCTTCAACTGTAAGAAACCAGATGCTTCGATATGAGCTGTTTTAACCAGGTCAATCTTGCGCGGGTCAACAACGATCAGCTTCGCACCTTCGCGCAAACGCTTCTTCATGCGCGAAGCAAACACTGGGTGAGCATCGGTTGGGTTTGCACCAATCAACAAAATGACATCGGCATATTCAACTGACTTGAAGTCTTGGGTGCCTGCTGAAGTGCCAAATGCATTGCTCAAGCCGAATCCGGTAGGGGAGTGGCATACACGTGCGCATGTATCAACATTGTTGTTGCCAAATGCTGCGCGCACCATTTTTTGCACCACGAATACTTCTTCGTTTGTGCAGCGTGACGATGTTATTGCGCCAATTGATGCCTGACCGTGACGAGCCTGAATGTCCTTGAGTTTTCCGGCTGCGTATGCAATTGCTTCTTCGAAAGAAACTTTCTTCCATTCATCGGTAATTGATTCACGAATCATTGGCTCGAGTTGGCGATCTTGGTGGTTTGCATAGCCCCAAGCGAAGCGGCCCTTCACGCATGAGTGGCCTTCGTTTGCTCCACCATTTTTGTATGGCGTCATGCGCACAACGGTTTCGCCTTGCATTTCTGCCTTGAACGAGCAACCAACTCCGCAATACGCGCAAGTTGTCAGCACGGTACGGCGTGGTTGGCCAAGCTCAATGACCGTATTTTCGGTCAATGTTGCTGTTGGGCATGCCTGTACGCAAGCACCGCACGACACGCAAGGTGAGTCAAAGAAGTTGCCATTGAAACCTGCTGCTACACGTGAACCGAATCCGCGACCTTCAATGGTGAGAGCAAAGGTTCCCTGAATCTCTTCACATGCACGAACGCAGCGGTTGCACACAATGCACTTTGATGAGTCAAAGGTGAAATATGGGTTTGAGGTGTCTTTCCCGAGACTGAGGTGGTTGGCGCCGTCGTATCCGTAACGAACATCGCGAAGCCCAACAGCGCCAGACATGTCCTGCAATTCGCAGTCGCCGTTTGCTGCACAGGTCAAGCAGTCAAGCGGGTGGTCGCTGATGTACAGCTCCATAACTCCGCGGCGAAGACGCTCAAGCTTTGGTGTTTGCGTACTGACCGTCATTCCAGGTGAGCATGGGGTAGTGCAAGAAGCAGGCGTGCCTTTGCGGCCATCAATTTCCACCAAGCACAAGCGGCATGAACCAAATGGGTCGAGAGAATCAGTAGCGCACAACTTTGGAACATCAACACCTGCAAGCGCTGCGGCACGCATGACTGAAGTACCTTCGGCAACCGAAATCTTGATGCCATCAATGGTGACATCAACTGTTGGTTGTTCGCCGTTTCGACTGTTTGGTCGTGGTGCCGGAGTACCGAGATCGTGATCCATCAACGTCATGTCTGTGTTCCCCTGTTATCCCTGAAAATCTTCTGTGAAATTTTTTAGCGCACTGCGCACCGGAAGTGGTGTCAGGCCACCCATCGCGCACAGAGAACCGTCGGCCATAACTTCGCATAGGTCAACGAGCACTTCGATGTTTGCGTCGCGATTAATGCCCGCACTGATTTTGTCAATCAGCTCGACTCCACGGGTGGATCCAATGCGACATGGAGTGCACTTACCGCAACTTTCCGCAGCGCAAAATTCCATGGCAAATCGGGCTTGGGCGGCCATATTGACTGTGTCGTCAAAGACCACAATTCCTCCGTGGCCAACCATTGCCTCTGCTGCTGCAAATGTTTCGTAGTCCAACTGCAGGTCGAACTTGCTCGTTGGAAGGTAGGCGCCGAGTGGGCCGCCTACTTGTACCGCACGTATTGGGCGGCCACTTTCTGTTGCGCCGCCAAGGTCGTTCACCAATTCGCCAAGAGTGATTCCAAATGCGGTTTCAATAATTCCGCCTCGTGCAATGTTGCCTGCAAGTTGGAACACTTGGGTTCCGCGACTGCGCCCCATTCCAAGCGCAGCATAAGCCGCTGCGCCATCGGCAAGAATCGCCGGAATCGTGCCAAGTGACAGCACGTTGTTGACAACAGTTGGCTTACCGAAAAGACCAACGAGTGCAGGTAGAGGTGGCTTTGCGCGAACAACACCACGCTTTCCTTCGAGGCTTTCGAGCAGCGCAGTTTCCTCGCCACAAATGTATGCACCTGCACCAACACGAACATGAATGTTGAAATCAAAACCTGAACCAAGCACATTTTTGCCAAGCCAACCCTGTTCGTTGGCAGCAATAACAGCTTTGTTTAACGCCTCAATTGCTTCTGGGTACTCACTACGTACATAGATGTAGCCAGTGTTTGCACCAACAGCCCATCCGGCAATTGTCATGCCTTCAAGCAACATGAATGGGTCGCCTTCCATCAGCATGCGGTCGGCAAAAGTTCCGCTGTCACCTTCGTCGGCGTTGCACACGATGTATTTCGTAGCGCCTTGAGCTTCCAAAACCGTGCGCCATTTAATGCCTGTAGGGAATGCTGCGCCTCCGCGACCACGCAGACCGCTGTCGGTTACTTCAGTTACAACATCGCTAGGCGACATGCTGAGCGCACGCTTCAAACCTTTTATTCCGCCATGTGCTTCGTAATCTACGGCTGAGCGTGGATCTACAACGCCAACGCGCTGGTAGGTAACACGCTGTTGACGTTTAATCCATGGAAGATCTGAAGTGATGCCGAGTCGTAGTGGGTGATCGCCACCGTTGAGCACATCAGCTTTAAACAAACTTGGAACATCATCTACCAACACTGGTCCATAAGCAATGCGGCCCTGTGGTGTTGCAACTTCGATCATTGGCTCAAGCCACAACATGCCCCACGAGCCGTTGCGCACAACACGTACACCTTTTTGTTTCGCAAATGCTGCGGCTACATCGTCGGCGCCTGCTGCACGTGAAGCTGCGTCGCGCGGCACGTAAACCGTGACACCTTCACCCGTTGAATCAATTGCGGGCTCTGGAATTCGTTTTGCAATTGCATCACCAATAATTGTTTCGATCGAAGTTTCGTTGACACCACCAATGAGGCGACCATCAACAGAAACCGCTGGGCCAAGTGCGCAGTGTCCCAAGCAGAACACTTCTTCAACGACAACTTTTTTGCCATCACCTGCGAGCAATGCGCGATCCCATACATCGCGACCGCCGCGAGACTGACATGCCTCTGCGCGGCACACCTGCACGATCGGGCCAGCTGGTTCCTCTGTGCGGAAATCTTTATAAAACGTGATGACGCCATGTACTTCCGAAACCGTGACATTAAATACGTCTGCGAAAACAGGAATCAGGTCTTTGCTGATATATCTGGCGTGGTGTTGCACCGCATGAAGTGCCGGCAACATGCCACCCTCAACGCCAGCAAACTGGCGGACGATGGCTTCGAGTTCTGGGAGCGATGCGTTAGTAGTCAAGGCTCGTAATCGTAGGCGAAATAAGGGCTAGAGCGACAGTGGTCGCTTGAAAAGGCGCCAGATTGGTGGGTCTGGGCTCACTCGACGAAGAGCAGTCGAATTTCCCTCTCGGGGTCCTGAAGCAGAGGGAAATCGGCGTTGATTTCAAGGGTTTGCCGAGATTCTGTATCAAAAGCGGGCCAGGTTGGGGCAGAGGTTTTTGCGAACTGAGTGATTTCGTCGGCAAACCGTTTTGCGATAGCAGGTCGCTCAGCGCCGTCACCCGTGAGCATTTCGGTGCCCGGGGTGTTTAGGTTGTCAAATGCAAATGGCACATCTAGTGCATGGCAACTACCAAGAACTCCACCGAATGCTGGTGTCGCCCACGTAAACCAGTACATCCATGTTGGGTTGCGATGGTTTGCGTGTTGCTCGGCAAGTCGCTGAGCACGCTGACGAAACGCAGTGTCGGTACGTACAGAAGAAATGAGTTGTTTGGGTGATTCTTCGGGTCGAAGTTTCTCATATGTTGCTCGTGCATCTGCTGCGCGTTCACCGAACACTTCACCACTTACACGGGCCCAATCGTGTTCGTTGAATTCGGCTTGCGCTGGGTCAAACGCTGACCATAAACGATCTTCGTCGTGATTTGATCCCAGCACTAGCGGCAGCGGTGATTTGGCGGCAGCGCCAAGAATGTCAAATGGAAGACCAACACCGCCCGCAGTTGGAGTGTAGAAATCGAAATTTGCTGCAGGCGTTGCCATTTGTTTTGTTTGAGTAGCCAACATGGCTTCAAGTGACAGCTCGCGCACTTCATCCATTGAGGAAACCTCTGCAAGTTGAAGAAATTGAGTCTGCAGTTCTTGTGCACGTGGCAACGTGCGCAACTGTCCAATTGATGGGCTCATTGCCCACACTTTGTGAAACAGCCCTTCTGCCTCTCGGCAACTCATGAGTGAAACCACGGCAGATCCACCAGCTGACTCGCCAAAGATGGTGACATTTGATGGGTTGCCACCAAACGATGCGATATTGCGATTCACCCAGCGCAGTGCCGAAATCATGTCGAGAGTTCCATAATTTCCATCCCCAAGGAATCCAAAAGATCCAAGTCGATAGTTAATGGTGACAACAATGGTGTTGCGCGAGGCGAGCGAACTTCCGTGATACCAAGGAATTGATCCCGAGCCGTTAGTGAAGGCTCCACCGTGAATCCACACCAACACCGGCAGATCTTTAAGTGTCAGCGGCTCGGCTGGAGTGAACACGTTTAAGTTCAAACAATCTTCTGACATGTTTGATCCATCAAAGCCAAGCATTGACTCGAGCATTCCTGGAACTTGCGGACAAATTGGGCCAAATGTTGTTGCTTCAAGTTCGCCTGTCCAAGAAGTGACTTCTCGCGGTGGAGCAAGGCGGTCTGCAACGGCGTAGCGAATGCCGAGGAACTCAATGCCACCGTTAGGACGTGCAAGACCGCGCAAAAAACCTGAAGGGGTGGAGAGCCTGGCTGAATACGACATGAGTCAACAGTAATAGGGGCTCTAGTTGCGCTGAGCACCGGAGAAATGTGCTGGAATGGAAGCTTTGGGGGTTGCATATGTTGCAAATTATTAAAAAGATGGCGTTGCTTTCCGCACTTGTGGTCCTTGGAGCATGTGGTTCAAGCGTTGGGGTTTCTGACGGCAGTGAAGAAACGGAGTCAGGCCAGGAACTCTCGTTATGTGACAAAGTGCTCGCGGGAGAAGTCATCCAAGCCCCAGATGGAGAATTTGAAGTTTGTCAATTCGAGTCAAGCTATGAAGGTTTAATCTCGTCTTCGACACTTGATCTGGCCGAGGAGGCATCATTTGTACTATCCGGTTTTGGTATTGGGGAAACTCAAAGTGCTAATTCAGTAAACCACCCGTCTTCAGGAGCATCGGACGGTACACGATTGGTGATTGCAGACCGATTCAACAATCGAGTCCTCGTGTTTAATTCATTGCCTACCTCAACGGCAACCCCGGATCTGGTGCTTGGTCAGCCAACTTTTACCGACACCACGCCAGGATCCTCGCTTGTCGATATGAATTGGCCTGGCGCAGTGGAAATCACTCCTGATGGAAAATTGCTGATTGCAGATACCGAAAACGGACGAATTCTGGTGTACCGCAGTATTCCATCGCAAAGTGGGGCACCTGCTGATTATGCGCTCGATTTAGAGCGTTTGACCGGTGAAGCGGATGCTTGGCCGTGGGGGGTATGGAGCGATGGCAAGTCTCTGGTGGTTACCGACACTCGCAAAGGGAACATCCTCGTTTGGGACACATTTCCTCTCGATGAAAATGTCAAACCAACTGCAAAAACAAATCCTGAGGGTGTAGGTACTCCTCGAAACATCTCATCGGATGGAACAAGTTTTCTGATCGGCGATGAAAACGGATCTCAATCAACATGTTGGGGCGAAGAACCTCAAAATAAAATGCGTCAATCCCACATTTGGGTGAATCGACCACCGATTGGTAACCCGGACGGATGTGTATGGAACTGGTATCAGGGTGATGCATATAAGGGTGGCCTCATTGCCGTAGCTGCAGGGGGGCGTGATGCTCACTACTGGCCAAAATTTCCAGTTGATGAGGCCACAGCCAATGCTCGCGTTTCGACGGGATCCGCAACTGCTCAGAGCGCACCTATTGGTGCGGGACAGACTCCAACATTGCAGCCAGTCGCTCCAGGACAGCAACTTCCCCCACAGGACCCATCCTCAGGAACGCTTCCACCGATAAATCCTTCTGCGGGGACATTGCCTCCAATAGATCCAAATGCTCCACCGCAAGCTCCTACAAATGGTGTGCCGTCGGTATCTCCAAACGCCTCTCAAAAAGGACATTCGTATCTTGGTGGTGATGGTGGCGATGTGGTCGTGACTGACGCTGCGATCTATTTTGTTGAATACAACGGAAATCGAATTACAGGTTGGAACTCGTTACCGACCGACATCACCGAAAAGGTTCCTGACTTTTCTGTTTTCGAAAACAATTCTGAGATTTCCTCGCTACTTCGTGATGGACTTATTCAGAATCCAGTTTTAGTTAAGGCGGGAAATTCACTTGTTGCTACGAGTGATTACGACCGAAGAATGCATGTATGGACAACATTCCCCGGACAAAACTCTGCAAAAGCAAACTATGTATACCTCACTGGCTTCCCAGCATGGGACAATTCATTTGCGAACAATACTCTTGTCATCGCGGGGCAAAGAAGTATTGCCATCTGGAGAAATTTTGTTGCAGGTGCGTTACCGGACGAAATAATTTCAGAAACCATCGGTGCAGTTGAGATGAGTGATATTCGTGGAGTTGCCTTTGATGGCACGTATCTTGCGCTTGCAGATCGTGAATCTGTGTCTGTCTTTGAAGGAATTCCTGCAACTGGTCAGCAGCCATTGCGACAGTATTCCATTCGCGGACCTGGACGACTCGATATGCGAAATGGAATTCTCGCAATTGCGCCACGTGAAGGAGCAGATATCTATCTGGTAGATGTGGCTACGACAAATTCACCAAAAAAACTTAATGTAAAGGTGAATCTGCCGATGCAAGCAAAATTTCTTGAAAATGGATTTGCGATAGCAGACACGTCATTTCATCGAGTACAAATCTGGTCCGATTTCAAATCCGTACAAGCTGGTTCAGATCCGGATCGCATTTTGGGCGGTGTAATCGGTGAACGGCCTCAAACATCCCGCAATCGTTTTTACTTCCCGTCCTCGGTGGAGGAAGTAAATGGGGCCTTATTTGTGGGCGAATTCAAGTTTTCAAACCGAATCTTGGTTTTCGCGAAATAGTGCGAAGGAGCGGATAAGACCACGCCGATACGCACAATGGAAATGGAGCGGGTGACGGGAATCGAACCCGCATAGCCAGCTTGGAAGGCTGGAACTCTAGCCATTGAGCTACACCCGCGAATTGCGGAAAGATCATATTACAGGTGTTTTTTCACGTTGACTAGCCATGTTCTTTCATGAATGTGGGTGCGATAGTGGGGGCTTGCACCTATGGTGGATATGTATGCGTAGTACGAAAATTGTTGCCACCGTTGGTCCTGCTTCGCGCGACGAGGCAATGTTGCGCGGCTTAGAAGAAGCTGGTGTTGATACGTTTCGCATAAATTGTTCGTACCTTGAATCACACGAAGTTCTGGAACTGATTCACCACATTCGTGCCGCAACACCAAACGTTGGAATTTTGGTTGATGTGCAAGGGCCAAAACTGCGCACCGGAGATTTGCCGTATACCTTCGTTGAAGGAACCGAAATTGATCTCACGCCTGAGATGTTTGGTTTCGATCTTCACGAGATTGGCATTCAGTCAGGTGAGCGAGTGTTGGTTGCTGATGGTCAAATTGAACTTTGGATTACTTCAATTCGTGGCGGCGATATTTCGGCGCGAGTGTTGGTTGGTGGTGAATGTGCACCGCATCGCGGCGTCAACTTTCCTGATACCGATGTAAAAGTTTCTGCACTTAACGAAAAAGATTATGGAGACATTGCAGCTGCAAAACAAGGTGGTGCAGAGTGGATCGCTTTGTCGTTTGTTCGTGATGCAGCAATCATTGAAGAGGTGCGTGGAATTGTTGGAGACGAACCGCGCATCGTCGCAAAAATCGAGCGTCGTCAAGCGTTGATGAATCTTGAAGCAATTACGCGTGCAGCAGACGGCGTAATGGCTGCGCGAGGCGACTTGGGTGCAGAGCTTTCATTTGAAGAAGTGCCAACCATGCAACAACGCATTGCCGAAGTGGCGATGGTTGAAGGCAAGGTGTCTATCTGTGCAACAGAAATGCTCGAGTCAATGCGCACAAGCCACCGACCGACGCGTGCCGAAGTTGCCGACGTTGCAGGTGCAGTTCGTCAAGGATTTGGTGCAGTAATGCTTTCAGCAGAAACCGCAACGGGTTATGACCCGATTAATGCTGTTAGCGCAATGGCGCGAATTTGCGAAGCAAATGAAAACCACGGTGGCCACAAGGCATATGCAGATGCTCACCCAACCGAATCTGCAGTTGGTGCAGCAACGGCGGCACTTGCGCAGCGAACCGGTGCAGCAAGCATTATTGCCTTGACATATTCGGGTTATTCAAGCGAGATCCTCTCGGCGTGTAGACCAAGCGCACAAATCATTGCGGCAACCCCTTCGCATGATGTTGCTCGCAGATTGCGCTTGTATTGGGGAGTAACTCCGCTTGTTTGCCCACGAGATAGCGATATGGCAAAAGCAGTCGATGTTGCCTTTGAAGCTGCAGTAAATGAAGGTTTTGTGCAGTCAAATGAGCTTGTAGTGGTGTGTGCTTCGCGTGAAAACCTGCGTTCGGCAGCCGACACCATTTGGGTGCACAACGCCTA
>JACCDN010263004.1_pt1 | contig 10686 bp, 7 predicted proteins | sample 7441691 | NCBI WGS metagenome assembly JACCDN01 (sample SAMN15323439, study PRJNA562643) | freshwater metagenome | isolation source: river surface water | place: USA:Blue River Watershed | collected 2017-08-16
AAAGGGGGCGAAAGCCATGGACGCATCATTGTGGGTAGCTAAGACAGGTCTTGACGCGCAGCAAACGCGCATGAACGTCATTTCCAACAACTTGGCCAACGTGAACACCACGGGTTTCAAGCGCGACCGCGCCGTCTTTGAAGACTTGCTCTATCAAAACGTCAAACAGCCCGGCGGTCAAACCACCAACAACACTCTCTCACCCACGGGCTTGATGCTCGGTACTGGTGTGAAGATCAACGCCACCGAAAAACTGCACTTGCAGGGCAACTTGATCAACACCCAGTCGCCACTCGATTTGGCGATCATGGGTGGCGGTTTCTTTCAAATTCAAATGCCTGACGGCACCACCTCGTACACACGAGATGGCAATTTCAAAATCAACAACACCGGTCAAGTGGTCAACGCCTCTGGCTTTCCACTCCTGCCTAACATCGTGATTCCTGACAACGCGTCCAGCGTGACGTTTGGTCATGACGGCACGGTGTCGGTTGAAATCGTGGCCGGTGGTGGTTCACAAAACATTGGTCAAGTGCAGACGGCGCGTTTCATCAACCCCAGCGGTTTGAAACCCATCGGCAACAACTTGTACGAAGCCTCACCCTCCAGCGGTGCGGCACAAATTCAAACCCCTGGCTTGAACGGTGCAGGTGCCCTCAAACAGGGGTCGCTCGAATCATCCAACGTGAACGTGGTGGAAGAAATGGTCAACATGATCGAAACCCAGCGCGCTTACGAAATCAACTCGAAGGCCATCTCTGCGGTGGATGGCATGTTGAAGTTCTTGAACCAAAACGTTTGATAGAGGCGCATCATGAACACTTTGCGTCCTTTGTTAGTCGTCTCTGCCTTGGCCTTGTTGCAAGGCTGTGCCACCGAGCCGGTGGACATGGTGCTGCGCCCATCGCCGGAATTTCAACCGGTTTACCCATTGGCCTCAGACCGGCCAAAAATTGCCACCGGCGGCATCTACAGCAACCGGCAAAGCGATGCCTGGTTTGGCCGTGGTCGCAATTACCAAGTGGGCGACATCATCACCGTGTTGCTCAATGAGTCCACGCAAGCGGCGCGCACACAAAACACCGATGTGAGCCGTGAAGCCAAGAACAATTTGCCCACAGGCATGGCCACACGCATTGGCCGCATCAACCCATTCTTAGATGGCATCGACATCAACGAAAACAGAACCAGCAGCACCGGCAAAGGCAAAGCCGACCAACAAGCGTCCTTGTCGGGCTCTGTGGCGGTGACGGTGGTTGAAATTTTGGCCAACGGCAACTTGGTGATCCGTGGCGAAAAGAAATTGGGCTTGTCCGAAGGCACCGAAGTGATTCAAGTCTCGGGCGTGATTCGCCCCGAAGACATTGGCCCCAACAGCACCGTGCAGTCACGCCGTTTGGCCAATGCACAAATTGCTTACCGTGGTTCAGGTGATTTGGCCAATGCGACCAAAGCCGGATGGGGCACCAGCCTTGTTCACAAATTCTGGCCTTTCTGATTGGGTAAGGTATGAAACGTTTCTCTCAATTCATGCAAACCGCTGTGTTGGTTGCCTCTGTGCTGAGCTCTGGTTGGGCGCATGCTGACCGTGTCAAAGATTTGGCCTCATTGGCCTCGCAGCGTTCTAACCAATTGATTGGTTATGGTTTGGTGGTGGGCTTACAAGGCACCGGCGATGATGCCGCGGTGCCTTTCACCACGCAAAGCATGAGGGCCATGCTGGCCCAAATGGGTGTGCGCATCGACGGGCCTTTGACCGACTTTGAAAATGCAGTCTCCGCTGCCAGGGTGGACATCCGAAACTCAGCGGCGGTGTTGGTCACGGCTGAGCTGCCGGGTTTTGCCAAGCCAGGCCAGCGCATCGATGTGAATGTCTCAGCCATCGGCAAAGCGAGCAATTTGCGCGGCGGCAGTTTGGTGATGACCGCCTTGCGAGGCGTGGATGGTGAGATTTATGCCATCGCACAAGGTGCTTTGACGGCCACAGGCATTGACGCCAGTGCAGCCGGTTCGCGTGTGGCCATTGGTGTGCCAACCTCTGCGCGCATTCCCAGCGGCGGCATTGTGGAGCGCATTGTGGACAACCCGTTTGAGTCAGCAGCGAACGTGGTGCTCAATGTGCGTGAAAACGATTTTTCGACCACTTCTGCCATTGTCAATGCCATCAATAAAAAATTTGGCGATGGCGTTGCACAAGCTTTGGATGGTGTATCGGTATCGGTGCGAGCCCCCCAAAACTTGAATCAACGCGTGGCTTTTTTGAGCATGATCGAGTCGCTCGAGGTCAGCCCTGGTGAGCCACCTGCGCGCGTGGTCATCAATTCGCGCACAGGCACAGTGGTCATCAACCGCTCTGTGCGTGTGACGGCTGCAGCCGTGTCGCATGGCACCATTTCAGTGGCCATTTCTGCCACCAACGAAGTGTCACAACCCAATGCATTGGCGGGTGGCCAAACCGCGGCCAACCAAAACGCTGACATTGCGGTGGCTGAGCCCAACAAACCCATGTTCTTGTTCCAGCCTGGTGTGGAGCTGCGTCAAATTGTGGACGCGGTCAACCAAGTGGGCGCCACGCCTTCTGCTTTGATTGCCATTTTGGAAGCTTTGAAAAGCTCAGGCAGTTTGCGCGCTGAGTTGGTCATCATTTAATCCTTCACAACGAGCCTTGTCATGAGCAGCCCCGTCGATACCACCACCGCCAAGTCCTATCTGGACTTTTCTGGCTTGGGTGAATTGCGTGGCAAAGCAGTTCAAAACCAAGACAAAGCTTTGAAAGAAACCGCGCAGCAGTTTGAAGGCATGTTCATTCAGATGATGATGAAGTCCATGCGTGAAGCCAACAACGGTTTCAAAGACGAAGACAACGAATCGAGTGCACGCGAAACCTTCGAAGGTATGTTTGACAAAGAAGTGTCTTTGCAAATGGCCAAACGCGGTGCCATGGGTGTGGCAGATTTCATGGAGCGTGCTGTCAGACAACGCATGCCAGCACAGCAAAGCACAGCTGACATGCTCAAAGCGCGCGAGCAACAGGGCATGGCGTTGAACCCACCCGCCCAAGCCATACCGCTCACGGCCACCACCACAAAGCCATTCGCGCTGGAGAAACCAACGCTCAAACCCCTGCGTGAGAGCATGAAACTCAATGGAGGTAAGCCATGAGTGACATGTTGGGTATCAGCAGCAATGCCATCAGTGCTTACCAGCGTGCTTTGAGCACGGTCAGCAACAACATTGCCAATGTCAACACCGAGGGCTACTCGCGTCAAGACGTGGTGTTGAAAGACAGCGCGCCTAAAAAATTAGCCAGCATGTACATCGGTACCGGTGTGATGTTGCAAAACATCAAACGCCAGTACGACGAATTTGCAGAATCCAATTTACGCAACAGCAACAGTGATTTGTCTGCTCAAACGCCAATGGTGGATTACACCAAGCGGGTGATGGACATCATGGGCGATAAAAACATTGGTTTGAGCTCGGCGCTCGATGACTTCTTTGCCTCCGCCAGCGATTTGTCCACCGACCCTGCGTCCACAGTGTTGCGCACCAGCTTTTTGCGCAGCGCAGAAGGCGTGGGTTCGCGTTTTGGTGAACTGTCTACCCAATTGGATTTGGTGGTCACTGAAACCCGTCAGGGCCTAGAGAGTGTGGCCGCACAAATCAACACACTCACCGGTCAACTGGCGCTGATCAACCAGAGCATGTCACGCTCATCCACGCTCGAAGGTCAACCTGCAGAGTTGTTGGACCGACGCGATTTGACCTTGCGTCAACTCTCTGAGTTGGTGCGCACCAAAGTCTCGTTTGCACAAAACGGCACAGTCAATGTCAGCTTGGGTGGCACCATGAAAGAAGGCTTGGTGGTCGACGGACAAAAGCCACGCCCCATTGGTTTGACATCGTCAGCCAGTGGCAAGTTAGATTTTGTGTTGGACCCTTATGGCACCTCTGAACCTTTGCCGGCCATCAGCGGCGGCTTGATGGGGGGCTACCAAGCCTTCATCAGTCAAGTGCTCGAGCCTTCCCAAAAAAACCTCAATGCATTGGCGCAAACATTTGTCAATGAAACCAATGCGGTGCAACGCAATGGCATTGACGGCTACGGACAAATCGGTGTCGACTTGTTTGCCATTGATACCAGTAAACCCCAAGCAGCTGCCGGCGTCAATTTGCGTCTGTCAGATGGTTTGCGTGTGGCGACAGCTGCGCAATTTCGCATCAGCGAAGGCAACACCAACATCACCACCACCCGTGCCACCGTGAAATTCACAGGCACCATGCCCACCACCGCGTTGAGCAATAGCGCCTTGGTGAACAACCCCAACGCCTCGGCCGGTGTATTGTTCAAAGTCGATGGCTCACGCGAATTCGTGCCCGTTACCACCATGGCCGCTGGTGTGGGAGCCACCTTCTATTTGGATGAGGCCGAACCTGGCCAGCAGTTGCAAGTCTTAACGCGCGACGGTCGCCAGCTCTTAGGTCAAACGCTGACCGAAACAGAAAAGTACCAACTGTTCAAACCCGACAATGGTTTTTCAGCGGATGCCGTTTACAGCGACAAATACATCAACAAGAGTGGCAACTACGCTTACCGTGGCCTAGACATGTTTTATGGTGCCAAGGCCAAAACCTTGTACCGTCAAAACTTTGATGCCAACGGCTTTGCCATGCCTTCGGCGCCCATTCCTGCCATGTTGGAGACGGGGCGCATTGCATCAGTCAAGTCCACCATTGCCGCTGGCGCTATGCAGCTCAACGGTTTTGACCTGGGCAAGCTGACCCCCAAAACATCTACCGATGTGGTGATCGCTGGCTTGAAACTCGGCTCAACAGCCAGCCCAAAATTCAATTTCACGGCCTTGGTCAATGGCACCTCTGTCAGTCTGAACAATTTTTCGGTCACCTCCATGACGGACTTGGCCGCGCAAATCAAAGCCAAATTGCGCACATCTGTGGATGCTGGGGCTTCTAACTTTGATGTCACCCTCATCAACAACAACGCAGACATCTTGATCACCGATGGCTTAGGGCGTGACATCACAAACTTTTCGCTCACCCCAGCTGCAGATGCTACCGGTGCTGTGGCAGGTGATGTTGAAATCCAATCGGCTGCCATGCAAGTAGCCAACTGGCTCAATGGTCAATCGCAAGTCACCTTCACCGGTGTGACCTTTGGTGCAGGTGTTGGCCAAGGCTTTTCAAATTTTTCGCTGAATTTGGGTGGTGTCGATTACGACTTCGCTAACCTGAATGGGTTGACCACCTTGGGTGATTTGGCTGCGCATTTGCAAACCGAATTGCGTGCCGAAGATGAAAGCAACAGCATCAGTGTGATCGTGTCGGACGGGCAATTGGTGTTGACCGACAAACTCGGTCGCGAGCTCAAAGATGTCAAGCTCACACGGGTAGACGAAACAGCAGGCTCCAACAGCGGCACCATGGCCATCCGAGCCAGTGTGTCTGACCAAAGCAATGTGCGTGCTTTTGTATCGAGCACCGTCAGAGCGCCTGTATCAGGCATTGATTTGGAAAAGCCTTTGAGCATCAATGGCCAGAGCATTGCAACCGCTGACAATGTGGACACATTGGTGGACAACATCAATGCGGCCAACACGGGCGTCATCGCCAGCTTAAAAGACGGTGACTTGGTGTTGACAGACCCACAAGGCAGTCCGATCACCATCAACTCCAGCTTGACAGGCAACGCGCTCAATGTGTCGCCTGGCACCTATGGTGGCCAAGTGCAAATGATGCAAGTAGCCCGCGAGTACCGTGTGGCTGCCACCGACTTAGACTTTCAGCGACCGCTTGAATTGAACGGTGTCACCATTTTGGGTGTGCCCAACAGTGTGGCCTCCATCAAAGACATGGTGGCTGCCATCAATGCCAAAGTGCATGAGACCGGTGTGGTGGCCTCGATCGACGAATACAACGACTTGAAACTCAGCGTCACCGACCCCAAAGGCTCTTTGAACATTTCGGTAGGACCGGGTAAAAACAAAGATGGCAGTTACTTCCCTAACGCTCTGGGTTTAGAGCCGAGCGAATACGGGGTGACAGAGCGGCTGACCAAAACATTGGCCAAAGACCCGATCGACCCAACCGAAGTAGAAATCAGGCTCTCGTTTGGTTCTTACACCACGGGGGACCCACCGGTTGAAACCTTTGGCGACCCGTATGACATGTCGGTGCTCGGCTTGCGAACGGGTGCTTACATTGAAGAGGGCAGCCCAGACGACTTGCTCTTGTTTGTGACCGGCAAAGGCTCGGCCAAAGTGGCGGTGGGTTTTGAGGGCCAACCAGACAACCCGCGTGACAACTTGCGCAGCCAATCGTTGTTGGTCAAGTTCACTGCGGCTGATCGCTACAGCATCATCGATGCCAAAACGGGCACCGAATTGGCTGACCGTTACTACGACCCCAATGTGTTAGAGCCCACCATTGAGTTTCAGGGCCTGCAGCTCAAGCTCAGCCATGCGGCCAGCGTGGGTGATGTGTTCAAAATCGATGGCAACCAAGATGGTTTGGGCAACAACGTCAACATGTTGGACATGTTCGAGTTGAGCAAGCGCCCCGTCGCAGGTGGCAAAACCATTGGCAACACCTACATCGACCAAATCAACACGGTGGGTAACTTGTCGCAACAGGCCATCATCACGCAAGAAGCCTTGAAAGTGGTGAACGAGCAAGCCATCGAATCGCGCGACAAAGTTGCCGGTGTGAACTTGGACGACGAAGCGGCTGCCTTGGTGCGTTACCAACAGGCCTACCAAGCGGCAGCCAAAGCGTTGCAAGTGTCGGGTCAGTTGTTTGACGCCATCGTGCAAATCAATTGATCGAGGTAATGCATCATGAAAATCTCAACCACTCTTTACTTTGATCGCTCCACCAAAATGTTGGGCGATGTGCAAGCCAACTTGTCTAAAACGCAAGAGCAATTGTCCACAGGCAAACAAATTGTCAAGCCCAGTGACGAGCCGGACAAGGCCGCATTGGTCACGCGCTTAGAGTCGGAAATTGCGCGGCAAACAGGCTATCAAGACGCATTGAAATCGGTCAACATCCGTTTGACGGCTGAAGAAACCGCCCTGAAAAATACCACCGATGTGATGTTTCGCATCAAAGAATTGGCCATGCAAGCCGCCAACGACACCTTGGGCACCCAAGACCGACAGGCTGTGGCTTTAGAGATGACCGCCTTGCGTGACCAAATTTTGAGCTTGGCCAACAGCCAAGACAGCAACGGCAACTATTTGTTTTCTGGCAGCCGCGCAGGCGAACCAGCCTTCAGCAAAGACGCCACTGGTCGCGTGATGTACCAAGGCGATCATGCTCGCATGAAAGTCAATGTGGGCGACAACCGCCGCATGAACCTGAACCTGCCCGGCTCAGATGCGTTTGTGCGCGTGGTGCGCGAAGACGACAAAGGCAACCGAGTAGGTGTGGACTTCTTTCAGTCCCTCGCAGACTTGACCGATGCCGTCAAAAGCGGCGATCGCACCAACATGCAACGCGGCTTGAAAGAAATTGATACCCTGCAAAACGGCGTGAGCGAAGGCTTGGCCCAAGTTGGTGCAGATCTGACCGTGGTGGATATGCAAAACAGCGTGCTCGACCAAATCATGCTGCGCTTGAAAACCACCCGTTCCGATGTCGAAGACCTCGACTACACCGAGGCCATCACCCGCATGAACAAAGACCAACTGGCACTAGAGGCTGCACAAAGCAGCTTTGCCAAGATTTCGCAGTTGAGTTTGTTCAAGTATTTGAATTGAGGGACTCAAGTTTTTCGGTTTCAGGTCGAAAGAGTCATACGAGAAAGTATTAAATGGCGACTTCTTCTGTCAGTTCAGCTACCACATCTGCTTCTTCGGCTGCAGCCAGCGCAGCTGCGACCAATCGCGCCAATGCACAACAAATCATGACATCCATGGGCGCGGGCTCGGGTGTTGATGTTGCCTCGCTTGCCAAAAGCTTGGTTGAAGCAGAGCGTGTGCCCAAAGAGACAGAGATCAACAACAAGATTTCAAAAAACGAAAAGCGCGTATCCGGCTACTCAGCCATCATGTTCATGATGACTGAGCTGAAAAACTCTTTCTCAGCGCTCAAAGACCGCGACAGTTTCAACACCCTGACTGCCAGCAACAGCAACACCAGCGCCTTCAGCGTGACGCCCAGCGCCACGGCATTGACTGGCACCCACGATGTGGAAGTGCTGCGCTTGGCCAAATCACAGCGCACAGTCAGCGCGGGTGTGCCCTCTGCCACGGCTTCGCTCAATGGCGGTCGCGCCATGAGTTTGAATTTGACGGTCGGCCCCAGCGCCAATGTCACGCCAACGGTGGTCACAACACAGGGACAAGCTCCAGTCACGGAAACATCGTTGATCACTTTCCAAGACTTGGCTGTGGGCGAGTCCGTCACAGTTGGAGGGTTGACCTACACCGCGTCATCGGCCAATACAGCTCAGGAAGTTGCCACTGCTTTTGCTAACCTCAATGCAGGTGACACATCGGGAAACACTGCTAAAGGTGGGTTCACGGGTGCTTTGACTGGATTTGGCTCTGCTGCAGCTTCAAACAACCAAGTCTTGTTCACCAGTGCTTCTGCAGCAAGCAATGTGGCTGATCTTTCTTTCAGCAGCAGTCAGCCTGTGTCCTTGCCAAGTGCGACGGTTACGCAGGGTGTTACCACTGCAAATGAGACATCGTTGGTCACCTTCAAAGACATGGTGGCCGGCCAAACCGTTACCGTGGCTGGGTTGACCTACACCTCAACGGGCGCCACTACGGCTGCGCAGGTGGCGCAAGCGTTTGCCAGTGCTGCTGCCAACAGCACACCCACTAACCCAAGCACAGGTACTTTTTCTGGCACATTGACCGGATTTTCGTCGGCTGCCAACAATGGTGCCAATGTCACCTTCACCAGCACAACAGCAGGCAGCAATGTGACGGACATCGCGGTCAGCGGTGCCACCAAGCGTTTAGAGTTAGCGGCAGGCAAAGACACACCGCAAGACATCGTCGCGGCCATCAATGCATCGGGCACCACTGTCAAAGCGCAATTGGTCAACACAGGCGATGGTTCTGCCAATCCCTTTCAAATTGTGCTGACCGGTGCCACAGGGGCCAGCAATGTTTTTGGTATCAGTGCCAATTACGGCACGGGCAACGGTAGCCCGGGTGTGTCGTTCCCTGCAGGTTTGACAGCCAATCAAGCTGCTGAAGATGCGCAAATCAAAGTCAATGGCATCACCTACACCCGCGCGAGCAACAGCATCACAGATGCGGTGCAGGGCTTGACCATTGATTTAAAAGCCACCACCAGTTCAGCCGCCACATTGACGCTCAATCGCGACACAGCGCCCGTCAAAGACAAGATCAAGGCCTTGGTGACGGCCTACAAAGACACCAAAGACATCTTGACCGAAGTGTCCAACCCGGATTCAACGCTTGACACCTACGGTGCTACTTTGGTGGGCGACTCGACCGTCAACACCATGCGTCAGCAACTGCGCAGCATGTTCTCTGGTAACTCCTCAACGCCCGGCAGCACGGTGGGCGCGTTGTGGCAAATGGGTGTCAAGATTGATGAAAAAGGCGTGATGACGCTGGATGAAACCAAGCTAGACACTGTGCTCAAAGACAACTTTGACGATGTCGTCAAATCATTCACTGGCGGTTACAACAACCTAGGCGCATTCAGCACCTTGAGCGCTGGCTATGCGGGTGATGCGGTTAAAAAACTCAACAACATCATTGGTGCCAAGGGCGCTTTGACCACCAATACAGCAACTGCCAACCAGCAAAACGCCAAGTACAAAGAAGACTTGACGAAATTGCAAACCCGCATGGACAGCTTGTTGCTACGCTACACAAAGCAGTTTGGTGTGATGGAGAGTTTGGTGGGCCAAACCAACAGCATGAAAACTAGTTTGAAGAGCAGCTTTGAAGGTTTGATGGCCATGTACACCAGTAAATAACCTTAAATAGTTAAATTTTATCAGTCAATTTTTTTATTCAAATTCCCTAAAGTTTATTTTCTTCCTGCCGATATCAGACTGACAAGGGCCCGCATATGCGGGTTCAGTTGCTCGCTATGCCAGCAACAGCTCAAGAAATGGATGGTGGGAAATGTCATCAAGTATTCAATCATTCAGTCCTGTATCAGGAGGTCTGTCTCAAGCGGACAGAGCCGCACCGCGCGTGCAACCTGTCGCTGAAACCGCCAGCCCCAAGGTTCAGGTTCAAGAAGTCGCTAAGGTCAACTTCGCCAAAAAAGCTGAAGTGGGGCAAGACATGCAGCAATTGGCCCATGCCATTGAAGACTCCGTGCAGCGTCTCAACGACATGATGAAAGACAGCGGTAGAAACCTCAACATCGGCGTAGACCGAGTCTTGGGTGGGCCAGTTGTTACAGTGCGCAACGCCGAGTCGGGCGAGGTCATTCGCCAAATACCCAATGAGGTGGTGGTGAAGATGGCCCACAGCATTGAAGCCTTCAAGGGCTGGTTGCATGACGGCAACGCCTAAATCTTCAAAAAAACAAAAAACTTACTCAAGTAAATATTTTTTACGCCGAATCACTTGCTATCAGGAATTCGAAAAGAAATTCTGACTTTTCTTAACCCAATGTGATCTACCTAATAGGAGAACATCATGTCAGTCATTAACACAAACGTGA
>JACCDN010600934.1_pt1 | contig 10686 bp, 9 predicted proteins | sample 7441691 | NCBI WGS metagenome assembly JACCDN01 (sample SAMN15323439, study PRJNA562643) | freshwater metagenome | isolation source: river surface water | place: USA:Blue River Watershed | collected 2017-08-16
GACCTAAAGATTGAAGCGCGCGGGTGTCATCGGGGTTATCTGCCAGAATATTTTTAAAGGATTCGATTGCTTTCGGGTAATCTTTTTTGAAGCTCGAGTAGATGGTTCCTAAAAAGTAGAGTGGGGCCGTAGAGTCAGAACCTTTTTTCTTGAGGGTGAGAAGAGAGGCAATCGCCTTTTCGGTTTCTTGATGTGCCAGATATTCTCGCGCAAGAGAGAGATAGGCCTCTTCATTTTTGGGATCCAGGCGGATGACTTCCTGATATTGCGTGATGGCATCGGCGGATTGTTTTCTTGCGGAATAAAGTTTTCCCAAGAGTAATCGTGCTGGAATGTTGTTGGGATTTAAAGCGATCGATTTTTGAGCAGCTTCGAAAGCCTCGTCGATCCGGTTCGCTTCTATATTTTGGCGTGCGCGCTCTTCTTCCAGGTAGGAAGAACTCGGATCTTCCTCAATAGATTTGTCCAGGCTTTCGAGGGCATGATCGATGCTGCTCTCATAACCACTTAATTTTGAAAGAGTATAATAGTAGAAACCACTGCCTTCAAACTTGCGCGAAAGATCGTAAGATGGCATTTTTTTGTGGGAGGAGACCTCGGACGGGGCGACGATTTTGACTTTTCGCCCCCCGATTGCCACGGAGTTCGAACAGCTCGCGACCGCACCGCAAATGAGAAGAAGAATCAAACTGCCCCAGAAGCGCTTCATATGTGTGTTTGCCATCTCGCTCTGCGGTGATGCAACCATCACAGAAGAACGGTCATTCGTGCGAATCTCTTTAACCCTTATTTGACCCGCTCACTTGTATCACTAGTGGCATGAATTTTTTTCAAGATAAAGGAAATATTCCAGATTTCCTTTGGGGCCGCTGATTTGCGAGTTTATTCCCCCGATCACCGTGAACTCCAAGCGTTCTGCTTCATGGGTTATCTTGGCAATGGCCTTTTGCCTTAATTCTTCAGAGTGGACGACCCCTTTTTTGACCTCCTTCGGTCCAAGTTCGAACTGAGGTTTAACCAAAATCATGGCAGCAGATTTTTTGGCGAGAAATCCCAAAAGGTTGGGAAGAATTTTATCGAGAGAGATAAAAGAGACGTCTCCCACGACAAATTCGATTTTTTCAGGAATTTTTTCGGTTTTAAGGTGACGAAAATTGGTTCTTTCCAAAAGTTCTACTCGGGGGTCTTGTCTTAATTTCCAGTGAAATTGGCCGTATCCGACATCTACCGCGTAAACCTTTTTTGCTCCTCGCTTGAGCAGGCAGTCGGTAAATCCTCCGGTCGAAGCCCCAATATCGAGGCAAGTTTTTCCTTCCACCTGTACTTGAAAATGATCCAGCGCTCCGGCGAGTTTGACTCCTCCACGAGAAACATAAGGGTGATCTTCGCCTTTCACTTCAATCATCGTTTGAGGAGGATAGGTTTCAGAAGGTTTTGAGACTTTTTGAGAGTTGGCGTAAACCACTCCGGCCATAATCAAGGCTTGGGCCTTTTCTCTGGAAGGGGCGAGCCCCAAGTCGGTCAGGAGTTTGTCGATGCGATTTTTTTCCATGCGTGATGCAAGCTTTGAGCCCCGGCGGTGGGGCCTTCTGGATGGCCAAATACCCCGCGCCCTGAGATAAAACCAAAGTTGGGGTGACCTATTTTTTGAAATACTCCTGGAAAAGTGGCCGCAGAGTCGCTTCCTCCCGGAACGGGAAGTGCGGGAAGAATATGCCCCCACGGTTTCAGGCACGCCTCTACGTTTTGAAGCACTTCATCATCCGAACATTTCATGCGCTCGCCAAAACCGGCCAGAGCAATAATATCGCCGCCGACTAAACGTTGAAGTTTGGTCAAAACCAATGAACTGATTCCAAAATGAGGGGGGCGCGACAGGCAAGCCGTTCCGGTAAAATGACTCATGACCGGCACTTGAGTTTTTCTTCTTAAGGCACGGAGGGCGCTGATCCCGGTCAGAATGCTATTGACCATAACGGCATTGGCTCCGTTTTTAACGGCCAAATCATGCAGGTTTAAAATTTGATCCACCTCATCTGTAATATTGGCGACGAAAATTTTTTGATGGCCCGTTTCTTTTTCAGCGCGGGCCTTTGCCTCGCTCGTCAGTCGCACACGCTCCGCCAAAGGTGACCAGTCGATGTCCGCCAGCATTTCGTCATCTTTGGCGATATCGAGCCCACCCAACCACGCTTCATATGCGATTTCTGCAAATTCTTTGGGAGGAAGACCAATATTGGGTTTGACGACACCGATAAAAATGGGCCGATCCTCCACTCCTAAAATTTTTCTGATTCCTTTCATTCCAAATTTTGGCCCTTCAAAATTTTTAAGGAAATTTTCGGGAAATTCAAAGTCCATCCACTTAATCGTTTCAATTCCTGGGCAGTAAAATGGGCCTTCTCCTGCGGCGGCGGCCAAAAAATTGGGGATTCGCGCCCCAAAATTTCGGTGGGGATGGGCGATTTGAACGAGATATTGTTTCGTAGGGGCAGACCTTGTGTCTGCCCGTGAAGAAGGGCGATCACAAGGATCGCCCCTACATTCGTTTAGACAAACCACCTTCGCCCCATACAAAACTCTAAAATCTTCTTCGATTCCAGGTCGATTCCACTGTGCGGTACTTTGCTCAGAGCAGAGTTGTGCCGCGATTTGCCTGGGATCGTCTTGAGTTTCAAAAATATAGGTGAGCAAAACGTAATCTTCGAGATGAAGTTCAGAACGTTCGGCAAAAAAACCAGCAATGTCTTGTGCGGTTAACATTTTATTAATTTACACATCAGGTTTTGTCATTCCAGCGAAAGCTGAAATGACAATGCTTGGATCCCTTCGCAGGGATGACGCATCTTTTTATACTGTTATCAGTGTAAGATGCACCTTTCTTAAAGGCCTTGGCCCGTCCAGCTCGACCGCAAATACCGACTGCCATTGTCCTAACTGAAGGCTTCCGTTTTCGATGACCAAGGTTTGCTGACTGGGAATGACTAACGAAAGCAAGTGACTGTGCGCATTGGGCCTGCCATCCACCGCCACCTGGTTATGTCGATAGGGAAGATCGGCTGGAGCTAATCGGTTTAAAAACTCGGTCATATCCTTTTCTAAAGAGTCACATTTTTCGTTAAGCACGACTCCTAACGTCGTATGTTCGCTGGCAATCACCAAAATACCGTTTTGTGCCGCTTGTTCTTTAACGAAATTTTTCACCTGTGAGGTGAGATCTAAAACTTCGATGGGTTGATGAGTGGTCAGAGTAATGACTTGAGTCTTCATTTAAGATCTCCGACTGATGACATAGCGTGCAATCTCACGGAGGGGATCGGCCTGGGTGTCAAACCCACTCAGGGCACCGATGGCTTCTTCTATCAAGCGTTTGGCCAAGGTTTTTGAGGCCTCAATTCCCATTAAGCTCGGGTAGGTCGACTTGTCATGAGCAACATCTGAACCCACGTCTTTTCCAATTTCTTCTCCCCCTTCAATATCCAAAATATCGTCGGCAATTTGAAAGGCGAGGCCAATTTTTTCTCCGTAAATTCCCAGTGACTGAACTTGTGAAGGGGTTCCGCCGGCCAACCGCGCTCCGGCCTCTACCGAAACCCGAATGAGTCGACCCGTTTTGTGTCGGTGCAGTTGCTCCAGCTCCTCTAAACTGATTTTTTTCTTTTCGCTTTCAAGATCTACGACTTGGCCCCCCGCCATTCCTTGAGAACCGCTTGCGTCGGCAATGGCTTCGATCACCTCTACGAGGGCAGTTGAGTCGACTTCGGGGTGACGGTGTCTGGCCATAATTCGAAACGCTTCGGTGAGCAGGGCATCACCGGCCAAGATGGCGACGGCCTCTCCGAACACCTTGTGGTTGGTGGGTTTACCACGTCTTAAGGCATCGTTGTCCATTGCGGGGAGATCGTCATGAATGAGCGAATAGGTATGAATCATTTCGAGTGCGACAGCGACAGGGATGACTCGGTCGGGATTTTTTCCTAACGCTTCACAGGCGGCAATCGTCAAGATGGGGCGCAAACGTTTGCCGCCGGCGCGAATGCTATAGAGCATGGCCTCGTGCAGTTTTTGTGGCCAGGCTTGAGTGGGGGGAAGGTATTCTTCGAGTTTTTCATCGACCTTGCGTCGCCAACTTTCCAAGTAGTTTTTCAGATGAAATGTCATTCGGTTTCCTCAAAAGGGACGCGTTGTTTCTTTCCCTGGGTTTGGGTAATCAGTTGTTCCACGCGTCCTTCTGCTTCATTTAAGGCATTTTCGCAAAATTGAACGAGCTTTGTTCCTTCTTCAAAAATTTTAAGAGATTGATCCAAGGCCAAATCGCCGTCTTCCATTTTTTTGACGATCTCTTCTAATTTTTTAAGAGAGGATTCAAAGCTCTGTTTTTTTTCTGCCATAGCCTTCTCCCAAGATCATCTTTTCTGAAATGGGTCAATCTTCTTTGTCACGGTCGCCTTGAGCTTTCCTTGAGCGAGCCAAATTTCAATCTCGCTGTTTAAACTCACCTGACCTGCATCTTTCACGGCTATTTTTTCTCGTTGATAGGTGATGGAATATCCTCGGTTAAGAACTGCCAAGGGAGACAACGCCTGCAACGTTGTTTTATCCGACTCCACTTTTTGTTTTAACAACCGAAGATGATTTTTTAAAGCCATTTGCAGGCGTTCGCTCAAATCATCTACCCGTTGTGACAATTCTTCGAGTCGTTGTTTGGGGTGTTTGAGGTGACTTTTAAAAAAGTCGAGCTGGTCTCGAAGGTCTTTCAATTTAAGGTATATTTTTTCAGAGAGTCGCTCTTTAAATCCCCTCACATACAATTCGAGCTCTGATTTTTCGTGAACGGCCATCTCCGCTGCGGCAGAAGGCGTGGGGGCGCGCAAGTCAGCCACAAAATCGGCAATGGTAAAATCGACTTCGTGTCCCACCGCCGAAATAATAGGAATGCGAGAAGTGGCAATTGCACGTGCGACCACTTCGGTATTGAACGCCCACAAATCTTCGAGCGAACCTCCCCCTCTTCCCACAATGAGCACGTCGATTTCTTCAAACGTGTTCATCTCTAAAATCGCGGCCGCGATTTCTTCAGCGGCACCTTCGCCCTGAACGCGCACCGGGTTGAGCAAAATTTCAATATTCGGATATCTGCGTTTCAACACATGAATGAGGTCATGAATGACCGCTCCGGTAGGTGAGGTGACCACTCCAATTTTTTTGGGAAGAAGGGGGAGTGCTCTTTTTCGACTGGCGTCGAACAGCCCTTCGGCCTCCAACTTTTTCTTCAGTTGTTCGAAGGCCAGTTGCAGGGCGCCTAACCCTTTGGGCTCCAAGTATTCGACGACAAGTTGGTATTGGCCTCGTGCCTCGTACACCGTCACGCGACCATTAGCGATAACCTCGAGCCCGTCTTCGGGTTTGAATTTTAAAAAACGATTGGAGCCACGAAACATCACACCCTGAATTTGGCCCTTGGCATCTTTGAGTGAAAAATAAAAATGGCCGGAGGTGTGGGCCTTAAAGTTTGAAATTTCACCACTCACCCAAACGGATGGAAAATTTTGTTCGAGCAGAGCTCGGATCTGAAGGGTGAGTTCGGAGACGGTGTAGATAGACTGGGGCATGAGAGTTTCTCACCATTGTCAAGATTTCAAAAAAAGTAAAGGGCCCAGGTGTTACACCATGGGCCCTTTACGGGGAGGAGATTAGGGAAACTTACAGAAGGTTGACAAAGTCCCATGTACGGCGTTGCCCGCTTCAGGCCCTCCTTCGACGTGCCACTTCAGCACGCCTCAATCGCGCCTTCGCGGGCGCCTTGTTCCTGGGAGCTTTTTCAACCTTCTGTTAAATTTTATTTCTATAAAACCGAACTCCAAGCATTGCGGCAAAGAGCATCGCTAAACCTAAATAAGCCGCTGGTGAGCCTTGGGTAAAGGGGCTCGTCAACGAACAACCCGAACCACCCTCTGGAGGGTTGTCATTATTATTTCCATCGGCTGGGCAGCCGTTTTTCGTGGCATCATTTAAATCTTCGATTCCGGCTGTTGTTGGGCAGGAATCAACCGAGTCAGAGACTTCGTCTCCGTCGGTGTCAGTTTTTTTGGGATCTGTCCCCGCGATCATTTCATCAGTGTTTAAAACACCATCCCCATCGGTATCGTCATCACAGACGTCCCCTTTATTATCACCATCCATATCGAGCTGTGTGTCACTAGCGCTGTTGTTGGGGACGTCCGCGCAGTTGTCGGTGTAATTTTGAACTCCATCGCCGTCATTGTCACCGTTATCTTGAACATCGCAGGCATCTCCCTCACCATCCGCATCGATATCGCCCTGAATTCCACCTACGGCAGGATTAAAATCCAAGGGGCAGTTGTCACAGGCATTGCCGACCCCGTCTGCTCCCCCATTTATTTCGGTGTTATCGGTCTGGGTGGGGTTTCCCGTTGCAGGGCAGTTGTCTTGTCCGTTGATGACACCATCGTTATCGCTGTCGGCCAACGAGTTCAAAAGGCTCGGTAGCAGATTTGGAGACAAAACCGTTTTTCCTGCACAGTGGGCAGAGTCTTGATGAGTAGGCTCAGAATCGTTTGGGCAGGCGTCGCAGGCATTGCCAATACCATCAAGATCTCCATCGATTTGATCTTTTTCATCGAGAATTCCATCTCCGCTAAAATCGAGAGCGGCCCCATTGGTATTCGTAGGGCAATTGTCTAAAATATCAGGGATTCGGTCACCATCAGTATCATTTGAAGCAGTGACTGTAGTTCCATAGACAAAGTTTGTATTGTTACTGGTACTGTCAGGGGAGAAGAGAGAGCTATACATCGGGGCGCCGTGATCACAGATAGCATATTCGGTCTGGTTTGATTTGATCGTTAAATCTGTAATGGTAGTATTTTTATTGGCCAAGTTGATGACGCATGTATTTTGAGGAAGAGCGGTTCCGTCGATGGTGATATCGCCACCACCATCGATTAACAAAGGATTCCCATCACGGGTGAGTTTAATGGTACTCGTTAAAGTGACTGTGGAAACGTTGCTTTTAAATGTGAGGTTAGACCCGCAATAGCCGAACTGGTTAAATTGACCTACGAGCGAACGAAGGCTGTCGGGTATTTGCATGTTATCACTGCCCGTGCCGACGACACAGTTGTCAGAATTAAACTCAGCCCACACAGGTTGAGAAAAACAAAACAAAGTGACAAACAAAAACGATTTTAAAAAAGATAATTTCATGGGGATCTCCTCATGGTTAAAAAACACTGTAATTTCTTATCGGCGATTCGCTCGGAAAGTTGCGCCTATTTTGAAAAAAAAGACACAACCATTTTAAAGAATCGCCGATAACTTTATCCAAGAAGGTTTTTCAAGTTCATCGAATGCTAAAAATATAGTTTATTCAAATGGTTAGGAGTGTTTATGGCTGGTTCTGAGATTAAAATTACGTTGAATCCTCTGGGTGGTACTCCCCCCGTTGAAGTTTCCATTCCGGATACCGATAGCCAAGCAGGAGTTTCTTGCGAAGCAGACGCTCAGGCAGTTGCAAAGTATTTGACGGACAAAAAACTCGACCCAAACGCCTATACCTTCACCGATGAAGGTGGCGTTCCTCTGGATCTGAATCCAAAATATCTGAAAATCATTGGTAAAAAAGCCCCTGAAGAGCCGCTGGCCAATCGTTCGTTGTTTATTGTTCATGCAGGGGCTAAGTACGTTTTGAAGGGTTTTGGAAATGCCGGTGATGTGGACCCTCATACGGGCCCGGCAGTGTCGGGTGGTATTACCTGGCTGCCCGGGTTTTTCAGTTTTGAAGGTGGGACCTTTCGATTGGGATTGGGCGGAGAATTGCTCTATGCAGAGCTTACTTCGGTTCAGCAGGAGAGTGGTCCTAAAATCTCCTCTGCTGCAAACCTGACAGAGGGAAGTTTGCTTATTTTTGCGAGGTTGGCTCCGGTGGAAGAGTTGCATTTTACTATTGGGGTCGGAGCTTCATATTCTCATGTCGAATCTGCTGAAAACCCAACAGATTTTTTGGGGTCCACGGATGAGGGATTTACTGCGGGCACTCGGGTGGGAAACGAAAAAGGAGATCTTAGTGTAAAGGATTTAAAGGCCGCTGGTATTGGCCCTGTGGGAGAGGTGAGTGTCGTTTATTCTCCGGATTTTTTGAGTTCTTCCACTTTTGGAAGAGTGGGAGTAGGGGCTTCTTATCGCCTGAGTTCCACCTCTTATAATGTGAGTAATTTAGCAAACTCTTCTGTGGCAAGTGATGCTATCGATGTTTCAAGCATTCAGCACGTATTTGGTGTAGTGGCTCAAGTGGAATTTTCGACGGGAACCTCTCAAGAGGTTTCGTTGGGTCAGCTTAAAAAAATACAAGAAAAGATGGATGGAATTGAAAAAAGAAACTACGATCGTTTAACGAAGATTGAAGAACTTTTCAAAAAACTGTCGACTCACTACCATACCGATTTTTATGACGGAATGCATGGGATCCTCGCAATCGTTGCGGAGACCGACCAAGATTACCGAAATGCCGCGAAATTTTTGGAAGCGGCAACGCTTATCTGCAAAGATCATCCCACCTCAGATAACCGTGCCGCACTCGACTCGGTACGTCAGCAGTTTGGAAATATTCAAGATCAATTGGTCAGTGTGTTAGGTGAGCGAAATCGAATGTTGTCTTTGCTGGCACAGAGGAAAAAAGAAGACAGGGATGTCATTTTCAGCAGGATGACGAAAGAAGACAACGCGAGCGTTGAGATTAAAGACCCCACTCAACCTTCTCATCCTTAAAAATTAGAGAGAACTACTTCTTCTTCTCTCCACCGGCGATCATCCGCAGCCGGCGTTTGGGAGATTGTTGTTCCAACACATTCAAAATGGCATCTTGGTCGTTGGCGGCTTTTTTGATTTTGGCCTCGTCTTCGGCCACAATTTCACGGGTCATTTCAATTCCGTAAGAAGAAAGAATCGTCGAAATTTCGTCGAAACGTTCCTCGATTGAGGCGCGCACCGAATCGAACCCGTGTTTCGCTGCACGCGCACGATTCCAAAAGGCAAACGGATTCATATCAAAAAAAGTAAAATCATCTTCTTTCGGTTCGATGAGGATGAGATCACCCTTGAAATTTTTGTCTTCGTGATATTGTTCGATGCCGTACATGAGACGAGAGTGATAAAGGGTACGAAACACCTGATTGAACACTCCAAACACCCCACTGTCGGTAATACGACGATCGCTGGTGACGTAACGATCTCCGTCACGGACGTACTCAAGGTTCACAATGTTTTTGAAAGGGCGAAAGGGGTTGTAACAAATGATGAGGTCGGCTCCTTTTTGAACCGCCAAATCCAAACTGGCCGTTTGACGAACCCCACCATCGATGTAGTCGACTCCTTTAATGCGTGCAGGCTTGTAGAAACCCGGCATGGCTGTAGAACCCATGACCGCTTCTGAAATGGTGATGTCGTTTCGCTCATCCCAACCAAAAATCACACGATCGGAAGTGTCGAGCTCCATGGCCGAGATGTAGAGATCTTTTCCGCGCATTTTTTTGAGGACCTTGAAATTGTTCGACATCCGATTGCGCTTGATCTGTTGACGCAAGTATTTTTCAACGGCCTTATTGTCGAACACTCCACTGGGCAAACTGGAGAGAATGCTGGGCACCCCCCGCTTGTTGTAAAGCGAACGGGCAAGCGGGCGAATCATCTGCTCGTAATGAGAGTAGTTGGGCTCTTTAAAAAAACGAATGATACCGTCTTTGAGACGGCCCGAAAGTTTGGGAAACGACCCTACAAAGTCGATCATCAGACCTGGAAAGTAAGTGCAGGTTTGATAGAGGTATTTCAGGGGCCTTTCGACAAATTCTTTGTAATTGGGATAGTAAAGGTGCAGGGGCGAGAGTTGTTGAAAGTTTTGGCTGGTACCATCAAGACTTTTTAAAATTTCTTCTGGAGGAATACCGCCCGCTAACGGAACCGCCAAAAACCCACCCGCCGAAATACCCACATACATGTCAAAATCGGTCACCTTTTTATTGACCAGAAAATCGTTTAAGGCCTTGAGACCACCGGCTTTGAAAGCACCACCGGAGACGGCACCACCGGCCAGAACAAGGGCGGTTTTTGCGTGAAGTTTACGTTTAGAGAGGTCGCTCTTCTGAACGATAGTAATGCCCATAGGGATCAATTCCTAGCCGCTCTGACCCAGTGTGTCAATGAGTTTGGGTTGAAAGTAATGACGATATTTTTTCAACTCATGTTTCCCAAATGTTCACTCGCCACTGCATTCAGCGATAAGTCCGATTGAATTCCCTGAGATAAATATTTTTCACCCACGTAGGCGATCATGGCGGCGTTATCGGTGCAAAATTTTGGGGAAGGAATAAATACTTCGGCCTTATGTTTTTGGGCTGTTTTAAGCAGTCTTTCGCGAAGTTCGGAATTGCAAGCCACTCCCCCTGCCACTACCCAGCGTGGGCATTTTAACTCTTCATGTGCTTTAAGAATCATGCGTTCTAATATGGAAACCACAGAATATTGAAAAGAAGCGATGAGATCTAAGGCCGGTTGGGTAATTTTCCCCTCTCCCTGGCCTTCCCCCACGAGGGGGGAGGGAATCTTTTTCGCATATTCCCAAAATGCAGTTTTGATTCCAGAAAAACTGGTGAAAAGTTTTCCCCGTTTTAC
>JACCDN011066908.1_pt1 | contig 10685 bp, 6 predicted proteins | sample 7441691 | NCBI WGS metagenome assembly JACCDN01 (sample SAMN15323439, study PRJNA562643) | freshwater metagenome | isolation source: river surface water | place: USA:Blue River Watershed | collected 2017-08-16
AATGTGTTAGTTAATATTTACTAATATATCAAATACAAATCAATTTTTATAAAAAATTGATTAATAATAATAATTTATACATATTAATTACACTTATAATACTAACACATTATAAATATGATAAGCTCGGCATTATCAAGTGCTATTAACTCAATTATTCCTTACTGGAGTAGTAATTTAATAAAATTATTAAATATAGGAAATGAATACAGTATTATATTTAATATAATATTTGGTGAATTAGTTAAAAAAACCGGTGAAAATGTAACAGATATTAATTTAGTGATGATATTTTTATTAGGAACATGTATTGCTGTGTTTTATAAATTTAATTTAATTAAAAATTTATTTGGAAATAAAATAAATAGAATTATAATATTATCATCATATAAAAATTTTAATAAAATTAATAATTATTTACTTAAAAAATATGATATTAAAAATAAAATAATTATTGAATCCAACGTATTTATTGGAGAAGGAGATAAAATATTATTAGAACCAGATTTATATTTAAGTGTTGAAAATAGTAATAATTCCAATTCTAATTCTAATTCTAAATCAGAATCTAATTTTAATTCAAGTCCAAATTCTAATTTAAATATTAATAAAATAGATTTCCAATATATATTTGAATCATCTCAAGTAGATTTAGATAATTTTTTAAATAAAATAATATTAGAAAATTCAGATAGCAAATATAATTTAACACTTCATGGTAAAGAAGATAATAATTCTTGTAATTATTCTTATGATTTAATCACAGTTATTTATTGTTTAATTAACCAATATAATGTTACAAATACAAAAATATTGTTAAAACATAAAGATTCCCAAAAAAATTATTATAGAAATGATTCTTCAGATGAAAAAAAGAAAGATGAAAAATTAAAATCAGATATTGAAGAAAACAATAATGAGTCATTTATAACTTTAGAAAATTGTGAAAATATAATTATAAATAAGGAAATAAATTTAACTGTAAAAAGAGAAAATACAAATTTTATATTAAAGTTATCTTCTGATACAATTAACTTAATAGAATTTATAAATAATTGTAAATTTTATTATGAACAATCTGTTAATAGTAAGATGAAATTTTTTGTTAAAGTTAAAGCAACAATTGCACAATCATATGATAATAATAAAATATTTGGAGAAAATTTTAAAGCACTAAATTACTATTTAATAAATTGTAATAAATTATCAAATTACTTCATAATAAATATTGGTAATATTGAAACTAAAATTTTGAATAATTATAAAAATTTAAGAGTGGATAATTATATTATAAATATTAATTGTTATGAATTAACAGATTATAATAAAGATAGAATAAACTATACTATAACAATAGAATCAGAAAAAGATGATCCAGAAATTTTAATTGAAACTGCTATGAAAAAATATTTAGACGATTTAAAAAAGGATACTTCAAAAATAATTTATCATTTTAAATATATTGGTAATAATAATTTTATTAAAAATATTTTACATCAAATTGATAATTCAAAAATAACTAAATCTGAAAATATTATTCAATCTTATGAAACATTTGATAATGTACATAATGAACATAAACATATTATTATTAAAGATATTGACAGATTAAATAATGATGAATATTATAAAAAAACAGGATTAAGGAGAAAGAAATCATATTTATTTTATGGTGAACCAGGAACTGGAAAAACATCTATAGTTACAGCAATGGCTCTTTATGATTGTAGACATATTATTGAAATTCCAATGAATTTAATTAAAAAAAATTCTGAATTTGAAAATTTAATGAATTTAGAACATATTAATAATATTGGTTTTAATAAATCTAATGTTATTTATTTGTTTGATGAAATAGATATTGGAGTTGAAAAATTAAATAGAATTAAGGATGAAACTGAAGAAATTAATGAAACTAAATCTTCAATTAACTTAATAATAAATAATAATGACAATGAAAGTAAAAATACTTTTTTAAATTCTTGTGAAGATAAATTAAATATTGGAACACTTTTATCAAAATTTGATGGAATTGGTAATTATTCAAAAATGATTATTGTTGCTACAACTAATTATATTGATAAAATTGACCCTTCTCTATGTAGAGAATTAAGATTAACTAAATTTAATTTTACTAATTTAAGAAAACAAGACTGTATTGAAATTATTGAAAAATTTTATCAAATAAAGTTAACTCAAGAACAAACTGATAAAATTATTGATAGACATATTGTTCCAGTTAAATTAATTCATAATATTGAAAAATATTTAGATGATTCTGTTGATAATTTAATTAATGAAATATTTTGATAAATTTATTTTTTATAAAAAATTTTTTAATAAAAATTTTATTAGTTATTATATATATAAATTCAAGTTATTATATTTTCAAATTTTATTTTACTAAATTTAGTGATAATAGTTTGACAAATGGGGTACTACTAGTCGCAATCCATTTACATATGCATATCTAAAAGCATATTTGATATTTCTTGATATATTCGTTAAAGGATATTTTTTTAATATACTTTAGCTTTTTTTAATTCTTAAATAAAGTATTTTTCAAATATAGTTAATATAGTTAATAAGTTTGTTAGTTTAAGTAATAATAAATAAAATATAAATCAATTTTTATTAGTTTAATGTTTTGTTATTTAGTTTTTCTATAATATCTTGTAAATTTTCAACATAATAATCACAACTTATTTGTTTTATTGATTCTGGTAGATTATTTAATAATACAATTTGATTATAACAACAAAATAATATTTCTAATTTTTTTGGTAAAAAATCTAATATTTTAATATTATTATTTGAACAATTTAAACTAATTAAATTAGATGGTAACAAATCAAGTGATTCAATTAAATTATTACTACAATATAATATTTTAATTAAACAAGGCAAGTTATTTATGGATTTTAATTTGTTATATGAACAATTCAATTGTTTTAAATTTGATGGTAAATTATCCAGTAATGTTATTTGATTATATGCACAATCTATATTTTTTAATGTATTGGGTAAATTTTGAATAGTAGTAATATTATTATTTCTACAATTTAATTTTTCTAAAAAAGTAAATTTACTTAAATCAAGTATTCCATTAATTTTTTTACTTGATATATCTAACTCAAATATATCAGTATTATAGTTTTCAAGTAATGTAATTGTATTTTCATTCATTTTTTATTAGCATATTTATGATTATAAGTATTTAAATAAATAAAAATCAATTTTTTATATATATTGTATATCATTTTCATTATAATATTTTAAATTTAGATATATATATAACAGTTTTATTTCATCAAATAAGAAAATCATCATGTGTTAATTCATCAAGTGTTTTAGGAAGATTTTCTAAAATTGTAATTTTATTATGTTCACAATATAATATTTTTAGATTGGATGGTAAATTATCTAATTTTTTAATATTATTTCTAATACATTGCAATTCTTCTAATTCACTTGGTAGTAAATCTAATAATTCCAATTGATTATTATTGCAGTTTAATATTTTTAAATTTGATGGTAAAAAATCTAATTGTGTTATTTTATTCCAACTACATTCTAATTCTGTTAGTTGTGTTGGTAAATTGTTCAAACTTGTTAAATAATTTGCACCACAATATAAATATTCTAAATTTGGAGGTAAATTATCTAAAGTAAATATATAATTTTCTCTACAATATAATGTTTTTAGTTCAGTACAATTTGAAATATCATCCAAATTATTAATTTTATTATAATTACAATTTAACGAAATTAAACTTTCTGGTAAATTTTCAAAAAAATCTAAACTATTAGAACTACAATCTAGAATTCTTAAAGTTGGTGGTAAATTAACAATTGAAGTTATATTATAATTATTAGCACAGTATAACTCCTCTAAACAAGTGAATCTGCTTAAATCTAAACAACCAGTAATCTCTTTACAAGATATTATTATTGTTTTAACATCAAAGTTAAATTGATTTAGTATTAGTTCTGTTGGTAAATGCATTTTTATTATTAATGTATATGTTTATTATTATATACATATTATAAAAAGTAATCAATTTTTATTAAAGATTAAATAAAACTATTAGTAGTGTAAATAATCAATCTAGATGTGTTTTATTTGTAAGCACTTAATTTATCAAAAAATTAATTATTATTAATATCTTTATATCAAATTAATCTGTATTCAATAGTAAAATGTATTAAAAATATAAAAAAGTTGATTTTATTATACTTATATTAAACTTTATTATATAATTTTTACATACTTACAAAGTAAACAATAAAAATGTCAAATACTCTAATTCCAATTATTATTAATGGAAATGATGGAACTGGTAAAACTACCCTTGTTAAGTACTTTAATTCTATTCCAAATAATAAATATTATATGTTAGAAAGAAGTACTGGAGATAATACTTTTCCAGAAATAACAAAGGATCATATCAAATGGTTAGATAATGAAACTTTAAAATATACATGGGAGCGAGATAATCAAATTAATATAGATTCTATTTATAGATTTGTACTGAATTTAGAACCAGAAACAATTAACAAAAGAATTAGATTAAGAGATGACCCTATTAGTTTATGGGATACACCCAAAGCAATTGGGTATTTTAATCAAAGATTTAGCGAGTTAAGTTATTATTATGGTTATCCTTTATTAAATTATGAAAATAAAACTTGTGAACAAATATCAAATGAAATTATTGAATGTATTGAATCAGGTTTGTATAGTACAATTAGATATTTAAATTTACAATCAATCAATAATAAATTTATTCAAAAACATAATTTAGAAAACTATTTAATTGAAAATTTTGATAATATTTTTAAACCAAAAATATCCTACCACTTAAATGAGATTAAAAGTTATTTTGAAGAATTTAATTTATTCAAGTGGGATGACTACTTAAATTTACAAAACCAAATAATTATTAAATGGTTTTTATCTTTGGCTAATTTTACCTATAATTCTAATCGTGATAAATATTTGATTTCTTACAAAGATATTCAAATAGAATTAGATTTAGAAAATATATATTTTATTAAATATACAGAAGGAGAAAGTAAAATTATTTATAAAATTATATCCAAGTATAATTACTTTGATGAACTAGTTTTAATTACTCTTAAACCAACTATTTATTCTCATTCTAAACAAGCTACTGGAGAAATTAAAGATTTAGAAAAAATTCGTGCTCAAGGAACAATGATTTTTATGGAAATGTTATTTCGTAATGAAATCACACATACATATAGAGCAATTAATTTTGATGGAATAATTATTAGTAAGTTTGCAAACACAAATCAATTAGAATTAATTTTTAAAAGATATTGTGAAGGAACTGATAAACATTCTTATCACAAATTAAAAAATTCAAATCAAATTGTTTTGGATTCAGGTGAATATTCAAACAGTCTTTACATTAGATTTGATTGGAGAAATCCTAATCATGTGATTGGGGGTACATCTGGTATTAATCCAAATACAAATTTTTGTTACTATTTGATTGAAGAATATGAAGGTAAAGAAGAATTTTTTAATAAATATTTATCAAAAACTAATACTTTGGGTATTGTACCATTTGGTGATAAAACAATTAATCCTGATATGTTAGAAAATTATGCTAATGTAAATAAAATTAAGGAATCTGTAATTAAAATTTATTCAACAATTTCAAGTTATTTAAATAAAATAGGAATAGAAGCTAAAGATGGATGTTTTATGATTGATTCAGAAGGAAAATATTTTTGGTCAGAAATTAATCAGGATTGTATGAGGTTGAAAACAATAGATTCAACAGTTTCATACGATAAAGATATTTGGAGAGTAGGTGGTTCATCTCAATCTAATTCTATTGTAAACAAATGGACTGAATTGAATTTTATGATGATAAAATATTTTGATTCGAATAGATTTCATCTTACAGAGATGTTAAAACCAAATTATTATTCATTTGTTGATACATTGGAACAATTTTTATCCAATCCTAAATATACTATATCTAATGAATATAAAAATATTTATTTGAAACTAATTAATAAACATAAAACTTTTAATGAACAAAAAAGAGTATTATTAACATTAGATATTTATAATCAAAAACCAGTATTAGTGCAAAAGGGTAAAGTATTTGAATCTCATGCTGATTCAGTTCAAGAAGCTTTTGATAAAATTTCATTGTATCCTGATATTTTAATGGTAGATTTAAATGGTGCAATTGATAAGAACAAATCTGTTAATCGAGAAATTATTAAAAAGTTTGGAACAAGTAACTATATTCATACTGGTGGTGGAATTAGAACTATTGAAGATGCACAGGAACTACTTGAATCAAGTGTTAGAAGAATTGTTATTGGTTCCAATACTAATACTAATTTTATTTCTCAAATACCAAAATCGAGATTAATTGTAGAATTATCTCTTAATAACCAATTTGAAATATTAATTGATGGAAGAAAAACTAATACTCATTTACATCTTAAAGATAAATTAAAAGAATTAACTGAAACTAATGTTGAAGCTATCAGCATTACATTTCAAGAAACAGAAGGTATGAGAAAAGGTATTCCTAGAGACAAAATTACTCAATTAATCCAATATATACCGAAGAATATAGCCAAGGTATTTATTGCTGGTGGAATTACTACTATAGATGATTTAGAATTTATTTGGTCATTTCCAAAATTAATTCCTCAGTTAGGTTCTGCTATCTGGAAAAATGATATTAGTTTAGGAGGTTTGTATTGTGCGATAGCTAAATGGGATGAAAATAATTTAGTTACATGTGTATTACAAAATAAAAATGGATTAGTTTTGGGAGTTGTCTATATGGATAGGGAAGCACTTTATAAAACTTGTCAAACAAAGTTATTATATAGATACTCGCGCCAACATAAAAAAGTTATGTGTAAAGGTGAAACATCTGGTAATTTCCAACATGTAATTAAAATTTCATTTGATTGTGATAATGATTCTGTTTTAGTTGTGGTAGATGATTTAAATCCTTTTTGTCATACATCTTCTCAATCATGTTTTTCAAATCAAACTGTAATTAAAGCTAATTTAAATATAATAAATGAACATATTGCTAATTGTAACGAATCTAATTCAAAATATGTTGCAAAATTAAAAAAATATCCTGGATTTAATTTGCTAAAAATTAATGAAGAATTCTGGGAAATTTTATCCAATCCTAATGTTCACGAATGTTCTGACTTTTTAATTCACTTTATTATATATTTAAATTCAATTGGTATCAAGTGGGATGATATTTGTAATGAATTAAATGCGCGAAGATGGAATCCAAAGTTAATTATTGTAAGACAAGAAAAGAAAAATCTTGTATCCGAAGAAAAAAAATTATTTTTGGGTATTACTGGAACTAAATATCTGGATAAAACTGATTCATTTATTTTAAATGAGCTAGGTATCCAAATGATTAAACCAGAAGGAAGAAGTCTTGAAATTAGATATAATATTGTTGATAATATCAAGTATCAAAAGTATTTTGGTGAATCAAAAGTATATTTTGTTAATATGAAACCAAAAGATATGCCTTATATGGTTTCTTCTGGTACAATTGATGGAGCTATAACTTATTCATCTGTTATATTAAATCAACCTGATATTTTTGAACCTGTTTGTGAAATAGTTGACCCTGATATTGAATTGTCTTTGATTAAAAGAAAATCTGATACAATTGATATTAATAACTGGACACCTAAATCAAAATGTTATATTGCATGTGAACATATGATTCAAGTGTATAAGTATTTAACAGAAGAATTGGGTATTTCTGATAAAGTTTTTTCAACTGTTCATATGTTAGGTTCATCCGAATCTTTTTTAGTTAACAAATCTAAAACACACTATATGTTAGCAGATGCTATTGTAGAATCAGGTTCTACTTTAAAAGCTAATAATTTAGAAGTATGGAAAACTATTTTACAAAAAGGTCAAGTTAAAATTGGACTTTATCTCAATAAAATGATTTAGATAAACAAATTAGTTTGTTTATATTTATATAAAAATTATTTATTAAAATTAATTATTATTAGCTTCTTCATATCCTATTAATCTATATGCTAAATCAGAAATTACAGGTCTAGGTATTTGGGCAATATTTGGTAATGGTTTACCATATGTATGAGGAAACTTTGGGAATAATTTAGGTTTATGTGGCCAATGAGATGTTGTTCTCAAATCTCTCCATGCATTAATTTTTTTATTTAGTGAACTTGGAGTTGCTCTGCTTCTTGGTATATAGCATGTATATACAACACATCTGTAATTGGGTTGGGGTCTTGTTGGTTCTGGTTCTTTTCCACAATGGATTGTGCGAGAATCCCACAAAACTAGAGATCCTCTAGGACACTTAATATTGTTTTTAACACATCCTTTTGTATTGATATACCAATCTAATTCTTGTTCACTTAAAATTACCCAGTCATCTGAATCTGTTTTATTAAAGTGATTTCGAAATTCTTGATGGTATTGGTGTGAACCTTCTAAAATTGTTAAAGTTGCATCTCCTGTATTTGTATCATAAGCATTGATCCATCCTTGTACACATTCAAAATCATTTCTTAAATAACTTTGGTCACAATGTAACCAAGATTTACCATTAGGATTGGAAAAACCAAATCCTGTTGTTTCAGGAGGAAAATGAAATGATGCACCATCAAAACTAACTAATAAATCTTCTTTATCTGTATTCCAAATTTTTTCAAAAGGCTCAATAACTTTTGGATTTGAACGTACATCCCAAATAAATTGTGCGTGTCCGATTGACCAATTTTGAATTAACATTGAATGTTTAGGATATAGTTGTTTGAAAGTTTTCCATGTTTGAGAATTATTTCTTTGAATAGGTACTGGTAAATTAGCTGTAATTGTTTCTAAATAATCCCACATACCGGTTTTCATCCTCTCACATTCATTTGGATTCAAAATATTTGGAATAATTGCAACTCCATAACGTGATAATGTTTCAGAAACATTTGGAATTGTTGTAACGTACCGTTCGTATATATAAGGTGTAGCCATTGGATTATTATTATTATTTTAATGTTATTTTAGTTATGTTTTTATATTATATAAAGTAATCAATTTTTATTTTGTATTATCAATTCGAATAATAAATTTATTATTATCCCTCTTATCACCTACATTAATTTTTATTAGACATTTTGGAATTAGATTTATTAGTTTTGGTGTTAAAACAATATCATTAACACTATTATTTCTATCATAATTATCAAAATCATCCAATTGTAAATATTCAAGACTACCTTTAATAATAGAATCTTTGTGATGAAAAATCTTTAATTTTTCTAAATTAATTAAATTTTTTATACCAGTTAGTGAAAAATTAGCACATCTATCTAATACAATTTTTTTTATTGATTTAGGTAAACTTTCAAAATCAAAATATTCTTGTCCACATAATTTTAAATATTCAATTGAGTTTGGTAATTGATTAAAAGATTGGGATGATTTAAAATATAATGTTAAAGATTTAATAGAGTTTGGTAAATTATTCAGTGAAGTATTTGTATCAACTTCAAGTTCTTCAATTGAATTTGGTAAATTATCTATTAAATGATAACAATTATCATTGAAGTCATCATCTTCGTTATCATACATATCATCATTAAAATCATTGGTTAAATCTAATTTTTTTATTTGATTTGGTAAACAGTCTAATACAAATATACTAGGTGTTCTAATACGTAAATAATTTAGTTTAGAAGGTAAATTATCAAATCTACACATATGTTTATTTCTACAAGTAAATTTTAATTCTTCCAATCCTGTTGGTAAATTATCAAATGAATAATCAAATCTTATTGTATGCATTCTTATTTTTTTTAATTTTTCTGGTAATTTATCTATGGATTGATTAAATTGATAACCCAAATATAAATTTTCTATATGGCTTGGTAAATGTTCTATTGGACTATTAAAATTGTTACTTAATAATAAAGTTGTTAAACTTGAAGGCAAATTTTTACAATCACGTTCACAATTAAAATTTTCTCCAGGTGATAAACATTTTAAATTTGGAGGAAGATTTGAATTTAATGGATTAAAATTTTTAAATATCAAATATTCAATACTTACAGGAATATTTTCAATTGATTGGGAAAAATTTTCACCTAATGCTAAACATATTAGAGAACTAGGTAAACAATTAACCGGTTGATTAAATGATTTACCTAAAGATAAACTCAATAAATTAGATGGTAGATTATCAACCTGTTGATTAAAATCACTATTGGATGGAAAATGTAAATGAAGCAATTTTTTAGGTAAATTTATTAGTTCTTTATTAAATGATGAATATGTTGTATCATTAAAATAAGAGTCATCTTCTCCAAATTCATTACAATTTAATCTTACTGAATATTTTCCAAAACTAATTGCTTTTATCCATGGGGGTAAATTTGGTAACACACTATTATATTCTGATTCTATGTAAATTACTACTAATTTATCAGTATCAATTTTATTTAATATTTCTAGAGTAAACTCACTAACTTTTATGTGTGTAGTCTTGGATATGGACATTTATTTAACTATATTAAATTAACTTAATAATATTAATTTAATATATAAAAATCAACTTTTATTTAGTATTATCAATTGTAATCCAAACTGTATCTCTATATCT
>JACCDN010815138.1_pt1 | contig 10681 bp, 15 predicted proteins | sample 7441691 | NCBI WGS metagenome assembly JACCDN01 (sample SAMN15323439, study PRJNA562643) | freshwater metagenome | isolation source: river surface water | place: USA:Blue River Watershed | collected 2017-08-16
AAAAAGCCCTTCAGACGAAGGGCTTTTTTATTATATCTTAATATCTTTACTCGAAATCGCTGCCTTCTCCGCAGGATTACCTTTCCAAATACTCCAAGGATCCGTTTTTTGACGCGTTAAGTTTGCTCCCATGGCAATTAGCGTACCCTCACCCAATACGGTTTGATCACGAATTGTCGCGTTTACACCCACAAAACAATAATCACCTACTTGGCATCCCCCAGACAAAACCACATGGGAGGTGAAAAATACGTGATTCCCTATATTACTGTGATGACCAATGTGATTTCCCGACCACAATACCACATCATTTCCAATGCTTACATAGGGTTGAATCGTATTGTCTTCCAAAATGAAGCAATTCTCACCAATTTTATCCGTTAGGACGGTAGCATGGGAGGATACATAGGAAATATACGAATACCCCTTCTCAAGTCCTTGCTCATATACACGAGCTCGCACTTGGTTCATGTTTCTTTCCGTCATTGGGGCAAAAAACTTATATTCTGAAGGAGCATATATTTGTTCAACCGTCTCAAACGGAACCAAAGGTAGGCCGTGAAATGTAGGTTCTTGTATATAATCTTGCTCAACCGTAAATGCAACTACCTCGTGTTCGGAGTCGTTTTGCAAATAATAGAGCGCTAATTCGGCAGTACGGGTATTACCAAATAGGATAACTTTAGCCATAGATCAAATTAAAGCAATAAAGGTATATAGAGAATCGCTAATTACCGTTGCATTCACATAGGTTATTTATTGAACGGTCTAATTTATACGTAACCGCCCATTTCCTTCCCTTAAAACAAAGGCGTACCGGTCATTTCTTTCGGCTGTGCAACACCCATTAATTTTAAGATGGTAGGTGAAACATCCCCTAACTTTCCATTTTGAAGTGTCGGCTTAAAATCATTATCTACCAAGATACAAGGCACCAAATTTGTCGAGTGTGCTGTATTCGGCGTGCCATCCTCATTCATCATGACATCAGCATTTCCATGGTCAGCAATGATAACAAATGAATATCCATGTGCTAAACCCGTTTTTACGACGGCCTCTGCACATGCATCAACCGTTTCAACCGCTTTCACAACCGCTTCAAAAACACCCGTATGCCCTACCATGTCAGGATTCGCAAAGTTTAAGCAAACAAAATCAACCTCTTCTTTTTCTAATTCCGGAATTAACGCATCACGTAAGTCGGCTGCCGACATCTCCGGTTGTAAATCGTAAGTAGCCACCTTGGGCGAATTACGCAAGATGTTTTGTTGGCCCTCAAACAATTGTTCACGCCCTCCCGAAAAGAAGAAGGTTACGTGTGGATATTTCTCCGTTTCCGCAATCCGAATTTGTTTTTTACCCGCTCCTTCCAGCACCTCACCCATAGTCATTGGCAGATTGGAGTCGTTGAATATCACTTTGACATTTTGGAATTCCTTATCGTATTCCGTCATGGTCAAGTAATACAAATCCAATTTGTGCATATTTTCCTCGTGGAAATCGCGCTGCGTAAGAGCCTGTGTAATTTCCCGACCACGGTCTGTCCGGAAGTTGAAGCAAATCACCACATCCCCCGTTGCAATTTTCGCCAAAGGCTTTCCTTCCGCGTCCGTCGCAATAATTGGCTTGATAAATTCATCCGTTACTCCGGCATCATAACTCGCTTGGATAGCGCCTAAAACATCTTGCGTAGGCGTACCTTCTGCATCGACCATCGCATGATAAGCAAGGGCAACACGTTCCCAACGGTTATCACGATCCATCGCGAAATAACGACCTGTTACAGAAGCAACTGCAGTACCTGTTTTCTTGGTGTGATTCACTAAATCGGTCATGAATTTCATGCCCGACTTCGGATCGGTATCACGCCCATCGGTAAATGCATGAACGAAAACGTTCGATAAACCTGCCTCTGAAGCGGAGGTTAATAAGGACTTCAAATGTTCGATGTGTGCGTGCACACCACCATCCGAAACAAGGCCCATGAAATGAACCGATTTGCCTTCCTTCTTCGCATATTCAAACGCTTTGGCTAATTCGGGTTCTTGACCCAGCGTGTTTTCACGAACGGCTTTGTTGATACGTACTAAGTTTTGATATACGACGCGACCCGCACCTAGGTTCATGTGACCCACTTCGGAATTACCCATTTGACCTTCAGGAAGACCTACTGCCTCACCAGATGCCTCTAATTTAGAATGTGCATATTTCGAATATAGGGAATCGATAAAGGGAGTTTTGGCAGCATCGATCGCTGAAACTTTTGGGTTGGTAGCAATTCCCCAACCGTCTAAAATCATGAGTACGACTTTCTTATTCACGGGTATATCATTTAAATTATCCGACAAAAATAGCCAAAAAGCTATAAACGAGCACGCATTTGTTTGGCTAATGCCAAAATATCACCACCTTCGATGGTTTTAGTGGGCGAACCAAAAATAGCGGCCTCCAACATCGCTTCGCCCAATTCACGTAAGGTACAAGCTGAATTCGGAGCCACTAGTTTTAAGATGGGGAACATCCAATTAATGTATTTGTAAAATTTCAAGGCATTTTTCAAACCCGGTGTGGGTTGGATCATAGCCGGACGGAAGGAGTAATAGTCGGCAAACCCGAGCTTTGAAAGGTCATTTTCGGTTTTGCCTTTCACGCGTGCCCAGGCCAAACGCCCTTGTTCCGTGCTGTCAGTCCCTGCTCCCGAAATATAACTAAAGGACATGTTGGGATTTTCTGCCTGTAAAACCTTGGCAAAGCCTAAAGTTAAATCATAGGTTTTTTGCTTGTATTCGTCGGCATTCATACCCACCGAGGAGACCCCAAGGCAAAACAGACAAGCATCGTATCCTTTGACTACCGCTCGGATTTCCTCAGGCTGGAGAAAATCAGGTAATAGATATTCTTTGAGTTTGGGGTGTGACACACCGCAAGGCTTCCGATTAATAACGAGTACCTGACTGACAAAGGGCGATTGCAAGGCTTCGTGCATGACACCTTCCCCGACCATGCCGGTAACCCCGGTAATGATTAATTGCTTTTGTGGAATTTCCATTGTAGAATTGAATATTATTTAATAACCTGTTTAATGACTTCAAGACGAAACTTCCTCCAACAAGCTGGACTGGCGACTGCCGCGAGTAGCTTGTTATCTTCTGCCAAAACACCCATGACTTTTATTCATCACGTTTTATTTTGGGCTAAAAATCCGGGCAATGACGCTGAAAAAGCACAATTGCTTGCCGCTTTAAAGCAGTTAGGCACCTTACCTATGATTCAATCGGCCCACGTGGGCAGACCCATCGTGACTGAATTTGACAAAGGCGCCACGGATGGAAGTTATACTTTTTCTGTTGTTTTAGTATTCGAAAACGCAACAAAAGAATCTGAATACCTCTACCACCCCTTGCACAAGAAGTTCATCGATGACAACAAGCATCTTTGGGGAAAAGTTCAAGTAATCGATTCGGAATTAATCTAATTTAGTCGGAAAGCGAATTGTCTGCTTTATTTCATGGCCCTACCTTTAGGGCATGAAAGCGCACAGCCGAAAATTTTATCAAATTATACGTACCAAGCTCGATTTAGCGGAGCAGGATGGCTTGAAATTTATACAGGGCATACAAGATGAAATTGACGATAAAACGGCCGAATTCGTAACCAAAGATTACATGCGTCAGGCTATATCCGAGGCCAAAAGTGATTTGATTAAATGGATGTTTGTTTTTTGGATGGGGCAAGGTGCCGTGACCTATTTGATTGTTTCAATGTTAATTAAAAACTGATAATTTGAGAACCATGCGAGTTTCGAATTGACCCCTAATGAGGCATTATATAAGTTTACAGCATGGAAGCGAAATCAATTCAATTGTATCAATTAGCGCATAATAAACTCCACTTGGTGGAAAAAGATGCCATGGAATTTGTGAATGTTATTGAGGAAACGATCGAAGATCGGACGAAGAACTTTGTGACCAAAGAATATTTGGATGTTCGACTGATGGAGTTAAAGCTAGAACTATTAACCAAGATTGCCGAGTCAGAAAAAAATATTCTCCGATGGATGTTTACTTTTTGGATTGGACAATTGGCGGTAATGGTCGGATTTCTATACCTATTTGTCAAGCACTAGGATTTTCGTTTGGCGAGGAAAAACATACCAATCACGGAAAAACCCAACATTATAATACTAATGAAATCTTGCCAACGCATCGCCTCGGGATGATTCATGAGATTAGCCCAGGAGGCTGCTTGACTACCGGTCCATAAGGCAATGAGCGTCCTAGGAAGCATACCCAAAGTCCCTCCGATAAAAAATTGCCGCAAAGGAACACCCAAAAAGGCCATTAAGGCATTGGTGATGGCAAAGGGGAAGATGGGGGATAGTCGGGCTAAAAACACCCAAGCAAACGATTGAGCCTGAACATTCGACAGGAATTCACTGGCTTTAAATTTCGTTCGAATTAATTCGATGAGCGCGTCCCCCTTCATTTTGCGGGCTAGGCCATAACCCAATATGGAGGCAATGGCATAGGCAATAATTAAAGGGAACAAGCCAGACCAGCCCCAGACATAGCCCGTGAATAAGGCAAAAAAGGTGGTAGGGCAAAATGCCAAGCCCATAATAAATATGGCTGAAATCCAGAATAACACGAATTCCATAATCGAAAAACTCGTGAAGAAACTGGGGTTCGCGAGTGCAAAATAACCGAGTAATAGGCTAGATAGAACAGGTAGAGCACCCATCCAAATGAGGTATAAGGTTTCGAGAAGAATTCGTCGGTTGGGAAGCATAAGGCCAACAAATATACGCTTCTTTTCATAATCCAAGCCCTTTTAACTACCTTTGCAGGGCATTTTGCCCATTTAAAATTCGTCCATGGAAATCGCAATCATCAAATACAACGCCGGAAATGTGCAATCGGTTATGTACGCCTTGGACCGGATCGGGGTAAAATACCAATGGACGGATGATGAAAAGACGATTCAATCGGCCGACAAAGTGATTTTCCCCGGAGTAGGCGAAGCTAGTACAGCCATGTCCTATTTACGGGAGAAAGGGTTGGACCAACTCATACCAAGCCTCAAACAACCCGTATTAGCAACTTGCATTGGCATGCAGTTGTTGTGCAAGGAATCCGAAGAAAACAACACCATTTGCATGGGAGTTTTTGATGTTTCCGTAAAACGATTTGTGAGCACTGACCTCAAAATACCGCATGTTGGCTGGAATTCCATCGAGGCGCAGGGCGAAAATGCCTTGATGCAGGGCCTGAAAAAGGAAGAATATGTATATTTCGTGCACTCGTATTATGCACCTTTAAATCCCTATACGACAGCGGTTTGTGATTATACGCAACCTTTCTCGGCGATGTTGCAAAAAGATAATTTCTACGCGGCGCAATTCCACGCAGAAATCTCCGGCATGGCTGGTCAAAAAATTATTCAAAACTTCTTAGCGCTTTAATCCTATGTTCCAACTCATCCCGGCCATCGACATTATCGGAGGACAATGCGTTCGATTAACGCAAGGAGATTACCAACAAAAGAAAGTGTACAGTTCGGATCCCTTGGAAATCGCGAAGGCGTTTGAGGGGGCGGGGATTCAGCGATTGCATTTGGTCGACTTAGATGGCGCCAAAGCAAAGGAGATCGTGAATGCAGCGGTTCTGGAACGAATCGCAAAAAACACTTCCTTGCATATCGATTTCGGGGGAGGCGTGCAGTCGGATGAAATGATCGACCGTGCGTTTTCAGCTGGGGCTGCTCAAATAACAGCAGGCAGCATTGCCGTTCGGAATCCCGAAATGGTGCATGGATGGTTCAAAAAATACGGTACCGATAAGATTATTTTAGGTGCAGATGCGCACAACGAGCAAATTGCGGTGTCAGGATGGCAAGAAAATTCAAACATTTCGATCTTTGATTTTCTGACTGACTATCAAAATGCGGGTGCACAATATGTCATCTCCACCGATGTAGCGAAGGACGGGTTATTGCAAGGACCGAGCTTTGATTTATACGAAAAAATCCAAGCGAACAATCCAGGCTTACATATTATTGCGAGTGGAGGAGTGGCCAACATGCAGGATTTAGAACGATTAAGAGCCATGAATTTGTTTGGCGTCATTGTCGGAAAAGCCTTTTATGAGGGCCGCATTACCTTAGAAGATTTAGCTCAATTTGCCAAAGAATCCCTATGCTAACGAAACGAATTATACCCTGTTTGGACATCAAAGAAGGTCGGACGGTTAAAGGGACCAACTTTGTAGATTTGCGGGATGCTGGCGACCCGGTGGAATTAGGTGCATTATATGCCGAACAAGGGGCGGATGAATTGGTCTTTTTAGACATCACAGCAACAGTCGATAACCGGAAGACTTTAGTGAATTTGGTCCGCGAAGTTGCCAGGCACGTGAATATCCCTTTTACAGTGGGCGGTGGAATCAGTTCCATCGAAGATGTGTCGGCATTATTGAATGCCGGTGCGGATAAGGTTTCGATTAATTCCTCTGCAGTCCGCCGACCGGAACTTGTGGATGAGCTGGCGTTACAGTTTGGCTCCCAGTGCATCATCGTCGCAATTGATACGCGCTTCGTAGATGGGAATGATTGGGTACATACGCATGGAGGGCGAAAAATCACCAACATCCAAACATTGCAATGGGCAAAAGAAGTGGAATCTCGGGGTGCGGGAGAAATTTTACTTACCTCCATGGATGCAGATGGAACGAAAGCGGGATTTGCGAATGATTTAACGAGTCGAGTATCCGCTCAATCTTCGATTCCCATTATTGCCTCCGGCGGTGCGGGTACCATGGAAGACTTTTATGAGGTATTTACTATGGGAAAAGCGGATGCCGGTTTAGCTGCAAGCATCTTCCATTTCAAAGAAATTGAGATTATCGAATTGAAAAAATACTTGGCCAGCAAAGGAATTCCGATGCGCATATACTAATTTAACGCTATGAGTTTACAACCCGATTTTTCCAAAGGCCTCGTTCCTGCCATTATCCAAGACGCTCAAACACGTAAAGTGTTGATGCTTGGCTACATGAATGAGGAAGCCTACATGAAAACACTGGCCGAAAAGCGTGTGACCTTTTTCTCTCGTTCGAAGAATCGTCTTTGGACCAAAGGAGAGACATCTGAAAACTATTTAGACGTGGTGGATGTGGCAATAGATTGCGACCAAGACACCCTATTAATCCAAGCAAACCCAGCGGGACCCACCTGTCACACTGGAGCAGATACTTGTTTCAATGAATCAAATTCCGATAACGCAGCGTGGTTAGATCATTTGAAACACATCATTCGTTCCCGTAAAAATGCCTCGGCTGATACTTCGTATACAGCATCTCTATTTCAAAAAGGTACGCACAAGGTCGCTCAAAAAGTTGGCGAAGAAGCCGTTGAATTAGTCATAGAAGCCTTAATGAAAAACGATGAATTATTTAAGGGCGAGGCGGCCGATTTAATCTTCCACTTATTAGTATTACTGGAAGATCGCGGCATTGGTTTAGAGGAAATTGTTAAGACATTACAAGCAAGACACCAGAAATAATATGATTGGATTTATCATTCGTTACGTAATCATCGCTTGTGTGGTATTGATCATTCCACGTTACTTAAAAGGAATAACTGTGGATGGATTTAGCACCGCCTTAATCGTGGCGCTCGCCATGGGATTCTTGAATTCCTTCGTAAAACCGATTTTAAAAATTATAAGCTTCCCGATTACCTTTATGACCCTCGGGTTGTTTTCCTTGGTAATCACGGTAGCCCTTGTCTACATTGTGGAAGCCTATGTGGAGGGATTCAAAGTAACTGGATTCGTTGCTCCTTTGATATTTAGTTTTGTCGTGGGAATCACAAATTCCTTCGTGGGGCTTTTTACGAAATAGACTCCGCGTATTTTTTAAAATTATCCAAAATCATTTGCCAACCTGCCTGTTGCATGTCCGTTGGATTTTGATTTTCTGGATCGAATCGTTCGGTAATTTCTACTCCCTCGTTTATTGCTTGAAACGAAACCACCGCTTTCCGGTCATCATCCATCGTGTAAGCGATCTCTTGATTTTGAATGACCTTTGTGTAGGTTCCACAAAAATCAAATGAAAAGGATTGGTCCTTAGCCGCCATGGTAAAAACAAATCGACCACCTTCCACGCAATCGTTGATCGCCTTCGGACAATGCCAGTCATCGCTGGCGTGATTCCAATTTTGAATGTGCTCCGCTTGGGTCCAACAAGCCCAAACATGATCTAGGGTACCTAATACTAGCGTTTTAACTTCAATCATCTTATGAAATATCTTTGGAAGAAATGTTAAATGTCATTAAACCTGCCAAGGCAGATGGGATAGCAAAAAACCAAAAACTTTGTGTCATATCCAAGCCCCATGCAACCAATAATCCGCCAATAATCGGACCAATAATCCCGCCAATCCGCCCGGCTCCTATCGCCCAGCCCACTCCCGTGGTACGAATGTAAGTCGGATACATACTCGCCGCAACGGCATACAGGCCCACAAATCCGCCTTGAACACCGAATCCCATTAAAAAGAAGAGCACCAAGGCAAATGAAGTATGAACGAAAAAGCCAAAAGACAACATCGTTACTGCCGTAAATAAGAGAATAATTCCAATCGTTTTTTTCAAACCAAAACGAGACGAGCAATAACCTTGAATCGGAATTCCAACGATCGCCCCTAAATTAAAGACGGTTCCTGCGTATATCGCCGCAGACAGGGACATCCCTGCATTCGTAGCTAATTTGGGAATCCAATTCAACATAAAGTAAAGGGTAGCGAATGCTAAAAAAAGAGCCGTCCACAGCTGAAAAGTAGAAATCCGATAGGGTTCCTGAACCAATACTTGAACTTTAGGCTTCGGTTCATTTTGGTTGGCTGGAGTAAAGGATTCCTGAATAAATAATCCCACCAAGGGAAGCGATAATACGGTTGCATATCCCGCTAATTCAAATAAATGCTCCCACCCATTCGTCTTGATGACGGTGGCGGCCACGAGACCGGATAATACGGCTCCGACCGGATATCCCGCAACGACCGTGCTCACCCAAAAATTTCGAGTAGACGCAGGGGAATTCTCCGCCGTTAGAGCAGCTGTAGTTGCCATCATCGCACCGATTCCCAATCCACTAATGAATCGAAAAATCATCAACATGTTGGTATCTGCTGCCATCGAGGTCAAATAAATACAAGATGCCATCAAAAACCCTGCGATCAGCATCGTTGGCTTACGACCAATCCGGTCCGCAAAGGGCGCCAAAAATATGGCTCCAATCGTCATACCAACCAAGCCCGAACTGAATACGACCCCCAAATTCGCCGGAGAGATACTCCATGCTTTGGCAATCGCAGGAGCCGCATAAGAAATAATTAAGACGTCCATGCCATCCAGCATGTTCATCAAAAAGCAGATAAAAATCGCTAAGTAATTTTTAGTTGACATATCCAAATGAAGGCTTCACGCCCGTTTTAACCCAATTTCTTAAGGCATCAAAAGCCTCCCCCGTTTGTTGGTCCGTAAATTGACAATGCGCTTGTCCATTGGTATACTTCACGGTAAAATATTTCCCGCGCCCCTGCGCATGAACCATATTCTCAAAATTGGTCACCGCATAATTCACCGGAATCAATTGATCATAAATCGTGTGCATTAGCACCACCGGTTTATCGATTTTCCCGGTCCGATCGTAGCGCGCAAACAATTTTTGCGGATCTTGCGTACTCGCCAAGCGCTCCGCTTTTTTGTTTACGAGCAAATTATCGGGAAACCCGGTATAGACCGTCTGTGTATTATCAAAAGGATTTCCGTTAAACTTGAGCGCTAGGTCGCGCAAGACATTTTGATTAAAAAACAAGGCCGCTGGAAGATCATCCAATTTGAGGTCAAATCGCTTGGCGAAGGCTACTGCCAATACCGAATCTTTGGCCAATAATGCTTGTTTAATCGCTCCCATACGCGAGCCCGCTTGCGCAAAGGAAACAAATTGAATGGAACTTGACGGGTCAAAAATCTCTTTTAACGTAGGAACGATTCCTGGAAATAAGCCATGGAATGTCGCATACATATCAAACTCCTTCCGACACTGTAAATAGGGTCTCGACGAAAGCGGGCAAAGCGGCAATCCCCCTTGATAAAACTGCCCATAATTCTCCAAGGTCGCCAGCGTAATTCCACCGCCCATGGAATGCCCAACCATGAAAGTCGAATCCGGCTGACCCATTTTCTTGATAAAGGCCTGGCGTAATTCTTCTGTCGCATCTATGCCTTCCGCCATCGCAAAACCTTGAATTGGATAGTCGGACGCCGCAATAGCAAAACCACGATCTAAAAATGGTTTTAAGCGCTGGGCTAATTGCGCATTCGCACTATTCGGAGGCGTCCCCATAAATTGGTAGCCATGCGCATACATGATCAGTTTTTTATTCCAATTGGCCGGAATATGTACCTGATAATCCCCTCCTTTTAATTTACCAAGGTCGACGGCCTTTTGCGCCATTGCGCTGATGGAAAAGCAACAAAATAATAGGATACGGTATATCATAGTAGTTTATAAATTCGAATTTTCACGGCATCCGGCATACGCTCCCCCGTGCAAACAAAAATGGTGTCATTAATCCAAGCATACTTGCTTGATAGGGACGTTTCCAATTTAGGGAT
>JACCDN010279489.1_pt1 | contig 10679 bp, 6 predicted proteins | sample 7441691 | NCBI WGS metagenome assembly JACCDN01 (sample SAMN15323439, study PRJNA562643) | freshwater metagenome | isolation source: river surface water | place: USA:Blue River Watershed | collected 2017-08-16
CGAACCCTCGCGGGCTTTTTACACCCCTAGGAGATTAGCAATCTCCCCCCTTCAGCCTCTTGGGTACCTCTCCAGGCTAGGGCGGAGCGACTTTAGCAGCGATGCGGCCAGGAATCAAGAGAACGAAAAAGACCCCAGCCACACGAGGTGAGACAAGGGCCCAGGACCATCAGCGGGACGCGCGATACCCCATAAAGACGGCGTAGGCACTAAGCCCAAAACTGAGCACGCACATGGCCTGGAACATGGACGTCCACGGCGCGAGGTGGACCCCTTCGCGCAAAATCGCCCCCCACAGCGAGCGCACACTGTCGGAGATCAGGAGCCTCGCAGCGAAGGAACGCTGGGCCTGCCGCTCGGGAAACCGCTCGTCGAGAGGCTCCATCAGCATGGCCCGCGCCTGACGCAGGTCTTGGTAACAGGCGCCGACGTCGATCCCATTGGACACGGGGACGGGAAGCAAGCTCGGCAACCGTCCCTGGGTGAGCCCATGCGCCTCGAGGTAGCCCAGCGCGCGATCCAGGCGCCGCACCGCCCGTTCCGGCTGCTGACTCAGGAGGGCCGCGTCGATGAGCGGCTGGTAGCAGCTGCTCTCAAACGTCACGAGCCGCACCAGGTAGAACGAGAGAACCGCCATCAGCGCGACGAGCGCGAAAATGGTCCACGTATCGGAGCGCGGGCCCGGATGGGCGGAACGCCGGTCCGGAACCCACGGGATCGGCACGACCCACGGCTGGCCATCCGGCCCCTCCTCCGTCCGAGGAGGCGATGACGGTGACGGTGACGACGATGACTTCATCAAGAACCTCCTTAGTTGTGATCCTGGTGAAGTCCCCTATCATCGCAAGAAAGAGCAGCCACGTCAAGACCCCTCTTCCGAAGTCGCGAGGAACCGTCAAAGAAAAAACCGCCGACTCAAGAGATGAAGCGGCGGAGGAAAAGGCCTATGCAACCGATGAGGGCGAGGACGTAGGAACCCGAGATCCAATACCAGTAGAGGCGATTGTGCGGGTGGGTACTGATCCCTTCGGGAGTGCGGAGCCCTCCGGAAGCGGGATCGACGAGGGCCTCGCGCATCCGCCCGAGGACGAGACGGCGCTCGATCACGGAAGCGTCCGGGGGCAGGGCCACCACACTCGCGGCGGACGCGATCAGAACCCGCTGCCAGGCCAGGAGATCGTTCGCGGGCGTTGGCGGATCGCTGGTGTTGCCCTGCACAAGCCCGTTGAGCTCGGCATAGCGGATCGCCTGTTCCAGTTCGAGCACCACCGCAACCGGATCGGTCACGGTGACCGCACGCTGGAGATGGCTCGTGTACCCCACTTCGAAGCGCTCGATGACACGCGGGACGATGAGCGCATATTCGAGAACGGAGAAGGAGGCGATCCCGATGAGGACGAGGGAGATCCACAGCGAATACCGCGACAGCCGCTCGCGCCGGGAAAGCTTCTCGGGCCCTGACATCGACGATCGCAGGCGACTCCCCTTCTCCTGTGGGGGCGCAGGCGGGTCCGAGGCGTCACGCGCGGCAGCCCCTTCTCCCATCTCCGAGCCCGTCTTTCCTTCAGATGACATCGTGCCCCTCATTTCCGCCCCACGAACGTGGAAGCAGCGCAGATGTATACCCGAAAGATCGCCCCGTGTCAAGGGAGGGACCGACATGAAAAAACCGCCTCTCACTCCAGGAGCAGGCGGCGAAGAAGAGACAGGAGAGAGAACAACACACCCGAGAGGCTGAAATACATCCAATAGAGGTAGGCGTGCTGCCAGGGGTACAGCGCCATACCGTGCGGGTAGCGGAGCTCCTGCGTGCTTGGATCGATGAGGGCTGTGCGCGTACGCTTCCTCAGCTCGCGACACATGCGTAGCGTTGAATCTGCATCGAGCTTGCCGCTGTCGGCTTCGATGGTCAGGAGGGCGCGGTGCCAGGCGCCCAAGTCCTCCCGCGCGGTCGGGGGATCCGCCGTATTTCCTTGAGCGAGGCCATGCTCCTCGGCGTACCGGATGGCTTCACGCACATGCTCGAAGACCATGCCCGGGTCGGTCGCCTCGGCCGCTTTCGTAAGCGGCAGCAGATAGCCCTCCTGAAAGCGCTTCCCCGCTCCCAGGGCGAGCGTAACGCAGACCATCAAGGAGAGGGCGGAAACAAGGAAGACAACGAGCGCACCAAGCGACCTCCTTCCCATGGCCCAGAGGCCTTCCCGATCCGATCGACCAACCACGTCCGGCTCGGAATCCGTCTGCATGACTGACGACACCCTCCATTCCCGCATGAACGGAAACAACGGATCCTTAACAAGACAGCTCCCCTCTCGTCAAGGATCCTTTTTTGTCATGCGCTGCCTAAGGGAAAAAGTCACGACCTGAACGGATTGACACCTCCGCCGTTTTCTGCCACGATCCGCCCGCAAAGGAGTCGTACATGCCCAACGGATTCGACCACGAAGTCAAGGTCCACCTCATCCGCCACGCGGAATCGACCAGCAACGCCCACGGCAACATCATCGGCGGCGTGGGCGCGGAGCTGACGGACAAGGGGCATGGGCAAGTGGCCGCGCTGAACGCGTTCCTCCTCGCCCATCCGCTCGGCGTGCAGAAGGCCTACTGCTCGAGCCTCGTCCGCGCCAAGCTCACCTACATGGGCTTGGCCAAGGGTCTCGAGGTCGACCCCGCGACCGTGACCTACGACGCCCGCCTCCGCGAGATCGACCGCGGCGACTGGGAGATGCAGCCCCGGGACGTCATCTACAACGATGAACGGCTGCTCGAACTCTCTCATCTCGACATGGACCATCGCGCCCCGAACGGCGAATGCATGCACGACGTCGGCACCCGCATGCGCAACTGGCTCTACGACGCCATGCGGCAAGCGAAGCAGGACAACCACAAGGCCATCGCCGCCGTCACGCACGGGATCGCCATCAAGTGCCTCCTCCACCGCCTCTTCGAGATCCGGTCCAGCGCGACCTGGGAGATCGTGGTCCACAACACCTCCGTCACGACCGTCCACCTGCGCCCAGGCCACGACTGGTCTCTCGTTCGCATCAACGCGGTGCCCCACCTGCCGCCGAAGTGGTGAGCCCCCTCCGAAACGGAGGGATTTTTGCATCATTCCTGGAACATCGCTATGATCCAAGCGGTCCGACACGGACAAAAACCCACGGAGAGGTGGCTGAGCGGTCTAAAGCAACGGACTTGAAATCCGTCGTACGGGCAACCGTACCGCGCGTTCGAATCGCGCCCTCTCCGCCATAGAAAAACTCGCCTAAACAAGCGAGTTTTTCCAAACCTCGAGGAGCACTCGTGCCGCTTGCAAGGACGTGGCCGTATTCTCAGTCCTCAGCGAGTTCACGTGGCGCAGCTGTTTTGCGGAGTCCGATAGGGAGAGGAAACAAGCAAGGGTCTAGGCGGCCTGGTCCAACTCATCCAGGACCCCCCAATCCCGCACGTCCGCTTCCCCATTCTTGATGGAAGCGAGGCGCTGGCCATTGAGCAGCACGGCAGCCGCGATCGATCGAAAGGCCTGGGTGAGTGGCCATCTCTGGATTCCTTCACGGGCAAGGGCGGCATCGTCCAACGCCTCCTCGAACGCCTGACAATAGGCTTCGACGAGGTCGGCACGCGGACCGCAATCCAGACCGAGCCCCTTCGCACCCGCCAACAAGGACTTGAGGCCGTACGCGACGTCCCGCATGTCCTTGAGGATGCCGCGGCGGACCCCGGCATAGGGACGCAAGAATTCCTCGTACGCATCAGGATGGTCGTAGTAGGAGGCGTGCATATAGGCGCCCGTATCGACAACCTCGGCCGCTAGCGTGACGTTCGCAGAATGGAGATGCCAGCCGATATAACCGACGTTCTGGAAGACGGCCAAGTTCTTACCCATCCGCTCGAAGAAGGTACGGAAAAAGAGGCGCTCGCTCTCAGGCTCGCCAAGGACCAGCTCCGGGAATCCCAAGCCCTTATCCGCATTCTCGCGATTGAAGACGTCGAACGCCTGGGCCATCAGGTCGCGGGCGCGGTCATCGTCGGCTTCCTTGAACTCGGCGATGCGGGTGTTGGTCTTGAGCAAACGGATACCGATTTTGGCCGAAAATTCGCGCGTAGACGGAAGGATGCCATCGCGCTGCAGCTCCCAGACGCTCACGTTTTTCCCCTGATAATAGACCCGACAGAGGTCCCCGGCCGCATAGAACAGTTCGGTACGGAGGCCGGCTTCGGTCAGGAATTCGCTCTTCCAGAGGGGACCGCCGTTGGGATCGTAAAAATCGTCCGCATCGGAAAAGCCGAACGCGCCGACGCGACCATGCTCATCGATACGTTTCCAGTCGACATAGGCGTCGAGCGGAAGACCGCCCTTGAGGGTTGGCTTCAGGTATCCCACGCCCTTAGTGTTGACGGCGTAGTACGGCTCGCGGACGCGTTCGCCCTCATAGGTCGCATCGATCCCAGGATGCGTGATCGTACGCAGGTGCGGCGGCTCGACCAGAAGGGATAGGTCCCCTCCGCTCGGGTTCACGAACACGAAGGCCCGGTCGAGGTCATACGGACTGGTGACCCGCTCGTTGCGCACGACGCGCTTCACATCATGACCGAGCTCGAGACGGGAGAAGCGCTCGAAGCGCGGCTCGAGGCCGGCGATGTCACGGCCCTTGACGTCGAGGTCGGTGAGGTGGGGTGAGCGGGCTTCGGACACCTCTCGAAAGTAGTGGTTGGCAAAAGACATGTTATTTCTTGCGGGTCCAAACCGTTCTGGTCTCGCCCGCGAGATAAATTTGATATTTGTTGAACTCATCGTTGAAGGATGTTTCATCTGTCTTCGCAAGGGCCTCGCCGGCGGGCCATTTGTTTTTCGCCAAAAGAGCCACTTGGGCCGAATGAATTTCTTGGCGATTCGTACTGTGCCTATTGCAGGCGCTCATGCACAAACGGACCTCCTGCACCGGGGATGGATCCGACGACGTACGCTCCGCGGCGGTAATCGCGTATCGAATGATGGCTTCCATGGTGGAAGTCGCGTCAATACTGCGCTTGAGGGCCGCCTCAGTGGGATTGACGGCACGAAGCACAAGCGCGCGCTCGCCCGTCGCGTCGATGGTCGTGTCGATAAGTAGGAAGGCGCCCCCGATTTCGCGGCGACCAGGCACCTTCAATAAGCACGCATACAAGTTCGGATGGCTGCCCCGTGCGAGAGAAAGCTCGTGCTTGTTATAGCACGCGTTCGACATGCTCCCCGCCAAGGCCCGGCCAAGGCCGGTCACGGGGTAGATTCCCATCTCGCCGGATTCGCCTTCGGAGGCACTGATACGTGCGATGGTGGCCCTGGCGGCAGCAATCCCTTCCAATACGGACCCGAACGGATGCGTTAACGCTTTTCCGGCGGCGGGATCGGAGGCCGTGCCCCACAAGGCGTGCATGACGGGGGTGAAGGCGGGGCTGACAAGGGAAGTCCCAAGCGTTGAGTCAGCGAAATGCGCGAGATATTCCTCGCGGAACAAGGCGTTCCAGCGGTCGATCTGCGGCACCGAAACAGCCGTATTCGCGCGATCGCGACCCTCCAATAAACATTCAACGTGCGCCGGGGAGTGCGCACGCATGGTCGCCAAAAAGGCGCCGCGCAGGAACGGACCGGCGGTCGCCAACAGCTCATCCTTCGCGATGCCGCCCGAAGGCTGGATGAAAACGCTGGTCAATAACGCCATGAGGCGTTGCGGGCCAGGACTCTGCAGGCTTGGGTCATGGACATATCTTGCCAGAAGGTCATGCCGGCTCCGCAGGGCGCTGATCTCATCCCCAAGCTTGCGACGCGCCTCGCGGCTGTCCTGCTGCTCCCTGAGCTCAGCCTGGCGCTCGAGCCGCTCGTGGAGGACCGCCTTGATGCGCTCGTATTCAACCTGAAGATGCGGTAAGGGTATCGGTTGGGCGCGATCGGCCGAAAGGCCGCCAAGGAGCACATCAACCGTCTCGACCCGCTGACGAATGCCACCCAGCTTCGCTTCCATCGCGATCCGGGCCTTTTCATTCGTGATGGTCGCGAGGCGCGCCTCAATCGTCTTTCCTTCTGCCGCCAGTCGATCGCGTAAAGAGGTGAGCCAGTAGACTTCAGAGGTCCCCGTCGGCTCGAGACTGAGCAGCTCCAAACCTTCCTCCCACTGCTGAACGAACTTACGCATGGCCTGGTTCTCATATTTTTTCTCGATGTCCGCCTCCAGTCCGCGTATTCGTTTAAGCGCCTCCGGACTGAGCTCCTCACTCGTGGCTTCTTGCTCGCCCCGCAGAAGAACCGGTATGGCGGGGTCCGCGGCCAACCAGGCAGGCAGTCTAGACGGGCGTAAGCGCGCCTCCTGTACCAGCTCGGGCCGTTTTTCGCTTGAGCCGTACCCCCCTTCGGAAGGCGCGATGGTATTCAAAATCTCGATGCCCAAGGGGGAAGACGCCAGGGAATCGGGCAGGGGCCGATCGAGAAGGATTGCCTCTTCGACCTCCGTCACCGTAGACAAGAGCCGCTCCATGATCACCTCATACGGGGCACGCGCAACCGCTTCGCCGAACAGCTGTTGGATCCGCTTAAAAACGGGATCCTCGTTGGCCGCTTTCGCGGGCTCACGCCCTCCCGTTTGGGCTCGCCGATACAGAGCGATAACTGTTTCAGCCAACACCGGTGCCCGTACGAACCCAAACCGACGAAGGTATTCGGTGAATCCCTTGACCGTCTGCGGATCCGAATAGCTGGTCAGCTTTAAGTCCGTAATGAGCCCAGGCAAATGGGTTAAGTAGGGACAGTGCTCCGGCCGACGGGCCGGCCCCTGGATGGAAAGCCACTCCGGAATCGCACCGACCAGCGGATTCGCCTTCGCGAACGCCTGAAATGCGGCCCGACCCTTTCCCTCATCATCCTGTCCGACCAAGGTCGGATACACTTGCGCAAAGAACCGATAGACCTCCCCCGGCTGAAACGAATACGTCGCGGCGCAGTCACGCAAGACTTCCGTCATCGCCGAAAGGTCCAGCTCCTTGGCAATCGTTGGCCAACACTGAATAAACTCGTTGCCCTCCATCGCCCGGATCCAATGCTGGGCCACCTGGAGCGCCCGGTTAGGCGTAAATCGATCACGAACAAGCTGCCAACGGGGCAGGCGGGCCTCCGGAGACATGTTTGAGGAAACGGACAAGGTGTGTTTCAGGCACGCCTCTTGAAGGACTTCGGAGGGGGCGTATAGGACGGCAACATCCCAAGCCTTGATCGAGAGCGGGGATTTCATTTCCTGCTGTTGGGATAAGATCCAGGAGATCGCCGCATCGGCACGTTTCGCGGACGGTAACGTCAACACGAGGTCAGAGAAAACTTCGGCGGTCCAACCCCCATGAAAACGACGAGGACCCTCCCAAAGATGGGCGAGGACGAGCTCCACATATGCATCTTCACGCAGGAGGGTCTTCAGTTCGGCATATTCAAGAACGTCCGGGACGGCAGCGGTCAACAAGTGATTGTAGAGGGCGAAAAAGCGCGCCGCTTCCAACGTCGAACCGCGAAAGACCGCGACCGGGCTGCCGCTTCCGGTAAGCTCGAGCTCCCCCACCGTGCGGCCGGTAGGATCCTTAATGGCCGTTACGGAATCCTTTGCTTGCAGGGGCGAGTCGAACCAGGGGATCGCCTCGCTCCCATCCGCGTGTGGATCATTCTTTTTTCCGAAACGGGCGGCTTCGATCGAGACATACGTCCTAGCCGCATTCGCGATCAGCTTCGCCACCGGCTGACCGGACTTCGGCGGAAGCCCCTGTAGGACCGACACGAGTGCGGAAAATGCCTGCGGACGGTCACAGAGCTGGGCGAAGCAGCCGTTTAGGTAAAGCTCAAATCCCGATAGGTCGAGCGCTTCCAGGGCGCGCTCAAGCTCCGCACGGCGCCTAGGCATCAACGTGCGGTTCAAGCGCGAAAATAACTGCGTGCCCCAACCGGATGACGCACCGGAAAAGACCAGGTCCGCTTGGCGGAGAGCTAATGACCGAAGCTGGTCGACGATCGTGGACGACGGCTGGTACGGGTATCCAGGAATCTCCCATAACGGAGTCGCTACGGGCTTCGGACTGACATACAGAAATACCGTATAAACGTCCTCGACGAGCGCGCGCACCTGCTCCTCATTGAAGATTCCGCTCATCAAGATGCGCCGGATCGCTTCAAGGCGCTCCGCTCGCTTGGCCTGGTCAAGCCTCGTCCAAGCGTCGCCGATCTCCAACGAGACGAGCACGTTTTGTGCCATGATCTTGGCGTCGGGATCATGCTTCCAGGCTTCAAGACCGTCCAAAAGCATTCTCCATTCCTCCGGCGCTGGACCATCGCCATAAACAGGTCTCCCGAATCGAATATCATGAAGTGGATGCGCGTCCCAATAGGAGAGTATTTCGCTAGATGGCTCGAGCGGCAGAAGACTCTCAGAAGGCGACGAAGCCTGCCAATCCAGTTGATAGTAGGCCTGAAACGACGACCTACCTAAATCGCTATTCTTATCCCCCAAAAAGAGCGCCGTCCGCAGGTCGAATGCCGTCCCTTTGTAGGCGATCCCCTGTCGACCCCATACGCTCGCCGGACCGGCATCGTCTTCTCGTGGATTCAATACCGCCTCAAAGCGTCCCCAGTCATCCGCGGGAAAACACCGAATCACCTCCGGCAGGGGAAATCCTGGGACATGAGCGAGATACCGCAACGCATCAAAAAAACGTTCTTTTAGCTCTCGCCGCACGTTGGGAGAGAAGCGCTCGGACAGGAGCACAGATCTCAGGAATGCCAAAACTTCTTCCTCTTGCCCAGAAGGCGTCAACAGCTGCATGCGTTCCATCGAGCAAAACGCGTTCGAAATGACATCAGCCTCTTCGCGCTCAGGGATTTCCGCACGAAGGGCCCGAAAGATCGGGTCGGTATCGACGAGCGTACTCGCCTCACGATACGCCGCCGGGGAGGTCAACAACGCCAAGGCGGCCAGACGGAGGGACTCGCGCAATGGGCCCCGCACATCTACCGGCCCGAGGCCCCACGTTTCCAATAACCGACACAAGGCCTGTAACCGCCCCACCTCCGGCATTGCATGCCGGTAATGCGTTAGGTCAATCCCTTCGATGGCCGCAGCGATCTCCGCAGGCGTGAGACGGTCGCCAAGGTAGCGAAGATCTCGCAGGAAACGCTGGAATTCAGAATCTGGGGACTCCAAAGAACCGACCCCTCCGAACAGCAATCGCACCGACCGAACGTGGGCCACCTGAGTAGCCACACGCCACTCATCCTCCGTGGGCGACACCTCAAAGCGTTCCGCGATAGCCTCCAGCTGGTCAAGCTGACCGGCGGCCGCATTCACCTGATGGATCTCGCCGACCACGCCAGATGGCAAGGCTCCCAAAACCTGCCACCCCATTACCCGATGGATGAAATCCGCATATCCCTCGATTTCGGCGAGAAAAACAGGCGCACGGCTATGATCCCCTTGAGTAACAGCAAAATGCGTCTTGCGCCGTGCAAGCGCACGGATCACCTGAGTAAAAGAAGAGATCGCCTCGCTCTCCGTAAACGTCTTTTCCCCTGGTAAAACCGCCTGGAGCTCCATGAGTCCATCCGCATGCCATGACAGCAGCTCCTGATCGTGCCGAATGTCGGAAGGATAGACCACTTCTTTCGGACGCAAGATACGCTCGAGCTGCCCGGAAATGACATCATCCACCTGCTCCGTCGTAAGAACGGAAAACACCTCCGGGGGAAAACGGCCCAGCGCGTCGTGCCTATAGGGAAGACCGTGCTCGCTGCGAAAAAAGGCAGCGATCTCTGCTCCGCATTCAGCCAAAGAAAGCCCGCATCCGTCAAGAAACTCCCGCAGGCAGCGCAAAAGATCCATTGTATGGCGATGCGTCATGATATCATCCCCATCTTCGTCTTTATCCGCCGTCCCGTGCAGGGCCATGCCCAAAATCTCCCCTATCAGTGAACGGACATAAGCGTGCGACCGTTCCCCGGGTGGCATCGATAGGGATCCCTGACGGTCACTGGGGCTCTCAAGTTCTCTTTTTATCCGATAAATAATATCCTGCAAATGAAGCGCCCCCAACGCGCTCGGCCAGGCACGCTCAAGCGCGAGATCCACAACCGACGGGCGCACCTGACCCCAATCGACTCCCTCATGAGGGTCGTTTGCCCGCTCATCGACGTGCGCGCGACGACGGTCAGCTCGACCGCCCCGTTGGCGAAACGCGGGAGAGAGTAGATCGGGTCGCTGAGCGGAGGGTGCTTCCATAGATGTTGAAAGTAGAAATCAAGAGCGTGGGCGCCTTGTGATAGGACCAACTATATCAAACCGACAGTCATCGATCCAGGCAACGCGAGCCATTGCGACCGCCGCCGTTCCGGGCTATAAAAAGATCGCCTAATCGAATTTATACGAATCATATGACTGACCAAAAACCCCAAATCACCGTCGAAGCCCTCGTCCAAGCCTCCCCCGCCCGCACCTGGGCCTGCTGGACGGAGCCGCAGCACATTATGGAATGGAACGCCGCGTCCGACGACTGGCACTGCCCGAGCGCGACGAGCGACCTCCGCGTCGGCGGCGAGTTCCATTCGACCATGGCCGCCCGCGACGGGAGCGTGAGCTTCGACTTCGGCGGCACGTTCGAGGAGATCATCCCGCAACAGA
>JACCDN010486616.1_pt1 | contig 10674 bp, 5 predicted proteins | sample 7441691 | NCBI WGS metagenome assembly JACCDN01 (sample SAMN15323439, study PRJNA562643) | freshwater metagenome | isolation source: river surface water | place: USA:Blue River Watershed | collected 2017-08-16
CGCTGTTCTAACTGTTTTTTTTCTAAGTCCTTCTCTAATTGTTCTAACTGTTCTTTTTTTAGCTGTTCTAAATCCTGTTTTAACTGATCTTTTTCTGACCGCTCTTTTTCTAACTGCTGTTTTAACTGATCTTTTTCTGACTTTTCTTGCTCTAGTTTATTTTCCATGTTTTTCAATTTCTCTTGCTTGGCAGTCAAAACTTCTTTTTGCTTCTCCAACTCTTCTTTATTTTCTTGAACGAATTTTTTTGTTTCCTCTTCAACATTTTTTGGCTTCAACATTGATTTTACTTTTTCTGGCTCCTGATTCTGTTCTTTTAATTCTTTATCTGATTCAGATTTTTTTTCATCAGTTGCCGCATAAACGCTACCAACTAAGGCAATTCCAACCAAAGTTCCAACTCCAGGAAATAAAATCGACAGCGCGATTATTGTACCAATACCCATCAAACCTTTTGCAACATCTTTGGCCGTCACGTCTTCCAAACTAGATCTAAACTTTTCTTTTTTTACAGACTCAACTTCGGGTTCAGATTCTTTATTTGCAGGCTGTTGCGCTGCGTCTTGCTGTTTTTTCTTATCCGCCTCTTCTTGTTCTTGCGAAGTAAGTGGCCGATCATTTGCCACAGAATTCTCGATTAGCTTTACCGACTCTTTGAAGCAATCTCTGAACTTATCTTGAACAATCTGTCCGAATTTTTCATCGCCCTGATGCTTTTCGAAAACAGCAAGCATTTTGGCGCCTTCTTTGGTTTTATCGAAATCTTCTTTGCCTTCTTCTTTTTCGATATCTTTACCCAGATAATCGAAACTCTTCATTAACTCGCCTAGAAACTGGCCTTTTTCTTCAGAATTAGTTTTGTCATCTTTAATAACATCTTGAGCAATTCCTGCAAAAATACCAAAAGAACTATCTTTGCCCGCCATTTCTTTAGCAGCTTTGCCGCTGAGAAGAGCAAGTAATTCTTGTTGTTTTTGATCGGCATTTTTTTCTTCTTTTGGTGTGTCAAAAATTTCTTTAACTTGCGCAAAAATTTTCGCCCTTCCCGCATCCATGGTTATAGCGCCCAGCGCTGCTTCATCAACCTCTTTTAGAGTCTCTATAACTTCAGGCTCTTGATCTTTGATTAATAAAGTATCGGGAGTTGCAGAATTAAAATTACGACCAACAAAAGCGTTGTCGCCACCTTTAATTTCTGTGGCCTCAGCTACTTCAGAAACATCTTTGTATTTAGGTTTATATTCAGAATAGTTTTTGGTTTTAAATGCTTCAGAAGCATCTTTATATTCAGAATAGCTTTTGGTTTTAAATGCTTCAGAAGCATCTTTATATTCAGAATAGCTTTTGGTTTTAAATGCTTCAGAAGCATCTTTATATTCAGAATATATTTCATTAATTTTTTGGAATATCTCTGTCGCTGCTTTAATTTTTTCAGGATCTCGACCAACCTTATCAGGATGATATTTTAGAGCTAACTCTTTGTAAGACTTTGTGATTTCTCGTTCGGTAGCATCATCATCTAATCCAGCAATCTGTAAAAAACTTTCACCTTCTTTAATTGGATCAGTAAATAGATTTCTGGCTTTTTTTTCTTTTCCAACTTCTTTTTCATCTTTTTTAACGCCTTCTAAATTAACATTGTCGCCTAAATTCAGATTATCCTCTGCAAGATCCTTAACAGGCAGAGTAACACTAGCAATTTCTTGATCTTTGATCACTAAAGCATCGGAAGTTGCAGAATTGGGATCGACAAAAGATTCTTTGATTGTTTGATCAACTTTTTCTTTATCAGACTCTTCATCGAGCCATTGCTCTATGTTTTGGTTTTTCGTTTCCTTCTCAAGCTCTGCAACTTCAGGATTTTCAATTTGATTATTAGTTACATCTACTTTTTCTAAAACTTCAACTGGCGACACATCAGCTATAACAGGAGAAATACTCCCTTCTATTTCCTCTTCTATTTCCTCTTCTATTTCCTCTTCTATTTCCTCTTCTATTTCCTCTTCTATTTCCTCTTCTATTTCCTCTTCTATTTCTTCTTCACCACCTTCACCACCAGCCGTCACATGTTGATTAAACTCCTTTAACCCACCCGTTACTACTTCTTGTACAAACTGACCAGCAACCACACTCGCAGCAATACCAGCCACTGGATTAAGAGACGCTGCAGTAGCACCCAAACCAACCACCACTTCGGCGGCAGCTCCTACACTTTCCCCAATAGTTTGTGCTTCAGGACCATTATCATAAACCTTTTTTAATTCTGAGCTCACTGTATTGACAGCATCGTTAACAATCTGCGGACGCGAAAAAAACTCAGATCCTGTTTCTCTAGCTTGCTTCGCTGCTGTAAGTTCTTCTTCAGTAATTTTAGGACTCACCGACGATAAATTACTGTTGGTAGGTTTTGAATAGAGAGTATTAAGAGCAAGAAATTCTTCCCTCTCAGAAGTTGTTTTAAGCTTTGAATATTCTTCGTGCTTTCTCCGTGCCGCAGCTTCTGTTTCCTTAACTTCTGCAAGTTTTTTTTCTGCATCGAGTTGCTCTTTTTTTTGCCGCAACGCCTGATCTTCTGTTAAATGCTCAGCATTCTTATTATGAGAAGCTGCAAATTCTGATTTTTCTTTAATATCCCGTTGTTGTATTTTTGCTGCTGCTGCTTCTTTAGCTTCGAGATCTTTTGTTTTTTTTTCATCTCTAGCAGCTTTGTCTTTTTCGATTTTTTCTCGATTTTCTCTAACTTCTTTTTGTTTCGCTTCTTCTTTTTCTTTAACTAATTTCCGCGCCTCTTCTTGCTGTTTAGCTCTCTGTTCATTGACTTTCTTCTGTCTTTCTTCATTTTCTTTTGACTTCACTTCTGCAGTCTCTCTTTCCTTTTCTTCCCTTTCTAATTTTTCTTGTTTCGCTATTTCACTAGTTGATTTCTTCATCGAGGCTTTTTTTTAATTTAGAAAAATGGTGGGTGGTAGAAGACTCGAACTTCCGACCTCTACGATGTCAACGTAGCACTCTAACCAACTGAGCTAACCACCCCTGAAACATTTAACATTTAACATTTTAGCTTTTAGCTTACGCACAAGTTTGAAAAATCTAAATGCTTAATCTTTAAATGTTAAACAATAAATTCATGAAAAAAGCTATTGTCTTACTTAGCGGTGGACTTGACTCTACGACGGTTTTGGGAATTGCCAAAAATTTGGATTACGAAATTTACGCCCTCAGTTTTGACTACGGACAGCGTCACGATATCGAATTAGAATCGGCAAAAAAAGTCGCAAAAATTTTCCAAGCTCAAGAACATAAAACCGCCAAAATCGATTTAAGAATTTTCGGTGGATCGGCGCTAACCGCTGAAATCGCGGTTCCGAAAGATCATGTTCAAAGTGCTGAAATTCCCGTTACTTACGTTCCCGCTCGCAACACAATTTTTCTTTCTTACGCGCTGGCTTACGCTGAAACCGTTGGCGCTTTTGATATTTTTATTGGCGTCAACGCCGTTGATTTCAGCAATTATCCCGATTGTCGCCCCGATTTTATTGCCGCTTTCGAAAAACTCGCAACCCTAGCAACCGCCGCCAGCGTTGAAAATAAGGGACACTTCAAGATTCATGCGCCTTTAATGCAAATGTCAAAAAAAGAAATTATTGAAACTGGAATTAGAATCGGCGTTGATTATTCTCAAACTCACAGCTGCTACGATCCGATTATTGAAAACAAAAATATTCTCTCCTGCGGCAAATGCGATTCTTGTTACTTACGCCTTGAAGGCTTCGCAGCGGCAGGGGAAAAAGATCCAATCCAATATGTAAAATAAAATGACAAACGAAAAAAAATTTCTCGCCACAATTCCCGAAATTATCGAAGAGGCCAAACAAGGTAAAATGTTCATTTTAGTTGATGACGAAGGCCGCGAAAACGAAGGAGATTTAGTTATTCCCGCCGCAATGTGCGACGATCAAAAAGTTAATTTTATGGCGAAATTTGGTCGCGGATTAATTTGTTTGACACTTACGCAGGAACGCGTTCGCGAACTTAATCTGCCTTTAATGTCGCTAAATAATCAAGCGCGTCACCAAACTGCTTTTACCGTTTCAATTGAAGCGCGCGAAGGAATCTCCACCGGAATTTCAGCATTTGACCGCGCCAAAACTATCGCTGACGCAATAGATCCTAAAAAAGGCAAAGAAGCTTTGGTTAGCCCCGGACATATTTTTCCACTAAAAGCCGAAAAAGGCGGCGTTCTGGTTCGCGCCGGCCACACCGAAGCTGCAACTGACATCGCAACTTTGGCAGGTTTAAATCCTTCAGGCGTGATTTGTGAAATTATGAATGACGACGGTTCAATGGCGCGTATGCCCGATCTAATCAAATTCGCCAAACTTCACAAAATGAAGATCGCCACCATCGCAGATTTGATTGAATATCGCCGCAAAAACGAAAAATTAATTGAAGTAAAAGAACGCGGAACCTTTGTCAGCAAGCATGGCGAGTTCGATTTAACAATCTACAAAAGCAAAGTTGACGGCGTTGAGCATATTGCTTTATCCAAAGGCAAAATCAGCAAAGGCTCGCCAACTCTGGTTCGCATGCATCATTTAAATATTTTTAGCGATTGTTTGGAAGATATTCAAAATCCAAAAACTGGCTCGCTTTTAAAAGCGATAAAAAAAATTGCCAAGAGCTCCAGCGGCGTGATTGTTGTGATTAGACAGCCCAACGAAGCGATTACTCACTTACTTGCGGGCGCGCAAAATCAACCGAAAAACAAAGAACAAGAATTAAGAAATTACGGAACGGGAGCGCAGATTTTATCAGATTTAGGCGTGACAGATATGGTTTTGCTAACGAATTCTAAAAAGTCGGTGATTGGGCTGGATGGCTATAAACTAAAAATCCGCGGCTACAAAAAAATCTAAACCTCCTTTTGCAAAGGAGGTTTAGACAAACTCTATTTCTTCAAAACCGTACGAATAAAATATAAAATCGTGCCGAAGAAAATCGTGATAATCAGAAGCTCAACCAAATGCGGCCAGATTTCATTAATCGCGCCAGAAGTTACAGCGCTGTTTTGTAGCGAAACCAAAACCTGATAAGGATATTTTTCAAAGTTGCGGGAAATCACGTAATTGTTGCGCGGAGAGAAGATTTTGTAATCTAAAACAATTGCATCAATTTTGTCTTTTGCAACCAACCCTGTCACTTTCAAAAGCTCGCGATCTTCAGAAAGCAAGTCTTTTTTTGATTCCATCAAGATTTTATTTTTACCGTCCAGAATCGTAAAATCAGTTCTGCTGCGTCTCGATAATTTCGAAAATATTTCAGCCAAATCAGAAACTTTAAAACCGATCGCCACCGTTCCGATGTAAACACCTTTATTATTTACCACACCAACGCCAGCAGGAATTACAAATTGACCACTTGCCGCACCAACTGTTGGAACTCCAGTAAAAATTTTCCACGGAGTTTTTTCAGTTTGTGCCAAATAATCACGACCCGAAACATCAACTGGCATTTTCACCAAACCAAATTCGCTGCTTATTGTTAGCATTTTGCGAGAGTCGATCCAAAAGAACATTCCCGTCGATAAAACGTCACGAACCGAATTATAATCAGTATCTGAGCTGTTAAAAGATTTTAAAATCGATTCAATTTTTTCTTTCCGGCCACCAGAAATCAAAATTTTGCGGTTGATGTAATTCAAAACTGATTCGGTGTAATCCAGCGTGTTTGTAAAACCAGCTTCAATTTCATAAGCGGTGGTAGACATTTTCATGGTCTCGCGCTCTAAATAAGAATCAAAACTTCTGCTGGCAAAACAAAGTATGGTTAAAGCCACGATTACGTAAGATGTAATCAAATATTTGGTTAGAGCTTTTTTGCCGATTTTGTCGGAACATTTAATGAGTTTTAACATGTGGTAAGTCCTTTAAAAATTAAAATAGGGGAAGGAATTTTAGGCGCCTTATACAGATTAATGTCAAGAAAAGTTCTGTGAGTTGTAACAAGAAGAAACTGACAATCCTAAGTTTTTTAAAAAGTCTGCAAGTTCGACAAAAAGTTTGTTGCAATAGCAACCTAGTTTATACCAAGCCACAAATCTAAAGCAGATCAACGATCTTCTCAATCATCACATCACCCAACTCTTCCAAACTTTTAATCGCAATTGAATTACGATAAAATTCTTCAGTCGAATGACCAATTCCAATACCAACAATTTCAATTTGCGATTGTCCGCGCGGCGCATTTTCGATCTTATTAATCACATGATGCAAATGATCGGATAAAATATCGCTGTCATTAGCTGAATTTGTTGAATCATCGACGGGCGTTCCATCGGAAATCACCAATAAAATTTTTCTTTTCTCATTTTGTTGCGCCAAGCGCGATCTTGCGAATAACAAGGCTTCGCCGTCAATATTTTCTTTGAGCAAACCTTCTTTCAACATTAATCCCAAATTAATTTTCGCCTTTTTAAAACGCTGATTAAAATGTTTGTAAATAATGTGACGCAGTTCGTTCAAACGTCCGGGATTTTTTTCACGACCCAAACTTTCCCAGAGTTTACGCGCCTTACCGCCTTTCCAATCGGCCGTAGTAAATCCAATAATTTCAGTTTTGATGGCAAATTTTTCTAAAATTCCAGCAATAATTTCGCAGGCCATTGCGCTCATTACTATTGGATTTCCACGCATTGATCCCGAATTATCGAGTAAAATTGTCAGCGCGGTGTTTTGATATTCGTGATTTTGGCTGTTGATCCAAATGTTCTCGGTGAGAGGATCGACGACCAATCGAGTCAATTTTTTACGATTTAAAATTCCGCGGCTAGCATCAAATTCCAGAAAAGTATTTCTCTTCGAGAGCAATTTTTTCTTCAATTTCATCGTCATTTTTTTTGAAATTGAATTTAGCTTTACCATCTTCAAATCCAACTGATTGCGCAGAAGTTCAAGCTCGTTTTTGCCAATAAGTTTTTGTGGAAAAATTACTTCGTCAAATTTTGTCGTGTAAACTTTGTAAGGATTTTTGAACTCGATTTTATTGTTGTCCGATCCTGATTCATCTGCCTTCACCGTCACTTCGCCTTTTTGATCGTCATCTTTTAAATCAGAAATTTTTTCTTGCTGCTCAACAATTTTTTCGCCATCTTCTTCACCATTTTGCGCCAAATTTTCTTCAACATTTGCATCAATATTTTCTTGGCCAAAACTGCTTAAATCATTTTGCGATTTTTCACTTTCGCCACTCAAATTATTTGGCGATTTTTCTTCATCTTGACTTTTTTCCAACTCTTCTTTTTCTTGACGAAGAAGCTCCAAAACCCTATCCAAAGCTTGCGCAAAAGCTTCTTGATCTTCAGTTTTTTGGGCTAAATTTTTAATTTCTGTAACAATTTTTTTACTAAGATTTTTTTCTAACTCAGCAGCAAATTCAAAAGTTTGAGGTAATAAATTTTGACCAAAAACTTCTTTTAGTAAAATTAAAGAAAGACTTGTCGAACCGCTAAAAATATCATCTTCCACCTTCAGCAAAATATTTTTTACCGCACCCAAATAAGAATTTTTTACCCGCGCAATCACACGAATTTTTTCAAACTCGTCGAAAAATTTTTGCTCTTGCGGCTCGTATTTTTTTTCGTCGTACAACTTTTTGTCGTGCGCCATCAAATAGCACGCAGCCAAATCTGAAGAGGCTCTCGGCAATTTATCCAACTGCGGCAAAACCACATTTTTCTCCCCAGAAATCGTATTTTGATTCCAAGAAAAAAAATTATTTTTTACCTCGTCACTAAATTCAACTTGCAGAGTTTCATCAGCCACCATTGCGCGCAAAGTACTAACTAGGTTTTCTTTGAGCTGATTATTTTGAGAATTTTGTGATTTCATTTGCTAAAAAATTTCGGCAAAGCCGGCCGTCGAGTAAAGGTTTGTTTAGATAAATTCCTTCTTTAGGCGCTGTCGCGCAAATCAACTTTTCGAGGTAAACTAAAGGGTGATAAAACTATTTTGTATTTTCATAAACTTCTTTGGAAAGAGGTTGGTCTAACTTTTTAGCTCGCGCTTTTTTAATTTCTTCAGAAGGAGCGGTAAATTTATTCACAACAAATCTTACAACTGGCAAAGCAAGTAAAACTCCCACCACTAAACCAAGAGGATTGCCAAATTGACCGCTTGCAGAATTGGCTTGAATTGGCGGCAATATTTCTGTTCGTGGAAAAGTTTTTTGATGAGGATGTTGTAAATCAGCTTTTTCAAAAAGCTGAGGTCTTGAATCATCAACAAGACCTTCATGCGAAATAGAAATTTCAGAAATTTTACTTGTAGAATCTGCTTCATTGGAAGACGCATCACGCTTCTTTTCAACTGCATCCAAGAAACCTCGAATAATTGGAGTCCAAGGGTGCAGAACTTCTTCGATGGCTTTAATATTCGGTGAATAGTGTTTTATTTCTTCTGACGAGGAAAGATATTTCCATTTTTGAATGTCGTATCTGCCGCAAATACCGAATTCATCAGGATCAACAGTGATTGCCGTAGGATGCTCCGAACTCCACCATCCGTACAAACTGCTTACCCTTGTATCTACAAACCATTTGCGGTTGCGCTGCAAATAGTTATTTAGACTCTCAACCCCCCTTCTTGACCCCCTTTGTATTGCTTGCGGCACTATTTGCTTTTCAATGACTTCAAAAAACTCTTCTAGACTTTCTTTGCTTTCAGCCATTGATGCTTTTATTGGCAGCGCCTTAGATCTAGCAGCCATATATTCCGATCCAATAAATACATTAACTCCTTGCGGAATATTATTTCCGTAATCATCTCTTATTTTGGATACCACTTCGTTGGTGGTAAAGACATTGTGAGTTTTTCCTGATTCTAAGCAATTTTTGTAAGATTCCCACATTTGACGCATTTCTTGATTAGCAGAAATTAATTGGCGATCTTCTTTGGTTAAAAACTCTAAAACCCCTAGCTCTCCGTGTTTTTGGTAATAACTAATAATTCGATTCAGTCCCAGATCGCTTCCTTTTAGAAAATCTTGTGGATTGTCTGGAAGACTTGAAGGCTTGTCGTGCATCACATCAAGATCTTCACAAATATTTACACTGTTAAAATTTTGATTAGCAAAGCCACGAATAAATAAAGCCTTTGCAAAGTCTGCCTGTAAAGACACTGGCAGCAATTCAAAATTCGTCTCAGGGTCCAATTCCAAAAAATTAACCTTGACGGCAAAACGCAATTTTTCGTAAACAAAATGCGCATCTTCTTTGATTTTTGGATCTTCAATAACACGATCAATCAATTGATTGATTGTTATTAACTCAACTCCTGTGCTCAAAACAAAATCGTAATAACTTCCATCGTCCTTGCGTGAAGTCAATTTCATCATCTCAATACTCTCATCATCCACAATCAAAAAACTCTCAAGATTATCTTTTTCCGGATCAGTCATTTTAGTCATCCAGACAATATTTTCAAGAAGTGGCAAGTAAGTTTTATCAGATCCAATAAGTGTTTTTGCGAGATAATATTTTGGTTTCATAATCTTTATTTGATTAAGTTAATTAAAATCTGCGCCAAATTTTTAATTTGAAATTTTTTGTGCTCACTCAAAAAAGTAATACGAAGTCTGGCTTTTTTGGCCTCAACAGTTGGTGGACGAATTGCTGAAATTAAGACTCCTCGTGCTTCAATTTTTTTTGCAATTTCTAAAACTTTTTTACTATCGCCCAAAATAATTGGCACAATTGCTGATTGTGGTTTTGGCAGATTCATTAACTGACAAAAATATTGAGCATTTTCGAGTGCTTTTTTGCCAAGATTTTTTTTCTCAATTATTTTTAGCGAAGTCAAAGAAGCTGCTAAAATACAAGGTGGCAGCGCCGTTGAGTAAATTGCTGATTTAGCAAAATTGCGTAGGTATTCGACTAAATTTTTCTCTCCCGCCACGTACCCCCCAAGGGTACCAATAGCTTTGGAAAAAGTGCCAATTTGCAAATGATTTTTTGCCGGAGAATTTTTTTGTAAAAATAAATCATGCGCCGCATCGGAAACTAAAATCGCGTCAAATTCGTTGGCTAGTTTTAGCAATTCTGCAATTTCTCCAACGTCGCCATCCATTGAAAATACTGTTTCGGTGACAATTAAACATTTTTTGAACTTGCTGCGATTTTCTTTTAAAATTTTATGCGCGTGGGTTACGTCGTTGTGCAAAAAACGCATCAATCTTGCGCCAGAAAGTTTACTCGCATCAATCAAGCTCGAGTGAATCAAGCGATCTGCCACAATTAAATCGCCTTCGCAAACCAAAGCCGGAAGCATACCAATTGCGCTGGCGTAACCTGACGAAAAAACAATCGCGTCGTCACAATTTTTCATTTTAGCAATTTGTTTTTCTAGCTTGCTGTAAAGCGAATTGTTGCCAGTGACGTAACGAGAAGCCCCTGCTCCGACACCGTATTTATTGATTGCGTTGATTGCAGATTTTTTTACCGAAGGGTTTTGTGAAAGTCCGAAATAGTCGTTCGAACAAAATGAGATAAGATTTTTTTTACCACGTTTGATCGTGGTCGCATCAACGACATCTGATTCTATCAACTGGCGATAGAGGTTTTTGTCTTTTTGGTCTTGAAGAGATTTTGCGTAAAAATTTTTCATTTTAGATCGATTGCCA
>JACCDN011114484.1_pt1 | contig 10674 bp, 11 predicted proteins | sample 7441691 | NCBI WGS metagenome assembly JACCDN01 (sample SAMN15323439, study PRJNA562643) | freshwater metagenome | isolation source: river surface water | place: USA:Blue River Watershed | collected 2017-08-16
AAACGACTCGAAATCTTAGGTCGAAGCATGAACATGGCTAGCGCAGCGATGGTAAATCGCACAGCAAGAAAGTCCATATAAGGCTGTTTCTCAATGGCGTCCTTCATCAGCACAAATGCAGCACCCCAGGTGAAACAAACTCCCAATAGGGCAATAACTGCAAGGCGAATACGGGTCATGGTGCCAAAGTCTAACTAAATAGTTAGCTGGCTATTTCCGTTAGGCTGCAGCGCTCGACGCCAACCACCTTTGGTTTACCAGAGAGCGTGATGCGCAACACCAAAAACTCTGCCGGTGCCAAAGTAGAACCGGCTTCAACCTCTTTGCGCAGCTCCTTGGTCGTCATTGCTGCAAACGGCGCCAAGATGCTTGGCAATGCTGGTCGGTGCGAGCAAATCAAACCGGATTTGCTGGTGCCGAGCAGGTCTTTGACCACGTCTTGAGTCCTGGCCGGACGCTTCTTGCTACCCAGTTCGGTGAGCTGATGACGCTCGATAAGTTTTTGCTTTCGTTTTTTTGCATACGGTGCGATGGTGTCGTGGCAGCGAACCCACGGGCTGGTAATCAAGCGCTTCGGTCCGAAGGCGGCAATTAGCGGAACGAGGGCCTTGGCCTGTTTTTTACCCTCGCTCAAAAGCGGGCGCTTGGCTTCTTCGCCTTTCCAATCTGCACGCAAAGTTGCTTTAGCGTGACGAAGAATAATCAATGCCCTGGTTTCAAGCTCTTTGGCTTTGTGAAGTTGGATGACCTGCTCCATGAGTTTCTGGTCGTGTTCGTAGCTGAGTAGCTTTACCGCTTCTTTGGCTAAGACCCACTCGACCCTGGCAATCTCTTGATTCGGTGAAAATTTCTGCTTTGCTATTGCTTTCGCGGTCACCTTAGAAGCCCAGTAGTGGACCTCTTTATCAAGGCCTTCACCAACCTGATATTTGATTACACCGAGCTTTCGACCAAGTCGAACCTTGAGTCCGGCCTCCTCTAAAACCTCGCGCACCGCGGTCTGCGGCAGCTGCTCACCCGGATCTAGCTTGCCCTTAGGGAAACCCCAGTCCTTGTATTGCTCGCGGTGAACCAGGGCTACCTCGAGCTTGCCCTGCTGCTCGCGCCAGCAGACAATGCCGGCTGCATAGATTGTCACTATCGGCTGCGCTTTCGCTCCAGCGTGCGCTGCATTAGAACGTCTTGCATGTCACTTAGCTTCTCGCCCATCACGTTGTGAGTTTCGCGAGACCAAACCCCATTCGCCTTGAGCTCCCAAACCGCGACCGACTCGCTCATGCCGAGGTCAAAGATTTCGTGCAGCTGGCGAATTTGGTCGGACTGAGTAATCTTCACCAAGGTCTCTACGCGACGATCTAGGTTGCGGTGCATCATGTCGGCACTGCCGATAAAAATGTCTGGGTCACCGCCATTGTCAAAGCTGACGATTCGGCTGTGCTCTAGGTATCGACCTAGCACCGAGTGCACCTTGATGTGGTCAGAAAGTCCTGGCACCCCTGGTCGCAAGGCACACATGCCACGAACCAAAACTTCGACAGTCACGCCAGCTTTCGATGCGCGGTAAAGCTCATCAATGATCTGCTCATCCACCAACGAGTTCATCTTTAGGCGAATGCGACCGGGACGACCGGCTTGCTGGTGCGAGATCTCCCTACGAATTCGCTCGGTAAGGCCTTCACGGACGCCATTTGGCGATACCAAAAGGCTCTTGTATTGCGGAGCTTGAGTGTGTCCGGAGAGTTGATTGAAGAGTTTGGTGAGGTCTTCGCCAACTGCTGGACGACTGGTTAGCAGTCCTAGATCTTCATAGAAGCGAGCGGTCTTCGGGTTGTAGTTACCGGTTCCGATGTGGCAGTAGCGACGAAGTGAATCGCCCTCCTGTCGAATCACCAAAGAGAGCTTGCAGTGGGTCTTTAGGCCCACAATTCCGTAAACCACGTGAACACCGGCGGCCTCGAGTTTTCTAGCCCAGGCGATGTTGTTTTGCTCGTCGAATCGAGCCTTGATCTCAACCAGCGCCAGCACCTGCTTGCCTGCCTCCGCGGCATCGATTAGCGCATCGACAATCGGAGAGTCACCGCTGGTGCGGTAGAGGGTTTGCTTGATTGCCAATACCTGGGGGTCGGCTGCGGCCTGCTCCAAGAATGCCTGCACGCTAGTGGCAAAGGACTCATATGGGTGGTGCACCAAGATCTCACGCTCGCGAATTGCAGCGAAGATGTCGGCTGCCTCATCAGGATCCGACTCGAGGTAGCGGTTAGTGGTGATTTGGTGTGGTTCGAAGTGCAGCTCTGGCCTCGGCATGTATGCAAATGCGGTCAGGCTCTTGAGGTCAAGCGGTTCTGCCAGGTGGTAGACATCGCTGGCTTCAACATCTAGCTCGCGCTGCAACAAATTGAGTACTTGCTGATCGATATCCTCAGCCACCTCCAGGCGAACCGGAGGTCCAAAGCGACGGCGCAGCAATTCTTTCTCGAGCTGAATCAGCAGGTTTTCACCTTCGTCCTCATCTACTTCGAGGTCTTCGTTTCTGGTGACGCGGAAAGTGTGGTGCTGCAACACTTCCATGCCCGGAAAGAGTTCCGACAGGAAGGCTCCCATGACATCCTCCAGCGGCACAAATCGATTATGACTGCCGGGCACTGGAACAAACCTAGGTAGTAGCGGAGGCACCTTCACGCGAGCAAAGTGTTCCTGACGGTTATTTGGGTTTCTGAGTACCACCGCAAGATTTAGAGACAATCCCGAGATGTATGGAAATGGGTGAGCTGGGTCGACTGCCAGTGGAGTCAGCACCGGGAAAACCTGGTCGTGGAAATACTGCTCTAGCCCAGCACGCTCTGCGTCACTTAGTGCCGACCAGTGCTCGAGCTGAACTCCATTTAGAGCAAGCTCTGGGCTGATTTTGTCCCTAAAGAGAGCAGCGTGACGAGCCTGCAAATCTTTGGTCTTAGCTGCAATCTGGCCAAGCACATCAATTGGGCTTAGCCCAGATGCCGAGTTAACCGCGATTCCAGTGGCAACTCGTCGCTTCAGCGAGGCAACGCGCACCATGAAGAACTCATCGAGGTTGGATGCAAAAATGCTCAGAAAGTTGACTCGCTCAAGTAGCGGAATTGACTCATCTTCGGCCAGTTCCAAGACCCTGCGGTTGAAATCTAGCCAGCTAAGTTCGCGATCCAAAAACCTGTCAGCAGGCAAGTCCGGCTGGGACTCGGGTAGGAAAATCGCGGTGGTCTCTTCTGACATGCTCTCTATCTTGGCATCTTGTGGTTATCGGAAGGTTAATTATTCGCCAGCATTACCCTGTGGATCGAGACGGTAGCCGACGTTTCTCACGGTTCCAATCAGCGATTCGTACTCACCAAGTTTGGCGCGCAGTCGTCTGACGTGAACATCGACTGTCCTGGTGCCACCGAAGTAGTCATAGCCCCAAACCTCGCTCAATAGCTGCTCCCTGGTGAACACTCGATTGGGGTTTTCATTGAGATAACGCAACAGCTCGAATTCTTTGAAGGTGAGATCCAGGGTGCGGCCATTGATCTTGGCGGTGTAGCTCTGCTCGTCAATGCTCAGCCCAGAATCAATCTCCGCTTGTTCAACAATCTTTTGGCTAGCGCTTGAGGCAAGTCGAATTCGGACATCTACTTCACTCAGCGCAGCCGATTCAAAAACAAAGTCAGTGAGGCCCCAATCGGCATTTACTGCAGCCAGCGAGCTTTCGGTCACCACCAATATCAGCGGCCTAGACCAGTTGGCTGCCAGCAGAATTCGGGCCATCGATTTGGCATTCGCCAAATCGGTGCGGCAATCCAAGAGCGTGATGTCGTGACGCGGGGCGGAAACCAGCTGGGCGGGATCAAAGCCAACGATGTTGACTTGGTGACCGAGAATCTCAAGCTGAGGAAGTGGGTTTTCTCGCGCGGGGGTGATTGCCAGCACTACAGCCATATGCCCACCCTTCGCTAGAGCAAAATGATACCGAGCTTTCGCCCCTGACACAGATAGAGTTCTGTTGTGACTAAGCAGTGGCTGCAGATAATCCTGATCTGGATTGCTGTGCTGTCGGCTTCACTTATTGCTCTAACTATCCCCGAATTAGAGCTGCGCTTTCTGGTTTTCTCTTCAATCGCCGCTGCTGCAATCGCGCTTGTCAGCATTGAGCACCTGATTTCCTCGCGCACCAAGGACACCGTTCGGCAGCAGGTATACGTTTCCGCCGGCACAATTGTCATCTTGGGAACCATGACCATCGTCTCGTTGCTGGGTTAGACTTATCGCATGCTTTTGGCCTTAGAAATTTTCTTCACCGGACTGTTGGTGCTGGCGTCGCTCGCAATCGCTGGAGTTTCAGCTCTGGTTCTTTACAAGCTATTCAAGGGGCAGCGCTAATTTGTTCGTCATCCCAGATGACCTTCCAATTGAGCTAACGCCATTCACCTTCCTGCTCGGGTCATGGCGCGGCACCGGCGTAATCAGCTATCCAATTGGCGATGAGCCAGCTCAGGAAATCGAATTTAGTCAAACCATGAGTTTTATCCCGGTCGGTTCTCGACTGGAATTCCGCTCCGAGGTTTCAGATCTGTCGGGCAAACCAATCTCACAAGAGCGCGGCTTTTGGTCGCTATCGAGACCTGCTTCGGCAGCCGATGCTGGTCCGGGTCTCTTGCCTGGTGATGGTAGCCCACTGCTGACCGTTAGAGAAGATTTGGAACTGTGGAGAAACTCCAACGGTGGGTTTGATATCGAAGCCCTCATCATTCAGCCATCTCAAGTCGCCGAGCTTTACTTTGGTCAGATCAAGGGTGCGCGAGTTGACATTGCCACCGATGCAGTGCTGCGCTCGCCAAACGCGAAGGACTATGCAGCCGGTCAGCGCATTTTCGGCTTGGTTGAAGGGGCGCTGCTTTGGGCCTGGGATATGGCTGCTCATGGCCAGCCACTGAAGTCTCATGCCTCGGCGCGTCTCGAGCGTCATGACTAAGCACTTCGGCAATCCACTTGGCGAACAGCGTCAACTGCTCGCTGGCAAAGCAGTGGTTAGACGCAATGACCAAAAGGTATTGCTGCTAACAGGTGCAGATGCCCTGAGTTGGTTGCACTCGATCACTTCACAAAACATCAAAAACCTAAAGCCTGGCGATTCCACCGAAACCTTGGTACTAACCCCAACCGGTCACATCGAGCATCAAATCAAAGTATTGGCATTTGATGGCGGGCTGTACCTAATCGTGAATGGTGCGAAGGTAGAAGCTCTTTCCAAGTGGTTGACCATGATGCGCTTTCGCTCCAAGGTTGAGCTTTCAGAAACCGACCTTGAGGTATGGGGTGCTTTCGCAGATTTGAATCTGGGTGATTTGGCATGGGTTGATGGCTTTGATTCCGAACCTAAGGGTTCGGTGAGGTATGCGCTTGAGGTGGAAAACTTTCCCTATCGCGAATACCTGATGCCAAAGGGCTTTAGTCCAGATATCGAGGAAGCCGGGATGCTGGCTTTTGAAGCTCTCCGAATTGCCGCTGGCAGGCCCGACATTACCGATATCGATGAGAAGTCTTTGCCACACGAATTTGACTGGTTGGCCAGTGCTGTTCACCTGACCAAAGGTTGTTACCGCGGTCAGGAAACGGTCGCGAAGGTTCACAATCTTGGTCACCCACCACGTCGCTTGGTGGTGCTAAACCTTGAGGTTGGCGACACCGTGGCAAACCCTGGCGAAGACATCGGCTATCAAGGTCGAGTAATTGGCAAGGTTTTAGCAGGTGCGCTGCACTACGAAGCTGGCTCACTGGCTCTCGGTCTAGTAAATCGCAACACTCCTTATCTTGATCTCGAGGTGTGCGGCATGACCGCATCGCAAAAAGTGCTAGTACCGGCAAATGCCGGCAAGGCCGCCAATTTGCCAAGACCCAGTGCCTTTAAGCTCAGCGGCAAGAAGTGAAGTTTTCTCTAAGCCGAGCAATAAGTCGAGTCAAAGACTCGCTGTGGCAAATCATGCAGTTGGTGCTGGCATCAATCGTTTCTTACCTAATCGCTCGATTTGGCCTTGGCCATCCGGTTCCGCTGTTGGCGGTTACGGTTGCGATTTCATCGCTTGGTTTTGCTCGCGACACCCGCCCGGGTCGAGTCGCCACGACGGCGCTCGCGATGGTGATGGGAGTTGTGCTCAGCGAAACCATGCTGGTGTTGTTTGGCCCTGGCACCTTGCAGCTCCTGATTGTGATCCTGCTTGCGCTCTTGTTGGCACGACTGATTTCAGCAAACCCAACCTTTGCGCTGACGGTTGCGATTCAAGCGGTGCTGGTGCAGCTGTTGGACGCGCCAACCGGTGGTGATTTTGCTCGCGTGATAGATGGTTTAACCGGTGGTCTGGTGGCACTTGCCTTCACTGCGCTGGTGCCGAGAAACCCAATTCGTCTAGCGCGAGCCGATTCACGATTGCTGTTTGCAACCGTGAAGGACACCCTCGCGAAACTGCGCGAGGTGCTGCTCACCGCAGACAAAGCAACTGCAGATTTAGCGCTCGAGAATATTCGTCAGACCCAACCAATGGTTGATAACTGGAAGAGCTCATTAGAAAGTGCTGCCGCGATAGCCAAGCTTTCGCCGTTTTACCGCTGGGCCCAAAAAGAAATCGCTGACCAAAAGGTGCTGTTCCATGGACTTGACCTGGCAACAAGAAACCTTCGGGTAATCACTCGTCGGATTGACTATGCGCTGCAAGATCAGCGCCCCAGGCCGGAATTGGCCAGCGTGATTGCCAAGGCCTTAATTGCGGTTGACCTGTTGGAGCAAAGCCTTGATGATTTCTCGCTGCGGGCTAGGGCGCAAAAGTATTTGCTCAAACTAATCAAGCAGCTAGACCCGGCATCGCTTGGTGCAAGTGGCCTTAGCGACCAAGTGATCTTCATGCAGTTGCGACCGATGATTGTCGATTTTGCAGTGGCAGCCGGCATCGAGAGCGAGCAGGCGCTGAAGCTGTTGCCGCACGTTGACTAAACTTGAGACATGACTTACAACCTAATCTTGCTTCGCCACGGCAACAGCGTATGGAACCAAAAGAACCTCTTCACCGGATGGGTTGATGTTGACCTCAGCGACCAGGGTCGCGAAGAGGCTAAGCGTGCCGGTGAGCTGTTGGGTGAGTCAGGCCTAAAGCCAGATGTGCTCTACACCTCGGTGCTAAAGCGCGCCATTAACACCGCACACATCGCGCTAGATCAGATCGACCGCAACTGGATTCCAACCCTGCGCAATTGGCGACTAAATGAGCGCCACTACGGATCGCTACAGGGTTTGGACAAGGCCGAGACCTTGGAGAAGTATGGAGCCGAGCAGTTCCAGATTTGGCGTCGTAGCTACGACGTGCCACCACCACCAATTGCGGATGACAACAAGTACTCCCAGGTCGGCGACGAGCGATATGCAGACCTTGGCAATGACGTTCCTCGCACCGAGTGCCTAAAGGACGTGCTAGTTCGCATGATCCCTTACTGGGAGTCGGACATCTCGGTTTCACTCAAGGCTGGCAAGACCGTCTTGGTCACCGCTCACGGCAACTCGCTACGCGCACTGGTGAAGCACCTGGATGGCGTTAGCGACGAAGAGATTGCTGAGTTGAACATTCCAACCGGTATCCCGCTGCACTACAAGCTCGATTCAAACTTCAAGCCATTAGTGCGCGGAGGCGAGTATCTAGACCCAGAGGCAGCGGCTGCCGGTGCAGCTGCGGTTGCCAACCAGGGAAAGAAGTAAAACTTCTTAGTCGTGCCACTCACCGGTCTGCAAGAAGCTGACCTTTGAGGAGATGTCCACGACGTGATCTGCAAAGCGCTCGAAGTAGCGAGACGCAAGCGTCACGTCCACGGTGAACATGGCATTTTCTTTCCAGTCTGGAGCAAGAACCACGTCAAAGACCTTGCGGTGTAGGCGGTCAACTGCCTCATCACGAGCCTGAATCTCACGAGCCAGATCTAGATCGGTGTTCTGAAGCAACTTGATTGCCTTACCGACTAGTTCAAGGTCGATGCGGGCCATGTCTTCAAAAGTCTTACGAAGCGCGGTTGGGACAGCGCTGCCTGGGAATCGGTAGCGGGCGATGGCTGCGATGTGTGAGGCAAGCGATCCCATGCGCTCAAGGGATGCCGACATGCGAAGCGCTGACACCAGAATGCGCAAATCGCGAGCAACTGGGCTTTGAGTGGCTAGAACCTTGATCACCAGTTCGTCTAGGTCTAGCGCCTTGGCTTCGTTGGTTTCGGCGAGGGCTAGGGCCTCATCGGCGAGCGTGACATCGGAGTTGAGGAAGGCTCTGGAAGCTTTGTCCATGATGGATTCGGCATTTTCGGCAAGGTTGACAAGTCGTCCCTGAACATCTGCCAGTGCATTTTGAAAAATACCGTGCATTGTGCTTCCCAATCTTCTTCGCTGACCTGAGTTTTACAACCCTTGGCTAATTCAAGGTTAATTCGTAACCAACCAAAAGCAAACTTGCCGAGCCAATGCAATTGGTTCCCATAATCTTTTTGCAGTGACAATCTGTTAACCTAGTAAACATCCAGCGATGTAGAGAGCGGGTGGCCCATGGGGTTTCTCTCGAATCGTCGCGCTCAAAATCAAGAATCTAAAGACTTTGACGTCTTTCAAAGTATTGCTGCCCAGGTAGTGGATGTAATGGCCACTGCAGGTGTCGTGCTGGATCTAAACAACTCAGTGCTCAGGGCTTCCCCGGGAGCTATCCAGTTGGGATTGGTTCAAAATCGTCGCTTGGTGCACCCAGCGCTTATCAAGCTGGTGGAAAAGGCTAAGAAAACTTCGGGAGCGGTTCAGAAAGAGCTGTTTCTTGAAACTGGTCTTCGTCGCGACAAGGTTTGGGTCGATGCCAGAGCCGCCCAATTTGGTGGCGAATACGTGATGCTGCTGGTCGACGATCGCACCGAATCAAAGCAGCTAGAGGACACCAGACGAGACTTTGTGGCGAACGTTTCCCACGAACTAAAAACTCCAATTGGTGCAATTGGGCTTCTGGCTGAGGCCATCCAGGGCGCTACCGATGACTCTGAAATGGTGAAGAAGTTTGCTGAATCCATGCAGAAGGAGAGTCAGCGCTTGGCCAATTTGGTTCAAGAGTTGATTCAGCTCTCCAAGGTGCAGGGTGCTCGAGTAGGAGAAAACTCCACCGAGGTGGATTTGGCTGCGGTAATCACCGATGCGGTGGATCGCAATCTGCTGCTGGCGCAACAGCGTCAAATCAGGGTGGTCTCCAGCGCTGAGCCAGAAACCGTGGTTTTAGGCGATTACGAAATGTTGGTCACTGCGGTTAGAAATCTGATTGAGAACGCGATCGTGTATTCCAATCCATCCAGCCAGGTTGGCATCGGACTGAAAGTAGTAAACGAAGTGGCGGAGATTTCGGTCACCGACTCCGGAATCGGTATTTCAGAAGTTGACCAGAAGCGCATCTTTGAACGTTTCTACCGAGTAGACCCATCGAGATCTCGCGAGACCGGTGGCACCGGCCTAGGACTCTCCATTGTGAAACACGTCGCGGCAAATCACGGTGGCGAGGTCAAGCTTTTCTCGCAACCAGGCATCGGCTCAACCTTCACGCTTCGACTTCCAATCGACACCCAGGAGATGCAATGACTCGAGTACTTGTAGTTGAGGATGAGAAAAACCTTAGGGAGCCACTGGTGTTCCTATTGCAGCGCGAAGGTTATGACGTCATCGAGGCTGAGGATGGCAATGCCGCACTCGAAGTCTTTCGCACTAAAGGTGCTGACCTAGTGCTTTTGGACTTGATGTTGCCGGGGCTATCAGGAAACGAAGTTTGCCGGGCCATCCGCGCCGAGAGCAGTGTTCCGGTAATCATGGTTACCGCCAAGGACACCGAAATTGACAAGGTGGTTGGTCTTGAGATTGGTGCCGATGACTACGTCACCAAGCCTTATTCTTCGAGAGAGCTGCTTGCCCGCATGAAGGCAGTGTTGCGCCGCGGGGTTGAGCCGCAAGCAGCAGAGCACGGGCAGCTAAAAGCTGGACCGGTGGTAATGGACATCGAGCGCCATGTGGTGACAGTGAACGGCGAGAAGGTGCAGATGCCGCTGAAGGAATTTGAGCTACTAGAGCTACTTTTGGAAAACGTAAACCGAGTGCTGACCCGGGGTCAAATTATTGACCGAGTCTGGGGTTCGAATTACTTTGGCGACACCAAGACCTTGGACGTTCACGTCAAGCGAATACGCACAAAGATCGAAGAAGATCCTGCCCGTCCACGCCACCTTTTGACGGTGCGCGGTTTGGGCTACAAATTCGAGATTTAGTTCAGCGCTTCGGCGTATTCGCGGTATTCAGCCAGCGAACCGTCCATCACTGGAACATTTAGCACGTAAGGGTCGCCACCGCCGGAAACAGCAACTTCGTGGATCTGGCCAGGAACGCCATCAAGCTTGAAGGTGACTGGCTCGGTGCCGTTGTAACCAAGGTCAAACTTGGTGCCGGCCTTCACCGCAAACTCAACGCGAACATCCTGCCCAGCTGAATCCTTGGTCTGAACGCTGGCCATTAGGTCTTCCATAGAGGAGTTCACGAATGAGCCAATTAGAACTGCCTTGCCGCTCTCGCCCTGAATCAAAAGCACGTTACGAGCCTTTAGTGACTGAGCGTCAACTTGAACA
>JACCDN010341323.1_pt1 | contig 10673 bp, 8 predicted proteins | sample 7441691 | NCBI WGS metagenome assembly JACCDN01 (sample SAMN15323439, study PRJNA562643) | freshwater metagenome | isolation source: river surface water | place: USA:Blue River Watershed | collected 2017-08-16
ACTTTACGCATGCCATCGACATGCGAAGTTTTACGCGCCCATAAACAAACATCGTGTTTATGACTGATATGCATAGCCAGAGCGGTTCCCCATGCGCCAGCACCTAACACAGCAATTTTCATCAATAATCCTTTAGTTGCTTATTCCAGAAATCAAAAAGCGAGACTATCGCTAGCCTCGCTTTTGAATTTTGCATTTAACACCAACACTCAAAAATTAGTGTGTTGTTTTATCAGCTTCAGCTTGCGCTTGTTGGTGCTTCTGTTGCGCATATAAAGCTTCAAAGTTAATTGGGCTTAACACCACTGATGGGAAGCCAGCACGTACTGACAAATCAGAAACAACTTCACGTGCATACGGGAATAGAATATTCGGGCATGTGATGCTAAAAATGATTTCCAAGTTATCTTCTGGCACATTGTGCACTTGGAAAATACCTGCTTGAGCAACTTCAATCAAAAATACTGTTTTGTCTGCAAGCTTAGAAGTCACAGTAATCGTTAACACGACTTCATAAACGCCTTCATCTAACTTGCTTGCTGAGTTACTGATCTCGATGCCCACTTGTGGAACTTCACGCTCAGTAAAAATTTGTGGTGCATTAGGAATCTCTAATGACAAATCTTTCACATACAATTTTTCAATGCCGAAACCAGGTTGTGGCATTTGGCCTTCTGCTTGGGTTTCTGCTGTTTGGTCTGCTGCACTCGTTGCCATAACTAATCCTAAAATTTAATAATGAGAGTTTATTGGATACATCAAAATGCTATTTTAACTGATGATGCTAGTAATTGCTTAGAATCGCAATTTTTATGCTTGAGCTAATAAAGTATCCAAGCCGCCAGCCTGATCCAAAGCACGCAAATCATCGAATCCACCTACATGACGATCCCCAATGTAAATCTGCGGCACAGTACGACGGCCAGTTTTTGCCATCATGATATCTCTTTGCTCAGGATCTAAATCGATTCGAATTTTCTCGATATCTGTCACGCCCTTACTGTTTAAAAGCTTTTCTGCATTTAGGCAAAATGGACAACTTGCGCTTGTAAACATCACAATCTTCGACATGAACTTTCCTTTTTTAAATAAACAAATCAATCATCAGCCTAGAATTGTACAGAAGAATTGGCATACCGTTGGCATATCACATCAACCAAGGTTAAAGAAAGACGCTTATATGCTTACAAAATCAGCGGCAACAGAAAAATTAATGCAGATTTATTAGTCAAAAATCACTAAAATAACACATCAAACTCAATAGCCTTTGGAAATTCAAAAGTATGCACGTCACACCTGTTGTTTTACTCATTCTGGATGGATTTGGTTATCGCGAAGACATAACTGACAACGCGATTGCTCAAGCCAATAAACCAAACTGGGACAAACTCTGGGAAACTTATCCTCACACTTTAATCAATGCCTCAGAAAGCTTTGTCGGATTGCCAGAAGGCCAAATGGGCAACTCTGAAGTTGGGCATCTCAACATTGGTGCTGGACGTATCGTGTTTCAAGAATTTGAACGTATCAACAACGCTATCAGCAGCGGTAGTTTTTTCAAAAATGACGTATTGATTGAAGCGACGAATAAAGCCAAACAAAACCACAAAGCGCTTCACATATTAGGATTAGTCTCAGATGGTGGCGTCCATAGTCACCAAGATCATATCCATGCCATGATTAAAATGGCGGCAGCTCAAGGCCTAACTAAAATTTACGTGCATGCATTCTTAGATGGGCGAGACACCCCGCCAATCAGCGCTAAACCTTATCTTGAAAAATTAGAGCAAGAAATCGCAAAAATAGGCGCAGGCAAAATTGTCTCTGTCTGCGGTCGCTACTATGCAATGGATAGAGATAAACGTTGGGAGCGTGTGCAACCAGCTTACCAACTACTGACCGAAGGCACGGCAGAATTTACAGCGGAAACTGCAACAGAAGCATTAGCACAAGCTTATGCACGAGGTGAAAATGATGAGTTTGTGAAAGCAACTGCAATTCGTGCAAATGGTGAAACTCCTGTTTTTGTAGAAGATGGAGACGTAATTGTTTTCATGAACTTCCGCTCAGATCGTGCACGTCAAATGACAAGCTGCTTTTTAGATCCTAATTTTGATGGGTTCATACGAAACAAACTCCCTAAGCTAGGAGCTTATTACACCCTCACCATGTACGACAAAAACGAAGCGAATGCAAAAGCTGTGTTTCCACCTAGCGATGTAAATAACACCTTTGGTGAATATATCTCTGGACTGGGTCTCAAGCAATTACGTATCGCAGAAACTGAAAAGTATCCACACGTCACTTTCTTTTTCAACGGCGGCGAAGAAAAGGTATTCGATGGAGAGGATCGCATCTTAATCCCATCGCCTAAAGTTGCAACTTACGATTTACAACCCGAGATGAGTGCATTTGAACTCACCGATAAATTAGAAGCCGCAATTCTCAGCAATCAATATAGCGCGATCATTTGCAATTACGCTAACTGCGATATGGTTGGTCACACTGGCATCATGTCTGCGGCAATTAAAGCGGTTGAGACTTTAGATACTTGTATTGGGCGCATCGTAAAAGCGGCACAAAGTGTTGGGGGTGAAGTCATTATTACTGCAGATCACGGAAACGTTGAAATGATGCAAGACTTGACGAATAACCAACCACATACGCAACATACGACTAATTTAGTGCCTATGCTATACATCGGTCGCCCCGCAACAACTACAGCATCAGGAGCGCTTTCTGATTTATCCCCAACTCTGTTAAAAATGATGGGCTTGCCACAGCCGGCCGAAATGACAGGCCATGCTTTAATTCAATTTAATTAATAGATATGTTTAATTCAAAAAGATTAATTAAACAAATACAGCTAATCAGCATTGTCGTTCCCTTGCTAAGTATCAGCTTAGGAATACATGCGGCCAACAAATCAGAAAACACCAAAATAGAGAAATCAAAAAAAGCCGAAAAAACACAGCATAAAAAGTCAGCGCCTAGAAAAACGGTGTCTGATGAAAAAAATACAAAAAAATTATCCAATGAAAAATCAAAAGAAAGTTTATCTAACATCCATGAACGTATAGAAAAACTCAAGAAAGATTTAGATCAAACTCAAGAAGCGCATGCCGACGTCGCAGATGCGCTCAAAAAAAGTGAGAAAGCAATTAGTGAAACCAATCGAAAACTTTTTGAGATTAAACAAGATCATCAAAAATATAGCGAGACTCTACAGTCACTACAACAAAAAAAATCAAGTTTAGAAACCACACTAGGTCAGCAAAAAGCGCAACTCAGCAAACAGCTTTACCAACAATACGTTAATGGTGAAACGCAATATTTGCCGATTATTTTAGATGCCAAAAATCCGAGTGAGATTTCCAGACAATTGCAATATTTGTCTTACGTTGGCCATGCGCGCAGCGATTTAATAGACTCCATGCAACATAATTTGAGCATGGTTACAAAGCTCAATGAGGAAACAGCAAGCACGCTTAAACAAGTCGCTGAATTAAAAAACCAACAAGAAGCTGCTAAGCACAATTTAGAAAAAGAGAAAGAAAATAAAGCTAAAGTATTAGAAAAACTTTCATCAAAAATCGATGCTCAGCGCAATGAAATTAGCAAGCTAAAAAGGGATGAAAAGAATCTATCAGAATTAGTTGAGAAACTCGCAAAAGCTGCACAAACAAAAGCTTCCCCTAAGAAATTAACAACATCAACGAGCAAATCAGATCAAACTTCAGTAGCTACCCGCACTGAAGAAAAAGTGCCTAGTCAACCAATCACCGTTGCTAAGAACGAAACACTTCCAAGTGCTGGATTCGATGGCGGTGACTTTTCAGCACTTCGTGGCAAGCTACATCTGCCAGTCAGAGGAGAGGTTAGCAATCGCTTTGGTGCAACGCGTGAAGACACTGGCGTCACCTGGAAAGGTTTGTTTATTCGATCGGCAGAAGGTAGCGAAGTGAAATCTATTGCGAACGGGAAAATTGTATTTGCTGACTGGATGCGCGGCTTTGGCAATTTACTGATTATCGACCATGGAGATGGCTACATGAGCTTGTATGGTAATAATCAAGCACTACTTAGAAAAATGGGGGATAACGTTAAGTCTGGAGACACCATAGCCTCTGTAGGCAATAGCGGCGGGAATGAAACTGCTGGTTTGTATTATGAATTGCGCAAACAAAGCAAACCATTTGATCCGATGAGCTGGAGTGTTGCTCGCTAATTAGGCAAGAGCTTTTGCAACCTCGCGAACTAGCGAAGGACCACGATAAATTAGGCCGCTATACACTTGTACCAAGCTAGCACCAGCTTCAATTTTCTCAATCGCATCAGCGCCACCCATAATTCCACCCACACCAATAATTGGCAATTCCCCAGCCAACTGATTGGAAAGATGGCGTATTACTTGACTAGACTTATCTCGCACAGGCGCTCCAGATAAACCGCCAGTCTCTGTAGCATTCTTCATATCTTCAACACCCTCACGCGACAGTGTTGTATTCGTTGCGATTACCGCATCGAACTGATGTGATTTTAACAAATCTGCAATTTCAATAATCTGCTCATATTCTAGATCTGGTGCAATTTTTAGCGCAATCGGTACATACTTACGATGCTTTTGTGTCAATGCAGTTTGTTCCGCCTTTAAAGTTCCTAACAAAGCACCTAAAGCTTCTTTCTCTTGCAGCTGACGTAAATTTTTAGTGTTAGGGGAAGAAATATTGACCGAAATGTAACTTGCGTAACGGTAAACTTTACGCATACAAATCAAATAATCATCAACAGCTCGCTCATTCGGGGTATCAAAATTCTTACCTATATTAATACCAAGAATACCTCGATATTTCGAGGCTTTAACATTCTGAATAAGCTGATCAACGCCTAAATTATTAAATCCAAAACGATTAATGATTCCTTGCGCTTCTTTCACTCTAAATAACCTAGGCTTTGGATTCCCAGGCTGTGGTCGCGGCGTCACAGTTCCAACTTCAATAAAGCCAAAACCTAATGCAGCCATGCCATCAATAAATGCCCCATTCTTGTCCAGCCCTGCAGCAAGACCTACTGCATTAGGAAAAGTTAGCCCCATCACCTGACGAGGCGTTACGTTTACAGGCTTATATAAGCTGTTTAGCAAACCCGTCTTTTCAGCAAGCTTCAGGCTCTTAAGCGTTAAATCATGAGCATATTCAGCGTCAAGCTGAAACAAAAATGGCTTTATGAGTTTGTAGGTATTCATTAAATTAATTCTAATTTGGCCAGTTCATTACTTTAAATTTTTCGTCAATCACACTCGTGAACAATAATTTGCTCAGAAAGCCTAATCATTCTTTCAACCGGCGTCACCCAAACAATGCCATCACCGACCTGCCCAGTATGACCAACCTCCACCAAAATTTGCAGTGCACCCTCAACCAGTTCTTCAGGCAAGACCATTTCAACTCGTACTTTAGGACTATAATCAGTCAGCTCTTCAATAATGCCTTGAGAAGGCTTAGCGCAATGCGGGCCACAACCTTCTACTTTAGAAATCGTCATGCCTGGGAAACTTTTAATATTTCTAAAAGCTGAGCGTACTTTAGCTAACCGACTAGGCTGTATAACAGCTTTAATTTCTTTCATCATTTTAAAAGCTTCCTCAAATTAGGCTTCAACTCTTTTTTCTTCAAATTTACGATACAAGGTTGGGACCACTACTAAAGTCAGCAAAGTAGATGTAATCAAGCCCCCAATCACAACGATTGCTAATGGACGCTGAATTTCAGAGCCTGGGCCCGTAGCAAATAGAAACGGAACCAATCCCAACATAGCAACAGTAGCAGTCATCATGACGGGTCTAAATCTTTGCTGACACCCTTGCACAATCGCCTCCAGCTGTGTCTTACCTTCATCACGTAAATGACGAATGTACGAAACAAGTACAACCCCATTTAATACAGCGATCCCCCACAATGCGATAAAACCAACTGACGCAGGGACCGAAAGATATTCCCCCGTAATAAACAAAGCAAAAATGCCGCCTATCGATGCAAAGGGCAATACCATAATAATTAACCCCGCAAATCTTACAGAGTTAAACAGCAGGAAAAGTAAAAAGAAAATTGCGCCTATGGTAATGGGAATAATGACTGACAAATGATGTAAGGCACGCTGCATATTTTGGAATTGACCACCATATTCCAAATAATAACCATCCGGAAGTTTGAGTTTTTGGTTAAGTGCGGTTTGAAGCTCGGCAACAAAACCACCCAAGTCACGGTCTTTAACATTGACACCAACCACGATGCGCCGTTTTGCTAACTCTCGGCTAATCTGAGCAGGGCCGTCTCTAACCTCAATGCGGGCTAAGTCTTTTAGTTTTACGCGGCTACCATTAGGTGATGTCAATAAAATGTCGCCAATTGCTTCAACATTATCTCGAAAACTCTCTGGATAACGAACAGCCGCACTGAATCGCCGTTGGCCTTCAAATACCTCCGTTGCAATCTTTCCACCGATCGCCGTTTCAATTACATCATGCACATCAGAGGCATTAATACCGTGTCTAGAGATGGATTGTCGATCAATCGTAATATTCAAATACTGCTGACCAGATACTTTTTCAACTTTAATCTCAGTTGCACCCCTCACACGCTGAGCAATTCTTGAAATTTCATCAGCTTTTGCTTTAAGTAAAACTAAATCCTCACCGAAGATCTTGACGGCAACGTCAGCTCGAACACCCGTTAACAACTCATCCACGCGATCTGAAATTGGCTGCGCCATAATAATTTGCACGCCAGGAAGTTCACGACTTAACACTTGGCGCATTTTTTCAGCAATATCATCTTGCGTCCAACCACTTGGCCATTCTGACCTAGGCTTCAGGCTGATAATCGGTGTGGATTCATTTTGTGCTTGCGGATCAGCAGGACTCTCACCTCGCCCTAGACCGGACATGGCTGACTTTACACCAGGCACTTCTTGCATAATTAATTTCATCGCCCGACTTTCCATCTTGATTGACTCCTCAAGTGAAATATTTGGCACACGATTAATACCTGGGACAATAGATCCTTCTTTCATTTCCGGAATAAAAGAGCTTCCTAAAAAAGGCAGCAATATTAAGGAAATAACAAACACACTCGCTGAAGTCGCGACCGTTTTTTTCTCATTAGTCAGCGCCCAATTCAATAAAGCAAGATAAGGCTTTTTCATCATTTGTATGATTTTGGTATCTTCTCCGCTACCGCCTTTCAACATGTATGAACACATAACAGGCGTAAGGGTAAGTGACAAAACTAGAGAAACAAATAACGCAATTGCAATGGTATAAGCCAATGGAGAGAACATCTTTCCTTCCATGCCCTCTAGTGTCATTAGCGGTAAAAATACTAAAATAATAATCCCCACCCCAAATAAAACTGGAGTGGCTACTTCTGAAGCCGCTTCTAACACCACACGAATTTTACTATCGCCTGCACGATGTCCTAATTGATGAAAAGCATTCTCAACAACCACGACAGAACCATCCACCATTAAACCAATCGCAATAGCCAAGCCACCCAGCGACATCAAATTGGCAGAAATCCCATAATGATTCATGACCATAAATGTGATGAGTGGTGTTAAAACGAGGGTGGTTACTACAATTAAACTAGATCGCACATCCCCCAAAAATAGAAAAAGAATAATGACGACTAAAATAATTCCTTCTATTAATACTTTAGTTACTGTATGCAATGCGGCATCCACCAATTCACTTCGATCATAATATGGAATAATCTGAAGTCCGCCAGGCAACATGCCCTTCTCATTAATTTCTTGCACTCTCGCTTTAACACGGCTGACTACTTCTTTGGCGTTACCAGCACGCATCATCATGACTACGCCACCTACAGATTCAGTATCTCCATTTTTCAACACAGCCCCAACACGCACTTCGCTGCCTAATTTGACTTCGGCCACATCACGCATAAAGACCGGCACACCGTTTTGCTCTTTAAGTACGATATTTTCAATATCCGCCAAGCTTTGAATTAAGCCTACGCCACGAATAAGATACTGCTCGGAATAATGGGATAACACACCACCACCGCTATTCGCATTATTACGTGCAAGTGCTGAATAAATATCATTGAGTTTTAAGCCGTAGTAATTCATACGGTCAGGATTAACTAAAGCTTGATACTGCTTAACATATCCACCCTGAGAGTTAATCTCAGCAACACCAGGAATACCTCTTAACAATGGTCTAACAATCCAATCTTGGATAGCTCGACGTTCAGTTAAATCATCCTGAGTGAGTGATTTTTTCCCATCATTTTTCTTATCAAGTGTGTACTGATAGACTTCCCCTAAACCTGTTGAGACCGGGCCCAAAATTGGCACTACGCCTTCAGGCATTTTGTCCGAAACTTCCATCAACCTTTCCATCACTAGTTGACGCGCAAAATAAACATCCGTTTTTTCAGTAAAAACCAAAGTGATGAGCGACAAACCGTTCTTGTTAAGTGAGCGCATTTCGGTAAGCCCAGGCAAACCTGTCATGCCAATTTCAAGTGGCACGGTGATAAAACGCTCCACTTCTTCAGGTGACTTTCCAGTCGCTTGAGTCGCGATTAAGACTTGGACATTGGTCACATCTGGGAATGCGTCTACTGACAAACTTTTAACCGCAAACCCACCTGCAAGAAGTAATGCAACGGATAGGACAACAATAATTAATCGTTGCTTTAGGGCAGACTTGATAAGTGATTCAATCATGGCCTACTCCAGCTCTTTACGCTTGCGTTCATTATTCACATGAAAAGCACCTTCACTGACGACAATTTCATCTGCTTCAATGCCATTTAAAACGGCAACCATTCCTTGAAAGTCATCGCCTATCACCACTTCTCTTAATCGATATTTATTTGGTGCTATTTGGATAAACACATGGTCTTTATCATTTTCTCGAACAATCGCTTGTACAGGCACAGACAACCTAGATACTGGCTTGGATTGAACAAGCATAGAAACCAACATTTCAGGTTTAATCTCATGATCAAAGTTTTTAATCTCACTTCTGACTGTTACTGTACGAGTTTGCGGGTTCACAACATCGGCGACATAAATCAATTTGCCTTTGATGGGTTTGTCATTCAGCGCTGGCACTTCAATATCGACTTCTTGCCCAACTTCAATTAAATCAATTTGACGTTCAGGCACTTCGGCGACTGCCATCACACGTGATAAGTCTGCCACAACAAATAATTCATCAGCCGGCTGAACAACCTGACCCACATTGATTTTTCGACTAATGACAGTACCGGCTAAACGGGCCGTAACATGACTAAATGTATCCATTTGTGCGGAATGAGAGAGCTTAGAAATGCTAGCATTTGACATGCCCAATACTAGCAGCTGATTTCGTGCAGCAACTAAATCTGCCTTTGCACCACTCAACTCAGCCTCACGTCTTTGCAATTCAGCAGCACTAATTACATCAGCCTCCAGTAGCACTTTGGCGCGATCAACTGCCTTTGCTTGCAAATTAATTTGTTGCAAAGCTTTAATGTAGTCCAACTGATTTTGTGCAAGCTCAGTACTATTGACGGTTGCCAATACTTGACCTTGCCTCACTACTTGACCAAGGACCGCTGAAATGTCCGTGATTCTGCCTGTCACTGGTGATCCTATTTTAGCCGTTCTTTGCTCATCTACCTGAATACTGCCCGGGATTCTTAACAAATCTCGAATTTCCGCATTACCCACCTTCATCACCTTAATTTGCTTTTGAAGTGCAGGCGTTAATTCCACTAAATTAGAATCTGCTGGCTCTTGAACCGACTCAACCTTATCCTTAGCCCCGCATCCGGCTAAAAGTAATAAAAAAACAACTGAAACGAATAATTCTTGAACTACATTTTTTCTTTTTATTAACATTTTCTATCCTTTTTTTATTCTTTAGTTGCAAGTAATTCAGCGCCTATTAAACGCTCAATTTCTAACATTGCAGCAACGTAGTCATAACGTGCGGCCAAATAATCTTTTCTAACAGAGCGAAAGGTTCTTTGCGCATCCAAATACTCTAAAATGCCCCGCTCACCAAACTTATAAGCCGCTTCAGCCACTTTAAGTACCGACTGCGCCTGCTCCAACAAGCCAGTTTCAAAGGCATTCACTTGGCCTTGTGCAATTAAATAACGCTGATATGCAGTTTCTAAATCTCGACTTAATCCAAGCTCGCGATCACCAAGCTGTGCTTGCGCCTGGCGAATATTGGCACTTGCCTCAGCAATTTGACCTTCTCTGTTTGTCCACAATGGCAGAGGAATTGCGAGTCCAAGACGGTACTGCAGCAAATCAGGGTCCTGCTCAACCCCAGCCTTTAAAGTAAGTCCTGGATTTCTTAAACTCTCTTCAAGCTTGAGCTTTGCTTCGGCTATTTCTGCAGCAGCTCTTACTTGTTGTAAATATGGACTTTGAGAAATTTGATCACGCAAAGCATCCAATCTTGGAAGCGACTCACTTAAAGGCAATTGACCACTTAACTCAAAATCATTTGAAATTCCAGAGCCGACCAAACCTCTAAGCAAGGCTTTTGATTCCACTACCCGAACTAGCGCAGCCTGATAATCTCGCTGAGCCGCAAGCAACTCTGTTTCAGCCTTAATTAATTCATATTTAGGAGACTCACCAATATC
>JACCDN010273558.1_pt1 | contig 10672 bp, 8 predicted proteins | sample 7441691 | NCBI WGS metagenome assembly JACCDN01 (sample SAMN15323439, study PRJNA562643) | freshwater metagenome | isolation source: river surface water | place: USA:Blue River Watershed | collected 2017-08-16
AACCAATTGAATTAAATCAAAATCTTACACATTTGACTATGGGTTCGCATTTTAACCAACTAATTGAATTAAATCAAAATCTTACACATTTGTTCTTGGGATATTATTTTAATCAACCAATTGAATTAAATCAAAATCTTACACATTTAACTATGGGGATTTGTTTCAATCACCTAATTCAATTAAATCAAAATCTTACACATTTGACTTTGGGTCCCTGTTTTAATCACCCAATTGAATTAAATCAAAATCTTACACATTTGACGCTGGGTTCAGATTTTAATCAACCAATTCAATTAAATCAAAATCTAACACATTTGACTATGGGTTATCATTTTAATCAACCAATTCAACCAAATCAAAATCTTACACATTTGACTATGAGTTTTTGTTTTAATCAACCAATTCAATTAAATCAAAATCTTATTCATTTGACTGTAGGACCTAATTTTAATCAACCAATTGAATTAACAAATGAAATAAAATATTTATGTTTGAATTCAAATTCTTGTAATTTAATTAACAATTTACCAAATGGTGTTGAAGAATTGGAATTAGGTTTTAATTTCAATTCACCAATGAATGATTTACCAACTTCTATAAAAATAATAAAATTAAATTATTATAAATATGATTATGAACTAAATTGTTTACCAATGTCGGTTGAATATTTAAAATTAAATGAATTTTATAATAAAAAAATTTCTAATATTCCAAAAGAATTAAAAAAAATAAGTTGTTCTAAAAATTATAAATTTATTAATGATTTTGATAATATAACAGATTTAATTGTTGAAACTTTTTAAAAAACTTAATATATAAGCATCTTGATATAATTTATTTATTATAAGTTATTATCTTAATGATTTAAAAATTTTTATTTTATGTTTATTATTTGGTTTATATATACACAATTCTTAATGCCAATGTATTGAAAAAAAATTGAATTAATTAATATATATTAATTGATTATTAATAAATTTTAAATTCATCAATAAATTTATAATGAACGAATATACAACTGTAGAAACAAAACAATTTAGAGGATGTGGATTTATGACTGTTTCAAAATACAATAATGCGGGTGATATGATTTATATTGGTGATAAAGACAGCAAAATTATAACAGCAATAGATACAATTAATTATGATATAATAGGAACATTTAGTGGGCATAATGGTATTATTTGGAATTTGGATATATCAAAAAATGATGATATAATGATCACTGCTTCAGGTGATTTAACAATAGGATTTTTTAATACAAAAAATGGAAATAAAATATTCCAATCAAATGAAAAATCTATTCCAAAATATGTATGTACACAAAAAAAATATTCCAATACAAATTTAGTTGGCATTATTTGTGAAGCATTAACAAAAAAATCAACTACTTATATCAGTATATATGATTTAGATATGTTTAATAAAAATGTATTTGATGAAAAAGTTAAATTATTGTGGTTAAAACAATCAAAACCTACTACAATGTTGTGGTTGAATGACAATGAATTATTAATTGGGTGTGATGATGGAAAACTTGTTTGTAGAAATATAAATGATATAGATGGTTCAATGGATAAAGAATATCAAATACATACTGATACAATTAAATCTATTGTATGGAACAAAACACACACACATATTTTAACAGGTTCATTAGATTGTACATCAAAACAAATTGATGTGCAAAATCAATTCAACGTTTTACATACATATATTTCAAATGTACCTATTAATTATGCCATTTGGAATCACAATGATCGTAAAGTTATTTTGGGGGGTGGAATTGAAGCAATGAATGTTGCTAAAACATCAAATAATGATTTAAATATAAAAATATATAGGACATCTGATCAAAAATTAACAAATCATATTAATAGTCATTTTGGACCAATTAGATATATTGATAAAGATCCTAATTCAAAAAATTTTTTGTCTGCAAGTCAAGATGGTAGTGTAAAAATTTATTTTATTAATGAAGGAGAAATAATTCAACAATCAAACACTGATAAAATCACATTTAATAAATTTGGAAATGAACTTTTATTAAACAAAAGTTTAAAAAATGAAACAAGTAAAATAATAAATTTAAGTTGGAAACCTCCAAAAACAAAAGAACCAATTATAAAAAAATGGGTTCCAGGTATGCCTATTTTAAAAGAAAAAGATGATATATTCAAATTGAATGATGTTGATATTGACATTGATGAAAAATTTGAAACATTAAAAACTCAAGAAATAGAACAAAATACAACAATTAGAATAACAAATTTACCTGTTTGGGTTAAAACAATAGAATTAGAAGAATTATTTGATTTATATGGAAGAATTGAAGAAAGAGGTATCAGAATTAAAAATTATCATGATTCAACCATAGCTTTTATTAAATATTCTTATCATGAAGCTGCACTTAAAGCAATTGAAAATATGGATGGTCATGCTTTTAATCATCACATCATTAAAGTTGAAATGGCTTTACTTAAATAAACATTTTTATATAAAATTATTTTTTATTTAATAATTTTTAGTCTATTCGCATAATGATAATAAGGTTTTATGGATGTTTTTATTCCTAAATTTATAAATTCATATATTGTTTTATCATAATCACCTTTTTTATTACTTTGATTAATTGTGTAAATAATACCATCAAATATATTTTCATCAATTATACATTTTTTTTCATCAATTAAATGTTTATAAATTAAAAATACATCGTGTGTGTTTGATAATATTGCACTAGACATAATTGTTATGATAGTATTCTTTTTACTTAAAAATATAGTTTTTAATGAATTTATAATTTTAATAAATTCGTTTGTATTAGTATTTTTACATATGTATTTTAATGACATCATTAAATTGTATTCATATGTTTCATCATTATTTATTAAAATATTTTTGATATTGATTAAATCATTCAAATTATTGATTTTACTATCAATGCAAATTTGACGCATTGTGATTCCAAATGTATTATAATGAACTTTTGCACTTGTAAAACAAATTGTATTGAAAAAATGTTGTTTTAAATAAGTTTTAATATCAAATTTAGAATCATAATACATTAAAGTTTCATAATTTTTTATAAATATGGAATATCTACATATTGATTTGACAATTGATGATATAAATACATTTGGTGATATTATATGCTTTTTTAATATAAGTGAATTAATTGGTTGAAGTTGTGGTAATTCTGTTTGATTCAATTTTAAATATATTGTTTCATAAAAATATTTATTAAATTCATAATCATTCAACATACAGTGATGTATTACAATTTCAAATGTATTTGGTTTAATCAACTGTTTTTTTAATTTTTCAAAATCATGTTCAACACAAAATTTTAATAATTCTAATGTTATTTTATCAAAATTAGTTATGACGTATTTTACTAAATCAAAATTAATTTTTTTAATAAGAAATTGTATTATTTTATCATTTTTTAATTTATAAATTTCTTTTAGTATATTTTTTTTATATTTAATCCAGACATCATTTGGTATAAAGTTTAACCAGTCATTTATATATTCCGGTTCTAAAAAATCTATTATATCACATAGTTCATATTTATGTGTTGGATTAGTATATTGAATTGTCTCTGTAGATGTTTTTATTTCATTATTAAAACTCATCATTATAATGGATTGTATTAAGATATATTTATATTTTCAATATTTTCATATATTAGAGATTTCGTTGTATAGTGTTAAAAATAAATAATTCAATTATTATGATTTATATAAAAAAATTAAAGAAATATACTAAAAAATCAACATGATTTACACAATGAATTTATGATAAATAGGTATGTATTTATTATTTAATTATTTTTATTTTATTCGCATAATAAGAATATGGTTTTATAGATGTTTTTATTCCTAAATTCATAAATTCATATATTGTTTTGTCATATTCATTATTTTTATTATATTTTTTAATCGATATAATAATAATATTTAACACATTTTCATTAATTATACATTTTTTTTCATCAATCAAATATTTATAAATTGTAAATACATCAAGAGTGTTTGATAATATTGTCGAAAACATAATTTTAACAACATGATTATTTATGTTTTTAAATGAATTTATAATTTTAATAAATTCGGTTGTATTCACATTTTTACATATGTATTTTAATGAATTGAATAAATTGTATTCAAAATCACTATCATCAATCATTAACAAATTTTTTAGATTAATCAAATCATTCAAATTATTGATTTTACTATTATCACAAATTTGTTCGAATGATTTAATGCCACTATAAGAATTCCAATATTGTTTTGTACTGAAACAACATCGTTTTAAATAAGTTTTAATATCAAACATAGAATCATAATATTTCAAAGTTTCATAATTTTTTATAAATATGGAATATCTATGAATTGATTTGGCAATTGTTGATACAAATATATTTGGAAATGTTATTGAATTTTTTGACATAAATGAATTTAATGATTTAAGTGGTGGTAATTCTGTTTGATTTAATTTTAAATATATTGTTTCATAAAAATATTTATTAAATTCATAATCATTCAACATACAGTGATGTATTACAATTTCAAATGTGTCTGGTTCAATCAATTGTTTTTTTAATTTTTCAAAATCATGTTCAACACAAAATTTTAATAATTCTAATGTTATTTTATCAAAATTAGTTATGACGTATTTTACTAAATCAAAATTAATTTTTTTAATAAGAAATTGTATCATTTTATCATTTTTTAATTTATAAATTTCTTTTAGTATATTTTTTTTATATTTAATCCAGACATCATTTGGTATAAAGTTTAACCAGTCATTTATATACTCTGGTTCTAAAAAATCTATTATATCACATAATTTATATTGATATATTGGTTCAGAGCATTGAATTGTTTCTATAGATGTTTTTATTTCATTATTAAAACTCATCATTATAATGAATTGTATTAAGATATATTTATATTTTCAATATTTTCATATATCAATGAATTTATCGTATGTGTAGATAAATTTACTGATATGTATGGGGTTTGATTTTTTTTAAATTCATTAGTAATATTAATGAGTAATTGTTTAATATTACAAGAATAGTTTAATTTTTCTAATATTTTTTTTAAATTAAATGTAAATGTACCATAATACTTATTATTTGTATTTGTTTCATATGATGATTGTGAATCTTGACAACTTGACAATACAAATATACTAAATTTTTTTGTATATCTCTCATTTATATAAATATTTTGTTTAATGTCATTTGTTGATGTTTCAAAAAAATATGAAAATGGTAAATTTATAAAATTAGCACTGTTGCAACAATCAAAAACAATTGTTATTTTTTTGATATTTTTTAATTTGTATAAAAAATTATTAAAAATTTTATTTGGTATGATTCCATTTTGTTTGTAATCTATTGGAATTATATATTTTATTGATTTATTTTTATTTGAAATATCACAATGTCCTGAATAATGTATATAAATTTCATCTATTTTTTTTTCTTTTGTTTGTTCATGTAAATAATTTAATTGGGCTATTATATTTGATTTTGTTGGTTGTATATTATTTACATCATCAATTAAAATTACAATATTCTCATCCAAATAATCATAATATGTTGATAAAATTTTTTTCATAATTAAAACATCATTATGAGAACCTTTTAATTTTATCGATGTATTTGTGTAATTTATTCCAATCAATAGTGCTATTTTATTTTTCATTTGTTTTAATTGATATACTTTTATATAATTATTTTATTTTGAATGATGATATTAAATTTACATATTATAAAAAAGTTTTTATATAAAACAATTTTTATTTGTATTTGTATTTTTATTTATAATAAATAAAAATATTATGTTGTGTATGAATTTTTTATTATGTTATTTATATAAATTATTTTTTTCAACAATATGTTTCAACATTACAATCAACATAATCATGAATATATTTATAATTCTCATGACAAATCAACTTTTTTAATCCATTTGGTACATTGGATATCTTTTTATTATAATCTTTGGGCAATTCTAATTCTTCTAAATCTCTAGGCAAATTATTTAATGAATGATTATATCTAGAATCACGATCAAATTTTAAAATCGATATTGTTGATTTTAACCTAGATAAGTTGCCATCAAAATGATTTCCCAATTCTAATGTTTTTAAATTAGAAGGCAAATTGTTAATAAATTCATCATTACATTTCAAATCTAATTTTAAATATAGAATACTATGAACTAATACTATTGGTTTATCAAATCTGCATCCAATAGTACAATTTAATAAATTTTGTGGTAAAATCAATGGTTGATTAAATTCATTTCCCATTACAAAATTTACAAGCTTTTGAGGTAAAATCAATGGTTGATTAAAATCATTTCCCATGATTAAACTTTCAAGATTTTGTGGCAATATAATAGGTTGATTAAAAACCCAACCCATAGTTAAATTTAATAAATCATCTGGCAATATTATTGCTTTATTAAATGAAGCACCCATAATTAAATTAGATATATTTGAAAGTATCACATCTTTATTAAAATGCGGTTTAAATTTTAACATATCCAAATAAAGCAAATAATTATCTGTTTCGATTATTGTATGAGTGTTTGTAGGTTGTATGTGTATAATATGTGTGCTTGCCGATTGTTCTAACATGATTTTACTTGTTATAATTATGTTTAATTTGATTAAGTTCAAGTGATTAAAACCATCCATTAAATTTTTTTTTCAATTTTTTGATTAGTTTAACCAATGTTATTTAATATATTTATTTTGATACAAATTAAAAATTATAAATAATATATTTTTCTCCAATACCAATTTTTTATTATAATATAATATTATATAGATTTTTAATGAATAATAATGATAATTTTGATAAAAATAATTCAAACAAACAAGATGATCATATACAAAATTCAATAATAAATAAAACATTAAAATCATCAAAATTAACTAATGAATACAATCATTCTTATAAATATAAATTTTTAAAAAAAATATTAATTTTATCAAATATTGAAGGTAATTTTGTAAAAATTTTTGGTATTGATAAATTATGGATACCTATTTTACTTTTTATTAAGCAAATTTTATCATCAAAAATACCACTTTTAAATAAATATATTTTTAAAGAAAAAACTTCATCACTCACAATTACATATACACATTATACATCAACATATTACAATCAACAAAATAATTCATCTGATTATTTAATTTATAAATCAATTTTATGTTATGTTTATGATAAAAAACCATTTGGATGTAAATTCACGTCTAATCCAAGTGGTAATTTTATGTTTTTTGATCAGTTTGACGAAATACAAATAAATAAAAAAATTTGTCTAATTAGTAAAAATACAACTAATAATACTTCAAATATTTATACATTGGAATTATTATCATATACTTCAAATATTGATGAAATTAATAAATTTATAAAATATTGTCTAAATAAATATAAAAAACAAATTCAATCGGAATCGATTATTTCATCTGAATTAAAATATTATAAATATTTAGGAATAAATAATTCTACACATCAATGCATGTTTGATGAATTTCCATTTACACAAACTAAAACATTTTCTAATATATTTTTTACAGATAAAAATTCATTAGTTCATAAAATAAAATATTTTTGTTCTAATGAAAATACATATAAAATTATTGGCAGACCTTATAGTATGGGTATTATCTTATATGGTAAACCTGGTACAGGTAAAACTTCATGTATTAAAGCAATTGCGTCATTGACACAAAGACATATTGTCGATGTATCTTTAAAAAAAATAAAAACACAAAAAGAATTAAGTGAAATATTTTATGGAAATAAAATTAATGGGGTTGAAATTGATATGAAAAAAAGATTATATGTTCTTGAAGAATTTGATTGTATTATTGATAGATTGAAAGATAGAAAAAATTATACCCATGATCAAATTGAAAAAAATATTGAAGAATCATATGATAATTTTAGAAATAAAACAAACATAAATTATACAAATAAAAATAATTTTTCCAATAGATTTGATAAAACAAACACAAATGATATTACAAATTTAAATCAACAATTTAAAGATAATGACAATGATGGTGTTAATCTTGAAAATTTATTATGTTTATTAGATGGAACAGTTGAATTATGTGGTAGTATGTTTATTGCTACTACAAATTATATTGATTTTATTGATAAAGCATTGATTAGACCAGGACGTTTTGATTGTTGTATTGAATTTGATAATGCTTCTTGGGAAATTATTGTTCAAATGATTAAACATTTTTCAAAAAAAAATATTAAAAAATTAAAAAAAAATATAAAAGATAAAAAAGATAATATACATTCTTATGCCGAATCAAGACAACACACTACATCTGATTCAACTATTAATAAATTAACACATGAACATATTGAAGATATAAAAAAATATTCTATTAAAAATGATAAATATGTTTGGTCTCCAGCTAAAATAAGTCAAATATGCTTATTTTATATTGATTCACCAAATTATTATGATGATGTTATTTTAGAATTAAAAAAACAATACATTAATGAATCTAAATTATTATAATAATTAAAATTATCATGCTTTTAGACATTTAAAATGCTGAATTAAATTTTAATTCTTCATATTTCAAAATTCCATCAGACAATTCTTGAATAATTTTAGCATCATTAAATCTGCTTCCATATGTAATTTTTTGTAAGGAGTTTATATTAAAGTTTGGATTGATTTTTTTTTCTAAATCAATGGAACGTATTCTTAAACCATTAGTAAATTTAGATACAATACAATTATCGATTATGACACAGTTCATCATATATTTATCATATATTTTAATTTATATATTTTAATTTATATATTTATTGTATATTTCAATTTTTTTTCTATATATAGAAAAAAATGTATATATATAGAAACTAAAAAATTTATATAAACACATTTTTTTATAAAAAATAATAAAATTGATTATGTGCTTTATTAAAAGTCATTTTTTTTATTAATTTTTAATGTCATAACTGAAATTGTTTAAGTAGTGTTTTGAAAAATTAAACAAAATTTTTCAAAAAAATATAATTATCTTTAATGATATAAATATTTAATTAATCTGATATTTATAATTGGTATGAATTATATAATTATTATATATTTCTTCCATTAATGGATCATCCATATTTTGATTTTTTTCAATCATTTTAATTAAATCATTATAAATATATTCGTAATCTTCAAGATTTACACCAAATTTTAAAATAAAATTATTATACATCAATGCTTTTATATAATAATATTCGTATTTACATATGTCCCCTATAAATATTTTTTTTTTTTTAAAATCATCATAATTTAAATAATTATTTAAATTTATCAAATTTGCTATTATATTATAACTATATATCAGTTCAAGTAATATCTGTCCAATTAATTTTTCTTTTAATGTATCTTCATCATATTCTAATTTAATATTTTTAAATAATAAATAAAAATATGTTGATAATAATTCGGTGTATGATTCATAAATACTATAATCATAATGATAATTACCTTTGTTTTTTATTTTATCATATCGAAATAAAACAGTATTTAATTGATTATGAAATCCAGAACCATCCAAATTAAAATTATGTATCAATTCGTGAATTAATAATTTTTCTATTTCCTCATATCGTGTAATTATTGTTATTTTTGGATCAGAACCAAATGTAACACCACTTGCAACAAAAGCTGTAAAATCTTCTTGTGATTTAGTTAAATTTAATTTTGAAATTTTATTATATGAAAAATCGCGTTTTTTATTAATAGGTATCCAAATTATATAACGTTGTATTGTATCGTCATTACCAAATTTATATAAATTCAAACTTAATGAAATTTTAAACATATTCAAACAAATTAAATAATTTCTATCATTTAATTTTTTTTCACCATGCTCACATACCCAATAAAAATATATATTAGAATGATGCAACATGTGAATATATTTATGATTTATTATAATTTCTTTTATTTGAGGGTTATCCGCCAAATAATTACTGTTTATTATAGTAATTATTTCATCATAGTTATTATTTTTATCATCTATTATATCATATGTTATTTTATTTTGTTCTATCTCATTGTATATTTTTTTTAATTTATCATAAACTTTAATTAATTTTTTAATATTAGATTTTATTAATTTAATATTGATTTTTTTCAAATCAATTAAATTTATTAAATTTTTTATTTTCAAATAAAAATCATTATCCATATATTAAATATTTAGATAAAAATATTTTTTATGATATCTAAATAGATTTATAAATATTTCAATAATAACATACATATCAAATATAAATCAATTTTTTAAAAAGTTTCAACAATTAAATTTATAAAATCATCAATAAATCGATAATTTTTAGAACAAACTATTTTTTTTAATCCTTTTGGAATATTTGAAATTTTTTTTTTATAAGAAAAATTTAATTTTAAATATTCAACTGACAATGGTAAGCAATTTAATTCATGCGCGTATTCATAAGAATTTAATGTGATTGTTTTTATAGAAGTTGGTAAATCATTCATTGGTGAATTGAAATTATAATCTAATACTAATTCTTCAATACCATTTGGTAAATTATCTATTAAATTATAAGGATTTGAATTCAAACATAAATATT
>JACCDN010641210.1_pt1 | contig 10670 bp, 7 predicted proteins | sample 7441691 | NCBI WGS metagenome assembly JACCDN01 (sample SAMN15323439, study PRJNA562643) | freshwater metagenome | isolation source: river surface water | place: USA:Blue River Watershed | collected 2017-08-16
ATCAATATACCGAATTAATTAAGGCTAGCTCCATCTATTGTGGAACCAAAGCCATTGTTCTGGGCGTTGCCTAATCCAGCTCTCAAGAATTTGGTTAATCTGCAGCATAATATTGTAGCAGTCTAAGACGCTATCATCAGTTATTACAAATTCCAATGGCGGGTGAATTATCACTTGAAAATAGCTGCCTTGGCTGCGAATAATTTGTAGGGGCACTATAGGGTAAGAAAATTGCAAGGCAAACTTGGCAATCGCACTAGGGGTCATAGCAGGCTTAGAAAAAAACGGTACTTTAATGCCGTCATTCATCTTTTGATCAACCATCATAACTATAGAATAGCCAGACTTTATAGATTTAATAAGATCTTTTACCCCTTTGGGTCCTTTAGCAATTAAATGGAGGTTATCATTTTGGCGATAATTATTAATGACTTTATTTATGTATGGGTTGTTAGCTTGACGATAAATAACCCCAAACTTAGGATAAAGCTTATTTAATAGTTTGAGAGGCAAATCCCAATTAGCAAAATGACCGCTAAAAAGCAAGAAAGGGATATGATACTTCTTGAAAGCTTCTAAATGCTCAAGCCCGATTATTTCCACCCTGCGCAGGATTTCACTTTCTGGCATTTGTTTTATAAAAGCAAATTCTCCAATAAAACGTCCAAAATTATCCCATAATTTATTTATAATTTCGTTGTGATTTATAGAAGAACCAAAGACGTTGCATAAATTTTTGCTGGCAATCTTAGTAACAGGCAATAATGGTCCAATTTTTCTGGCTAAAATGCTGCAAAACTGGGCTGCTCTATCAATGCCAAAAGGTTGAAGCAATTTAATAAATATTATAAAAATGCCATATTCTAATAAATGCTTAGTAGCTTTTATGTATTTTTTCATAAATTAGTTTGCTAAATTCTGCTTGCCTGTCAAGCCTTAACTTCACATTAAAGCAATCAACGCTTAGTTTGTGACCAACTTTAATATAATCTTTACGCGTAGTAATTAATGAGCAGTTTAGAGAGCGAGCTTTAGATGCCAAGTAAGATAGATCGCTATCTAAATAATCATAATGATCCGGATAGATTTCACGCTCTAATATTTTCACTTCATTTTTCTTCAATAAAGCAAAAAAACGCTCATGGTTTCCAATAGCACAAAAGGCAAGGTAAGGTTTGGTTTTATCTATTTTTTCGGAAGCAGACGCTATATCAGCATAGAATATTGGCTGGTGAAAAGGCTGGGGCAGTGTTGCCAGAGAATTATTTGCTGTTATGCCTACTGCCACAATTATATCTGCTATCTTTAAACCACTTGCTACTGTTTGCCTTAATGGACCAGCAGGAATTAGCAAACCATTTCCCATGCCTCTATCTCTATCAACTACCATAATAGTTAAATCTTTATGAAAATTAGGGTTTTGCATCCCATCGTCTGCTATAATTACCTCAGCTTTCAATTGCTTAATCAAATTAGTTGCTTGAGTAATTTTTTTAGCAACGATAACAGAGCCATATTGTAACAACTCTAGCGACTCTTCTCCCACTTCTTTGGCAGAATGATCGTTAGTAACAATTAAAGGTTCTGCTAATTCTGGTGCTCCGTAGCCTTTGCTTATAATTACAAAATTAATTTTCTTAGCAGTAAGGATTTGAGCTAGAGAAATTGCTACTTGCGTTTTGCCTGTACCCCCTACAGTAATATTGCCAATACATATTACCGTAGCGGGTAATTTCATTGGCACAGATACGGCTTTTCTCATTAGCCCCAGCAAAAAATAAACTAAACTTAACGGCGTTAATAAGCAACTTATTATATTCCTTGTTTGCCAAAAGCGTGGATATACAAGCTTTACCATTATTTAGTAGCTTTAATCTTGGTTTGCCCTCCCATATAGCTTATTAGAGCATCAGGTATATTGATAGAACCATCATCGTTTTGGTAATTTTCTAAAATAGCAATCATAGTTCTGCCAATAGGTAAACCAGAACCATTTAAAGTATGAACAAAAGTAGTTTCACTAGCACCAAATTCCTTATACCTTGCTTTCATCCGTCTAGCCTGAAAATCACCACAATTAGAACAGCTGGAAATTTCACGGTACTGCTTTTGTCCAGGCAGCCATACTTCTATATCGTAAGTCTTTTTGGCTTGAAAACCCATATCGCCACTGCATAGCAGCATTACTCTATAAGGCAGATTTAGTTTTTTTAATATTTCTTCCGCAGCATTGGTTATATATTCATGTTCTTGTTCGGATTCCTCAGGAGTAGTAATGCTAACCAGCTCCACTTTACCAAATTGGTGCATTCTAATCATTCCGCGGGTATCTCTGCCGCTGCTGCCTGCTTCTGACCTAAAGCACGGCGTATAAGCAACGTATCTGATAGGCAATGCCTCACGCGCCAAAATACTGCCAGCCACCATATTTACCAATGGTACTTCCCCTGTGGGAATTAACCGGTATTCATTCGTAGTTTCAAATGATTCAACAGCGAATTTAGGCAGTTGCCCTACATTGTACATCGCGGGAGAACGGACTAAACAAGGTGGGGATATTTCTAAAAATTCCCAATCTTTGGTGTGTACATCAATCATAAAGTTTATTAAGGCTCTTTCTAGCATTGCTAGCTGCCCTTTTAAAGTAACAAACCTACTGCCGGAGATTTTAGCAGTTTGAATGAAATCCATCATCCCAAGCTGCTCCCCTAACTCGAAATGCTGTTTAGCGTTGAAAGACAAATGCTTATCGGTAGTTCCAAAGCTTCTTATTAGCTTATTCATTGTTTCATCAGTGCCATATGGCACCTCAACCGCAGGAAGGTTAGGAAGCCTATCAAGAATTTGCTGTAATTTATTATTATTCGCTAGAGTTTTATCTAGCTCTTCTAGCTTATCATTAATATGTTCTATATCTCGCTTTAGCGTCTCTACAATTTTGCCTGACTTATTATCTAAGGTGGCAAGGGTTTGTGACTTTTTCTTTTTAGCGTGCTGAAGCTGCTGAATTATGTTAATTAATTGTCTTTTATCTGCATCCAGCTTACTGATTTCGGCAAATATTGGCTTAATGCCTCTTTTGGCTAATAGGTTGTCAAGCTCTTCGCCATTCTCCCTAATCCACTTAATATCTAACATTCTTGGCGCCTTTATTTTCTAAAAATTGACATGTTATAATTGAAATTTCATATAATAAAACAAGCGGGATAGCAAGCGCTAACTGACTTAACACATCAGGCGGCGTGATGATTCCTGCAATAATAAAGTTTATTACTATTGCTAGCCTTCTTTTATTCTTTAAATTTTTTGCCGTCACTATTTTAAGTAAGTTTAGCATTATTAAAATAATAGGCAGCTGAAAAGCAATTCCAAAGGCAATAATTAATTGCATTACCAAACTCAAATATTCACTAATTTTAGCTTCCAAACTCAGAGACACGAGCAACTTCTGACTTTCAAAGCTTAAAAAAAACTGCCAAGCGCGAGGCATTACACAATAAAACGCAAAAACTGCTCCTAGCCAGAATAAAATTGGTGCTAAGAAAAGAATGGCTGCAACAATTTTCTTTTCTCTTTTATAAAGCCCTGGGTGGATGAATAAATAAACTTCCACCGCGAGCAATGGAGTAGTTAGCATAAAACTAGTAAAAATTGCAAGTTTTAAGTAAGTAAAAAACGCTTCGGCAAGCCCAGTATATATTATTTTTCTTACATTATTATCACTAAATTTCGCTAAAGGTTGAAGAGATATATTATAGATATTGTTGCTGAAATAGTAGCAAACAATAGAAATTATAGTAAAAATTAACAATATTCTAATAAAGCGACGTTTAAGTTCACCAAAATGTTCCTTAATAGTATATAATTGCATTCATCCTAGGCGTTATTGAGAGTAGAGGGTAAGGTTAAATAGACTTAATGTTACTGTTACTGTTAATTAAAATCAAGCGTAAGATTAAATATCTAATAAGATAGTATAGTGAGGATATAGATATATGAACAAAGCATATATAGCTAGCGCTAAACGAACCCCACTTGGCTCACTTCTTGGCAGTTTAAGATCAATTCCTGCCAGCAGCCTTGGCAGCATAGTCATTAAAGCCATACTAGCAGAAAGCAGAATAGATCCTAATATTATTCAGCATGTAATAATGGGGCAAGTAATTACCGGTGGGGAGGGACAAAACCCAGCTAGGCAAGCCTCAATGCTGGCAGGTATACCTAAAGAAACGCCATCCTTCACTATAAACAAAGTATGCGGTTCTGGTCTTAAAGCAGTATGTTTAGCAGCAGCCTCTATCAAGGCTGGAGATAGCGAAATAATAATAGCAGGGGGGCAGGAGAATATGTCCCTCAGTAAACATGCTGTATATTTGAGGGCAGGCAACAAGCTGGGGGATTTAAAAATGCTTGACTTAATGATGCAAGACGGGTTAGTGGATGTATTTTCTGGCAGTGCAATGGGAGTTACTGCGGAGAATATTGCCAGTCAGCATAATATAAAACGTTCTATGCAGGATGAGTTTGCTTTGCAATCGCATCAAAAAGCTGCCTACGCTACCATAAACGGTTACTTTAAAAATGAGATTGTACCAGTAGAAATAGCAACAAAGAAACAAACAAGTATTTGTGCCCATGATGAAAATATCCGCTCTGATACTAGCTTAGAGGTTTTATCTAAGCTTGCAACAGTGTTCAAGAGCGACGGCACTGTTACTGCCGGTAATTCTTCAAGCATCAATGATGGTGCTGCTGGTTTGTTGATAGTTTCGGAAAAAGCGCTGCAAAAATATGGGCTGAATCCTCTAGCAAAAATTGTCTCTTATGCCAGTTGCGGCGTTGAACCAGAGAGAATGGGAACTGGTCCGATTCCTGCGGTAAAAAAAGCGCTTGCTATCGCTGGCTGGGAAATAGGAGAGCTGGATTTAATAGAAGCAAATGAAGCTTTTGCTGCCGCTTCTCTATATGTTAATCAACAGCTAGGATGGGATGTTGGCAAGGTCAATGTTAACGGTGGTGCTATCGCACTGGGTCACCCAATTGGCGCTAGTGGCGCTAGGATACTTGTTACTTTAACGCATCAGCTGCAAAGGCAGCGTGCCAAAAAAGGATTAGCGACATTGTGCATTGGTGGTGGTATGGGAATAGCTATGTGCGTAGAGACAGTCTAAAACATTTAAAAGCATAAAAAAAACCACACCAAAAAATAATCAGAAAAGCAGTTGATTAATAAGTTTTTAATAATTCATATGGTTTGCTACATTATTATTATAGTAATTTTAATGTGTAAGAGATATGCCAACTTTAAAGGAGCTCCAAGAGCAAATTGATAGAAATAATGAATTATTAGCTAATTCTACCCCAGAAACTAACGGTATTATAGGAATTACCGAGGAGCGGAAAAAGTTAGAAGCAACTCTACAACAGCGTCGCCAGGAGTTAGACAGTAAAATTAAAGAGTTAGAAACGCAAGTTGGTAATGCTCCAAAAGAAAATAATGAAATTCTTGGTTTCTTTAGAAAACTTGTTACTGCGGAAACAGAAGCAGAAAAACTAGAGCGCCAACTTACAGAAGCACAAGCAGAGATAGCAGATTATGATAGTTTCATAACAGCAAAAGTGCAAAAAATAGAAGAAGAAGCACAAAATAAATTACTGTCTTATCAAGAGCAAAAAGGAAAATTATTTGATATTACGGATGGGCTGTTAGCAGATTCCGACAATTTAAATAGCATCTTAGCGCCACTAACTAGCGCAAAACCTAACAAAGAAGAAATTAGCTTCGCAGAAGCTGCTCAATCAATATTTAATGCAGTAACATTTGGAGTTAAAAATGCCGGGACTATTAGCGCTGTCTTAAGCTCTCGCGATTTTTACCAACAAGAATTTGTCAAGGCAAATAAAACATTAGCTGGCAAAGAGAAATACGATCCGCAAAATCCGCCGTTTTTTCTGCAGTTACTCAAAGATAAAGATACTAAAGAGTTTTTGCAACAAAAAGCAGGTCCAAAGTTAGATGTGTTAATAGAAAAGATTATGCCTACTATGGTCAACTTAGCGCTTAATCGCACTGAGTCGTTAGGAAAATGGACAGGGGTAGATGAGCAGACCATTCAAAATATGATTATTCCTACACGAGATCAGCTGGAGAAAATTGGTTTTAATAGCGAGCATATAAACCAAAAAATGATGCCTATTGTTACCAGTACTATTAAAGCGTTGGTTAGTAATTCTGATAATTTTATGGAAATTGCTAATCACTTAGTAGATAGAAACCTTAATAAAGAAGAAGCAAAAAAATATAATAACGCTCCAATCATTGCTAGTATTGGCGAGATAGTCAGTAATGAGGCATTTAAGAAAATCTTAACGACTGATATACCAGCTTACTTACAAGAAAATCAAGATTTGTTAGTTAAAGCAACAAGCATAGTAGCGCCGCAACTATTATCCGCTACTCTACCAGCTTCTCTCAACCATCCTGATGTGTTAGAAGTAATGACCCCGATAGCGCTGGAATTAGCTGCAAAAACTCTCCCGCTGGCGAGTGAATTAGTCGTTGAAGGGCTGGCGAATAATGCACAGGAATTAACAACGCTTTATCAAAATGTTGGCAAACTAACCAGTGAAGAACTGTCGGTAGCAGAAAGAAGTAAGCTAATTACTTCTATAGCTGGTGACTTTGCTAAAGTGCTTAATAATGAGCAGATAAATAAGATATTAGTTACTGATGTGCCAGATTACTTAACCAGTAACAAACAACTTTTTCTAAATACTGCTTCCATAGCAGTCCCAACTTTATTAGCCATGGAAGTAAATAATGAACCTTTGCTATCTATCTTAGCAAATCAAGAAGTGATGGGGCAAGCAATTGATTTAACGGCAAAATCTATGCCAATAGCAGCCAACGCTGTTAATGCTGCTTTAGTTGCTACTCCGCAATTACTATCAATTTATAACAATATAACTAAAATAACTAGTGAAAAAAATTTATCCCCAAATGACAGAGATACTAGCATATCTAACATACTAAAAGATGCTAAATCACTTGTGAGCGATAAAGTCATGCAAGATTTATTAAAGCATGATCTGCCAGAATATCTTAAAACCAATCAGGCTGATATTAGCAAGTTAATAGATAAGGCAGTTGAACAACCAGCAATTAGTTCTTTATTAGAACCATGGGGGATTACGCCGGAGATTGCCAAAAGCGCAAGTAAAATAGGAACAGACTTGCTCATTGATGCCTTACCAATAGCAGCAGAACTAGGCAAATATTCATTAGAAGATCAAGCTGGCTTAAAAAATATTATAAACGCTGCTACCAACGCTATCAATCCTTCTAAGGGAAAAGAAATGGAAAATTTAAATAAGCTACTTAATACGCTGATAGAATTTAAAGATAATAATCAGAAAGTTGATTATATAATAGGCAAAAAAATCCCCGATTTGTTGCTTGCTCATTCAGAAAGTCTTGGCAATTTGACCCAGGACTACCTCAATAACACTGGTATTGGCGAAAGTTTAAGTATTCAAGGAAAAGAACTGCTGCAAGCCACCGCAAATCACTTACCGCAAGTTATGGAGATAGCTGAGTCATATACTAAAGGTGATTATTCTACGCTTATAAAGCAAGCTATCAAATTAATAGCTACAGATAAAGAAGTACGGACACTAGCGGTAAAAGCTGGAGTTAGCATTATTAAGAATAAGCTCGGAATAGGAAGTAGCAAGACTCCATCATCCCTAGAAGAAGATATTAAAAAGCCGCCTCTACAAACTACTGAACATGATCAGCAGGAACTTAAAGAGGCGGTAGAAATCATGCGTAATAATGTTAAAATACCTGATGAAAAAAAGCAGGATTATAATGTAGATAAACTGACACGCCAATCAACCATCCAAACACCAGAAGCATTGGGAAGATGATAGTATGTTTATTATCGTGCTAGGTGGTTGGGTTAGTGTTTGGTCAGTAACGACTAATTACTAACCATTTTCTGTGCAAAAGCAATATCTTTTAAATGGTTGCATACTTTTTCAAAGGTCTGATAAGGCAGCATTTGGTTGGTAACAATTTCAATATATTTATTTTTTGATTTAAATTCAAAAGAAGGAAAGTCAAATTCGGGACCATCAATTTTTCTGGCAATAGCAATAAAACTGCCGATTATTTGACTGTTGCAATAATCATATTTATTCAGCACTCTTTTAGCTAGTCTGCTAATGTACATATCACCGCGTCCATTATAAGTAAAAGCTAGGGCATAGCTTAGCATAATTCTTTGCCGGTGACTAAAAGGAATATCAGAAGATAAAACAAATTCCACGGCAAAATTTGCTCTTAGCGTCTTATCAATGTTTTTGTTAAATTGAGAAAGCATGATAGCGCAGTCTAAGACAATAAGAGTAGTAGAGTCAGAGTGAAATAACAAATCGCTTATTATTTTATGATACTGGCTGAAGTTGCAGCTTTTGCTTTTTCGAGACTTTACTAAATTATTAATGCGTTCATATACTATGTTTTTAGCTCTTTCGCTCTCTGATAGCGAGGTAAATCGAACTCCTTCCTTAAGTCCATAATTTGAAATTATGACTTTATTAGGTGAGAATGTTTCCAACATTGCCTTAATAACTATAGTAGCATTACAGTCAATTTTCCTTACCTCATAAGTAGAAGAAAATTTATAAAACGTAGGCAGCATATCAAGGTAAGCGATAAACTCTTTTTTTTCAATTTCAAGATGGTGTAGATTCTTTAATGGATAATGAGAAAAATCCATATAAATACGCCCAATCATCCGAAAAGCCCCCCCGATTAAATATAAGTTCGGGTAGGTGAAGTCACTAAATTCTCTCTTGATCAGCGCTGCTAATGTTGAAAGATCAATAGATTGATCGTGGCGAATTATCCGTGTTCCCAATGGCAATGACTTGAGATTGCAGACGTTTTTATTATTAACTAAAGCCAGCTCTAAACTTCCTCCACCAAGATCGGCTGCAATGCCGCTTGCATCTTGAATGCCGGCAATCAGACCCACTGCCGTAAGATAAGCTTCTTTGTCGCCGGATAAAATATTAATTTCAATGCCAAATTTTTGGTAGACGATTTTTTTAAATTCTTCTGCTCGTGGGTGATCTCGTAACACTGCTGTAGCAACGCAGCTAATATTGCTGACTGACAATTGATTAAAAATATGCCGCAGATAGCTTAGAGAAAGATAAGTAGAGTGCTTTACATATAGATCCTCCAAAGTTAATAAGTGCAATATGTCGCTGCGAAATTTTTCATTAAAAATCTCGGGTGCTCCTAGGCTATTATCCTCATAAACTACTCCTCTAATGGCATTAGAGCCAATATCAATTATTGCCATACGCATAAATACATCACAGTAAAGATCATTATTAATAGTAATTTAACAGAAATTCACCCTTTACTGTTAGTAGAAATTATAAATTTTTCTTAGTCGCGGTCGGCGTCTTCTTTATTATCTCTATTAGGATTAAAAGGTTCTTGAGTAGGAACGAAAGTTGCAGGTAGTAAGCGACGCGTAAAAAACTTATCTTCAAAATACTTTATTTTATAGGATTTAATAGGGGGAAATGATTCAATAAGTATTATTTGCTCATCTCTGGGTAATTGGATGACTTCTTGCGGTAATAATAAAGCTCGTTGGACTTGGGAAACATTTTTGGTTCTAGTAGTAATATTAAGGTCAAAAAATATTGGCTTGCTAAAGGAAGTTTGTTCGACTGTCTTATTGCCGCATAGCTGAGAAATTAAGTTAGCAGTCTCATAATTATTTGCGGCAAAAGTAATACGGAAGGTAGAATTAGATAAAAATGAATTCATTCCAGCATCTTCATATGTGCCTTTAAGTTGTTGTGTATCTTGGATGATTAGAAATAAGCGAACACGGTAACCTCTAAAATAAGCGATCCCCGCTTTGAATTGCTCCATCTTGCCAAGGGTAGGGAATTCGTCCATTAAAAACATAACTCCGTATGGTTCTTCCTTAATATTAGGCATTTTACGGCTTAAAAACTCTGTTGCCTGTTGATAAAATACCTGCATTAATTTTTGAAGCCTCGCTATATTATCCGGAGTTAACCCTACATAAATAGTGGTTTTTTTCTTTTTAAAATCAAGTATGTTAAAATCCGAGGAAGCAGTGGCAGAATCAATTAAAGGATTTGCCCATAATTCTAGCGAGGAATTCAAGGTGGAGATAACTCCTGAACGTTCTTTATCAGCTTTTTGTAAGAAAGCCGCAATATTCATATAGCCTACCGGATGCAAGACTTTGCCAAGCGTATCTAGCACTACTGCCAAATTATAAACCACATCGTCGCTGCGCATCGTTCTTACCACCTCTCCAAAGGATTTGGTTTTACCAGGATCAGCAAGCAGATATAGCACTACCCCAAGGAATAAGCTTCTCGCCTCGTTATTCCAGAAATCCTTTTCTGGCATTATTAAATTAGAAATCTTTTGCACATCATCAACCATCTGTCCGGGTTTATTGCTCACCCAATCAATTGGGTTATAACAATGAGTAATACCATCTGGGTTAGCTGGCTCCCAGACAAACACTTCTTGTCCTTGTTTTGCCCGCCAGCCGCTAGTAAGTTGATGGTTCTCCAGCTTAATGTCATGTACTATAACTGAG
>JACCDN010854415.1_pt1 | contig 10670 bp, 9 predicted proteins | sample 7441691 | NCBI WGS metagenome assembly JACCDN01 (sample SAMN15323439, study PRJNA562643) | freshwater metagenome | isolation source: river surface water | place: USA:Blue River Watershed | collected 2017-08-16
CCATTTGATCGGGAAAGATGCTCACTTCATTCCCGGTGACCATGTTTAAGCCGAACAATTCTTCGTCTAAGAAGCACGGTGGACCAGCAGAGGGAACAACGGTTGTTGCATTCAACGCCTCTACATAACGGAGAGCGCGCGCGAACTGACTCTCAACTTTGTCTAAGCACAACTTCTTCTTTTCCTCAACTGGCATGTCGTACACCATGGGATACCAAATGGCACCCGAGAATTGGAGCCAATGAAGATCAACAGGACCGTGCTTCAACAATTCACCGAGGTCATTGGTGCGACAATCGTTCTGGTCAACAAGTCGCGCTTCACCATCGCTAACAACAAGCGCACTGTCACCACCAGGACCATCTGTAATAGATGACTCCACATGGATAGCAATCTTCACGCCCGGCGCAATTTCGCGTTCGTTGGCGTTAACGGTTCGCTCAAACTTGCGGAACCCCAACGAATTGAATGTGCGCTCAAGTTCTCGTGTGGGAAAGTCAGGCAATAACACCGTGGTGTTTTTGTTCATTCGTTCTGCAAGAAACGATGCGTCGAAGTGATCGCCATGTAAATGCGACACATACAAGAAGTCCGGATTGCATACGTCGTGCATGATGTCGTCGGGCAATTGATCGTTTCGCGGAAAAACAAACCACGACCCAAAGAAGGCCGGCACGAACCATGGGTCGCACACGATGGTGATTCCACGCGTGCGAATAAGAATTCCCGCGTGGCCAAGTGAAATGGCCTGCATGCGAATTACTGCGGTTGATCTGTGGACTGAACACCGCCGGTAGCGACGTGCTCTGTCCACTTGGTGCCATTCCAATAACGCAGCTCGTATCGCTTCGATGGATCTGGATACCAGTTAGCGGGAACTGTTGGAGTGGATGCGGCTGGTTGAGCTGGCGCTGTGGTGATGGTAGATGGCTTTGCGTCACCCAATGGGCCTGCAGCAATTGTGGGCGACGCAGTGTCTTGCTTCATACCGGGGTGCGGTGCAACGGGAACATTTCCTGAATGACGAATGAACGCATGGAACCAGGCAGCACCGTCGTACGTAATTTGAACAACTTCCCAGCCCTCATTTGAACGGCGAGTAAGTTCTGCCGCCAATTCATGTGGATTGCGGACTGATTCTGAAACAACGTCGTACGTGAACATGGGGAAATCCTAGTGCCCTTCTCCGTCATGCTCACCCGCAGGGTCTTCTGTTCGCACAAGGCCATCAACATCAATACCGTCAACGCCACCGTCATAGACCAAGCGACCATCGCGTAGGGCAATGATGCGCCGCACAGTGTGAACGAACGACAATTCGTGAGTAGCCACCACCACAGTGGCACCATCGTCTGACGCTCCGCTTAACAATTCAAGAAGTGCTTCTTTTCCTGCGGAGTCAAGACCAACAAACGGTTCATCTACCAACAACAATTCAAACGGCCGAATGAAGCCCAGTGCAATTGCCGACTTTTGTTTGAGCCCGCGCGAGAAACGATTCGGCATATCGTCGGCACGGTCGTAAATACCAAGATGTCCAAGCAGGTCTGCAGCTGTTTGTTCCCAGTCATCGACGCCGTGCAGGCGCGCCACATATTCCATGTGTTCCCACAATGTGAGGTCGTCGTAGAACGTGGGTTGGTCGGCAATGTAACTCAACGATGCACGTGCAGGAAGTGAACCGCCTGGATTTCCACAGATGCCTACTGTGCCCGCTGTTGCATCTAGTAGTCCTGCTGCAATTCGCATCATGGTTGTTTTGCCTGATCCATTGTGGCCAATTAACGCCACTCGCTCTCCGCGTTCAATAGTGATGGAGATGGGGTCTAATGCAGCCGCTTCGCCATACGACTTTGACACGTCTTCAATCAACAACGCAGATGTTGGAGCAGGTGTATAGATGTTCTCTCGAGTGCGCGCCATGTTAGGAACCTTCTGAAATCTTTAGTGGAGGTGTTGCGGTCTTTGCATTTCGAAACCATGCATGTATGTGATCTCGTTGACGAACCCAGCCGGCAACAAGCGCTAGCACAATGACTACTGCACCACTTGTGCGAAATGCGGTACCCGCAATATCTGTGTTGTTGTCACTGGCGTATCGAACGGCAAGCACGGGTGCACTACACACAATCGAAACAACGGGCGGCCAAATTGCTCTAATGACAGTTCCCATGCCACTAACTTCGGCAGGAAGAGCAAGGCTTTCAGTTGCGCCACCAACTGGGTCTGGCGCACCTTTCACTGCGTTAATGGCAGCACCGGCTACACCACCAAGTGCGGCAGGTACTCCGAGAAGTAATCCATAAGCGATAGTGCTGTTCTGTGGTTCCAGCACAAATGCAACTGCAACTCCAACAACAACGAATGGAAGAACAGTAAGCGACGGAACAATGAGATGTTTTGTCATTAACAAGCCCCGCTCAATTGGAAGCGCATCAGTTCGGTCTGGTTGGTCTACTTCTTGCGAGAGTGGTTCAACAACATCTAGACCGAGAACAAACAAACACAAACCACCAAGAACGATTGCTGGTGTTGTTCCATGCCAGGCAATAACTAACGAAGCTCCTGCGGCTGCAGATAACAAGGTCATTCGTAGAAGACGACGAATAGGGAAGTGCATGATGCTTCGCAAGCCTCGTGCCACAACAACATCTCGTCGAAGAACTGATGGAATTTTCCACCAGGGCTTTACTCGCATGTATTCCTGACTGAGTTGACGCCGTAACAAGACAACTGTGCGGATGTCTTGCAAGGTGACAGCGAACTTCATTTGTGACACAAGAGAACTGCGTCGTGCAAGAGCTTCTAGCGATAATCGATGAGTCAGCGACAACGCGAAGATTGTTAATGCAGTAACAACTGCTATTCCAACGAGATCAAGTGGTTGCCAGTGATGCCACCACATTGCAATGCTTCCCACAAAGTCAAATGGTCCTGAGATGTTGGTGGACGATGCAGTCACTGCAAGTTGCCACGCGAGCAGTAGTGATCCCACTGCAGTCGCAGACCAACGTGGAACATGTAATCCATGCGATAACAGTGCGCTCACAACAAAGAGTGCACCAACAATTGATCCGGCAATTGCGCCCCACATGGCAAACGTTGGTAAGCCAGCCGATGCGCTGGGAACTCGCCGTCCAAGTAACTGGTTGGCGACACCTCCCGCAATGGCCCCAGCGAACATGAATGTGCGAAGACGTTGAACAGCGGGATGCCGTAGGACTCCGCCACGATCAATCGGCGCCATGAGAACATGACGAACTTCGGCCTCTTCCACTGCAAGTGGGCCGCCATTCGCACCACTACGCAGACCTAGGAATACGGCTAGTGCGACGATGCACCCCAATACATGCGGAGTGTGAATGTATAAATCGCGCAATTGTGAACCAGACAGGGGCTTGTCTGTAACGATGTCCGAGAGATACAAAATGGCGCCGCCACCCAAGAGCGCAGCTAGGTACACCCGGTACAGGGCTTCGAACCATTCCATGTCGGCTACTCGATGTCGGCGCCGCTCTGCACGCATGTCATGCAGTGCGCCGATGCCTAAGGTTGCCGAATTCACCTAATAATCCTGCCACTGCCACCGTGAAATGGGGCAGATGGCGTAAGAATGGTGCCCATGAATTCTGACGCCGTCCAGACGTTCAGCGCCTTGCTTGCATTGGTGGCGCTTGCTGGCGGTCTCATCACGTTTCTTTCCCTGACTGTTCGTGCCCCATGGGCCAGCACATGGCTTGCCACTGTTCGCGAGCACGGCGTATGGGCAATGTGTGCCATTACGTCAACCGCCATGATTGGAAGCTTGTACTTCAGCGAGGTTGTTGGATATGCGCCTTGTAAGTACTGCTGGTATCAGCGAATCGCCATGTACTCCATTGCCGTCATCACATTGGTGGCCGCAGTGAAGAAAGACAATGGAATTGCTCGTTACACAATTGCCCTTGCACCGCTTGGTCTCGCGGTCTCGGTGTACCACTACTTATTGGAGTGGGGCGTCATCAATCAGAAGAGTGCATGCAGCCTTGATGTTCCATGCACATCAATTTGGTTCCGCGAGTTTGGCTTCATCACGCTGTGCTTTATGGCCGGCTGTGCATTCATCGCAGTTATCGCATTCTCTATTGCGCTTCTTCGCGCACAACCAACCAGTTCACAGGAGGACTGACATGGCTCAAGGTAAAAAGAACTCTGGTTCTTCAACAATCAGCGCTCGCGCCATCATTATTGGCGTTGCAATTGTTATTGCACTTGCTGCAGCAATTGCTGTGTTTGCAAGTGGCGGAGACGACAGCAGTTCTCCCGACACAACCGCAGACATTGTGGACGGTGGTGTAGCTCCAGCTGAATATCAAAAAGTCACAGTCGACGGTGATGCACTTGATCCACTTGGAAAAGATGCAACTGACCCCGCACGAGGAAAAGTGGGACCAAATATTTCTGGTTACACATTTAGTGGATTCCCAGTGTCGGTGAAGCCAGCAACCGATGGTGCACCAACCATGTTGGTGTTCCTTGCGCATTGGTGTCCTCATTGCAACGCTGAAATGCCGCGTCTCATTAACTGGTATGAAGATGGGCTTGTTCCAGACGATCTTCGTGTCATTGGAATTGCCACAGCATCACGTAAGGACCAAGCAAATTGGCCGCCATCAGAATGGATGCAGTCGTTCGAATGGCCATTCGAGGTCATGGCTGACACTGAAACCAATCAGGCCGGCGTTGCATACGGCGTCGATGGCTACCCATTCATGGTCATCCTTGACAAAGACGGCAAAGTCGTTGCACGCCATTCGGGTGAGATGGACGAATCGGAAATTCCAAAGTTCGTTAATGCGGCATTAGGTCGCTAAACCGCGTTTCTCTCTCTGCCATCTCGCAGGTATCGTTGATATCGGAACGGTGGCAGAGCGGACAAATGCACCCGCCTTGAAAGCGGGAGGGTTAATAGCCCCGGGGGTTCAAATCCCTTCCGTTCCGCCAGAGGAGTTGGCTTCGGCCAACTCCTTTTGCTTTTCCCGAAAAGAATGTCGTTAGCGCTCGTCTCGCACGAATGGGATTCCCAATGCTTTTGGTGCACCCAAGATGTTGGTGCTGCCAGGTCGGCTGAGTGCGATCAACGCGATGAGCGTTGCCAAGTAGGGAAGCATCGGCATGATGGCCGATGGGATGAATGTGATTTGTTCTGCCTGCAATGTGAATGGCAACTGCAATGTGAAGCCAAACAAAATTGCGCCGAAGATCAAGCGAATTGGTCGCCATCCGGCAAACACCACCAACGACAATGCAATCCAGCCCACACCATTTGTGGTCGCTTCAAGGTGCCATGCCGCACTCATTGCGAGCATGTGGAAAGCTCCGCCGAGTCCAACCAATGCGCCACCCAACAACGTGTAACGGATTCGAATAGATGCCACAGACAAACCTTGTGCATCAACCGTTGCTGGGTCGTCGCCAGTTGCGCGAACCTCTAGGCCTGGGCGTGTGCGGAACAAGAACCACGACGCAGCCACTGCAATCACAATCGCTGCATACGTGATGATGTCTTGCCCAAACACAATGGGACCAAGAACTGGAATGTCTGAGAGAGGGCCCATGGACAACGGTTCGATTGTGGTGCGAACTGTCTTACCTTCGGCTGGTTTACCAAGGAAGTTTGCAAGTCCAGTACCGAAAATAACCAGTGCCAGACCAGACACAATTTGATTGGCTCGCAATACAACAGTGAGTAATGCATGAATGCCTGCAAGAACTGCACCGAGGAAGATTCCAAGTACTAATCCAAACCACACACTGCCAGATGCGTCTGCAACAAGGAACGAGGTAATGGCCGACGTTAACAACATGCCTTCAATACCAAGATTCAAAACACCGGAGCGTTCGGTGAACAACGCACCAAGCGCAGCGAGAATTAACGTGGTGGCAATTGCAACGGAGTCGGCAAGAGACAGAATCCAGATGTTCGAGTTCATTGCGTAACCGCCTTCATACGTACTGCGCGAATCTTGTATCTGCGGAATGCTTCACCGCCGAGTGCAAACAACAAAATGGCGCCTTGCAGCATGATGCCAATGTGTTTTGGAGTGTCAGTAGAGATCTGTAATTTTTCGCCGCCAACTCGAAGCCCCGCGAAGAGGATTCCGCTAACAACGATGCCCGCAAAATTGTTGCGCGCAAGTGCTGCGACAACAATTCCCGCGTATCCGTAACCAAGAAGTGTGATTCCTTGGTCGAGACGTGCGAATGGTCCAACAATCAATGTTGCGCCACCAAGACCAGCAAGCGCACCAGATAGCAACATGACAGACATGGTGGTGCGATTTGCACTAACACCTGCATAGTGAGCTGCGCGTGGTGAGTCGGCAATGACTTGAATGCGGTAACCAAACTCAGTCTTCTTCACTAACCAATACAAGAAAAGCGCAAGAACTACCACCACGAAGAATGTGGGGTATAGGCGAGTGTCACCAATAGGGGACAGTGCGGCAGAATCAGCAACGTTTCGTCCTTGAGGGAAGGCCGAGTTCTCTGCACGGAAGAAACTGTCTGGCGTGTTGATGAAGTGCTTCACCAAGTTTGAGGCCACATAAGTGAGCAACAGAGTTGTCACAATCTCGCTTGTTCCCAATCGAGAGCGCACAAGTGCAGGAACAAAAATCCACACAGCACCAGACACGGCGCCAATCAGCAAGACAAGAGGAATCATGACGAACGATGGCAAGTGAGGTCCAAGTGCAAGACCTGCCCATGCGCCACCAATCATTCCTAAGTACAGCTGACCTTCGCCACCAATGTTGTACAGGTTCATTTGGAATGAAAACGCCGCGGCGATTCCTGTGCAGATCAACACCGTCGACAGACCAAGAGTTTCGGTAATTCCTCTGTACGTGAGGAATCCGTCGTCCAACATGTTGGAGTAGGTCTCAGATGCGGAGTACCCGGTTGCTTGCAAGAAGATGGCGCCTGCAATTAATGCAGACAATACCGAAATAAATGGAACTAAAGCCGAAAGATACTTCGGTGTTTCGGCACGTTGTTCAAAGATGATGCGAAAAGGTGCACGCATTATGCGTTGTCTCCAGTGGTGAGGCCTGCCATTGCAGCTCCCACCGTTGCGATGTTTGCAGTTTCACCAGGTGTCTCGTGAGCAATTGCTCCGCGATACAACACCAAGATGCGATCTGATAGCGACATGATTTCGTCGAGGTCTTCAGAAATTAAAAGAATTGCTTGACCAGCGCTGCGTGCGTCGTCTAGCAATCGACGAACTGTTTCAATGGCTCCCACGTCTAGGCCGCGGGTTGGTGAACACACCACAAGCAATTTTGTGGCAGTGCGACCACCAGAGAGTTCTCGAGCCAACAACACTTTCTGTGCGTTGCCACCAGACAGTTTGCGTGCCAGGTGATCTGGTCCGTTTGCTTTGATTTCAAACTGATCAATGAGACGAGTCGCTTCAGGTCGAACAGAAGCCCGATCAACGACAACATGACGATCACGTGTCAATAACAAGTTGTCGAGAATTGACATTGATGGAACAAGTCCCATGCCAAGGCGATCTTCAGGTACGTATGCCAGTCCAAGTTCACGTGCGTGAATTGGTCCACGATCTGTTGCAAGTGCTCCGCCAATCGACACAGAACCATGAGTTGGCGTGATGAGACCAGCAATGGTGTCGGCAAGTTCTTTCTGACCATTTCCAGCAACACCAGCAATGCCTACCATCTCGCCTTCATGAACATTGAACGAGATGTTGGATAGAACGTTGACTCCATTGACATCTAGCGACAGATCACGAATCTGAAGAACTTCATGACCAATGGGGTGTGATGCGCGCTGTGTACCAAGATTGATATCGCGACCCACCATGAGGCGTGCAAGTTCTTTGGTGTCGGTTGCGCCGCGGCCAGAAACATGACCAGTGACTTTGCCGCCACGAAGAACAGTGACACGGTCTGAAATCTCTACTACTTCACCAAGTTTGTGACTGATGAAAACGATTGACTTTCCGGCCGCAGTCATTGCATGAACGTTCTCAAACAACTTTTCAACTTCAGCGGGAACAAGAACAGCTGTGGGCTCGTCAAGCAGCAACACTTCTGCTCCCTGATACAGCGCCTTCACAATTTCAACGCGCTGGCGCTGACCAACAGATAAATCACCAACCGTTGCGGTGGGATCAATTGGTAAGCCGTATGACTCTGCAACTTCGGAGACGCGCTCGCTAATAGAGCGGCGATCGAGAACGAAGGAGAGATTGCGACTTCCGAGAATGACGTTTTCTGCAACGGTGAATCGATCGACAAGTCGGAAATGTTGATGAACCATTGCAATGCCGTGCTGCAAACCTGCGCGCGGCGACGACAGAACTACTCGTTGACCATTACGTGCGATGTAGCCATTGTCTGGTTGATACAGGCCGCACAACATTGCAGCCAAAGTGCTTTTGCCGGCGCCGTTCTCTCCGAGAAGAGTGTGAACTTCGCCAGGCTTGATATCGAAATCAACGGAATCGTTGGCGAGAACGCCAGGGAACCGTTTTGAAACTGAGTGTGCTGAGAGTGCGCTAGGGGCCGCACCACCTGAGTGGTACGGCCCCGACGCGACCTCTTGTGAGGTGTTCGACATGTGGTGAAAATCAGCCCTTGTCGGAACCGACGACACCTTCAACGAAGAACGTCATTTCGCCAAGCAGGAATCCGAGTTCTGCCTTCTCGCCATCGGCGAGCCATGCGGAACCATCTTGCTTGTTGATTGGACCAGTGAATGGTGCGAACTCACCTGCAACGGTGGCTGCCTTCTTCTCTTCGATGAGTGATTGTGTTTCTGCATCTACTGATTCACCGAACGATGCGAGGGTCACCATGCCGTCTTGCATGTTGCCGTAGTACTCGTCGGTTGGGCATGTGCCGTCAGCAACTGATTGTGCAGTCTTGGTGTAGAACGGACCCCAGTTCCATGTTGGAGCGGTGAGCCATGCACCAGGTGCAGCTTCCTTCACATCGGAGTTGTAACCAACCCACTTTGCACCCTTTGCGTCGGCTGCGAGGCCTGGCTCTGTGGTGTCTTGATGTTGCGCCATGACGTCAACACCAGCATCAAGCAATGACTCTGCAGCTTGACGTTCGATTGTTGGATCGAACCATGTCTTGGTCCATGTGACCTGAACAGTTGCATCTGGGTTCACTGAACGTGCACCAAGTGTGAATGCGTTGATTCCGCGAAGAACTTCTGGAATTGGGAATGCAGCAACATAACCAATCTTGTTGTTCTTTGTTGCCTTACCTGCAGCGATACCGGAGAGGTAACGAGCTTCTTCAGCTGCACCGAAGTATGTGCCGAGGTTTGTTGGCAATGCATCGAAGTCAGCAAATTCGCCGCCGCCTGCTGTTGTCAAAAGGAACTTTGCGCCGGTTGCCCATTGGAAGCAAACGTCTGGGTACTTCGCAGCAACTTTTGCCATGGGCGCGCCATAACCAAATGATGTTGCGAAAATGAGGTCGTAACCCTCTGCAGCAAGTGCTTCGAAGGTTGCTTCTGACTCTGCGTTGTCAAGAATGTTTTCTACACGCTTAACTTCAACGCCGAGTTCTTGCTCGAGTTGCAAAATGCCCTGCTCGTGCTGGTATGTCCAGCCTTTGTCGTCAGGAACGCCAAGGTATACAACTGCAACCTTGACGTCTGCACCTTCTGCTGGTGCACTCGTGGTATCGGATGCCGAATCACTTCCGCCGCACGCTGCAACAAGCAACGAAGCGGCAGCAGCCGTAGCGGCAAGCTTCCAGAATTTCTTCATGTGGTTGATCTCCCTGATCTACGGCACCACTGACGGCACCGAACGTTGAAAACCTTAGTCGCCATAATTTCGCCCTAAATCATGCGAGACGACTCGTTAACAAAGCCTTCACATGTTGGGGAAAACTCCCCACAGTCGCGCTTTCGCCCCTCGGGGGTACACTTCACATCTCCCAGGAGAGGTGCCAGAGTGGCCGAATGGGGCGCCCTGCTAAGGCGTTGTCCGTCTTAAAGCGGACCGTGGGTTCAAATCCCACCCTCTCCGCCATTTTCGGTTGTTTTTTCCGTTGTTCATCAAGGGTTTCAGCCGGGCCGACCCCAGTGCGGCAACTGTGGATGGCAGGCTTGCCCCACGCAATCGTCGCTCCCCACATTGTTATGAAGTGTCTCCGCCCATTCCTCCTTGCCAGTGCAATGGTTATTGGCTCCGTTGTGTCTGTTGCTGTGTCGCCAGTTGCCGCCGCATGTGAACGTCCGTATGTGGCAGTGGCCAATGATTCATGGAGTCGAATTGCCACAAAAACCGGTGTCACGGTGAAGGCACTGTTGCAATCGAATTCTGCGTCTACGAGCACAATGATTCTTGTTGGTCAAACTGTGTGCTTGCCGAAGGGCACAACATGGAATCAACCGTCTACTCAAGCGAGTGGACTTCGAAACTTAGGAACACCATCAACGCGTTACACACGTGCGCAGGCTGCGGCAGTCATTAGAGAGGTGTTTCCCGAACGACTACATGAACGCGCACTCGCAATTGCACAACGCGAAAGCAAGTTGAATGCGTTGTCATACACATGGTGTTGTGTGGGTCTGTTTCAGATCAATTGGTGGGCGCACAAGTCGTGGTTGAAAAACATTGGCATTACAAAAGCTGC
>JACCDN010516697.1_pt1 | contig 10658 bp, 6 predicted proteins | sample 7441691 | NCBI WGS metagenome assembly JACCDN01 (sample SAMN15323439, study PRJNA562643) | freshwater metagenome | isolation source: river surface water | place: USA:Blue River Watershed | collected 2017-08-16
TCATTACGTGGTTTAGAAGAACAACAAGAGCAAAAATCCAGAAATCTGCTGCGAGATACTCGCACACTGGGACAACGTTTTGCGGATTTTATAAAAAATCCGCTATATGCCGCATTTTTGTTATGGATGATGGGGGCGACGACGATAGCTTTTTCCGCAATTACAGATATCGTTGCGATTTTGGGCATTTTGCTTTTCTTAATTACAATGTTGCGGAGAGCGACGTTGCCCTTCAGAATGCCTCTGCGTTGTGCTCGTATAGACTATAATGATCCAGCACCTGGATCTAATAAACCAAGAAAAGCTAGAGGTATCTATTTTTTTGGCAATCAACTTTTCACCGATCAAGAACTTTGGTTTGCGAATGAAGATATGCGTACACATGCGCTTATTTTTGGTTCCACCGGCAGCGGTAAAACGGAAGCGCTGGTTTCTTTAGCTTATAATGCATTAATACAAGGTAGTGGTTTCATCTATGTGGATGGTAAAGGCGATAACTCTTTATTTGCCAAAATATTTTCCATGGTACGCTCCATGGGGCGCGAAGATGATTTATTACTTGTAAACTACATGACGGGCGCTAAAGATATTATAGGTCCGCAGAAACGTCGACTTTCTAATACCATGAATCCGTTTGCGATAGGTTCTTCCAGCATGCTTTCCCAGCTTGTAGTTAGCCTAATGGAATCAGGTTCTCAAAGTGGTGATGGCGATATGTGGAAAGGTCGTGCCATCAATTTTGTTGAGTCTCTCATGAAAATTTTGGTAGCGATGCGTGATACGGGTCACATTTTGCTGGATGCAAACAGCATTCGTAATTATTTTGCATTGGAACGCATCGAAGCGATGGTAATAGACAAGGTTTTTATCCGGGACGATCAAGATCCCATAAGTATTGAAGGTTTCCCTCCTGTTGTTTTGGAGCCGCTTAAGAATTACTTGTTCAACTTGCCTGGCTATAATAAAGAGAAAAAAGGCAAGCAAGTTTCCCAGGTGTGGGAACAACACGGTTATATCACCATGCAATTAACCCGCGTATTTGGTTCGTTGGCAGATACTTACGGCCATATTATGAGGACTAAATTAGCAGAAGTAGACTTTAAAGATGTCGTGTTAAACCGTCGTATTTTAGTTGTACTGCTGCCGGCATTAGAAAAATCTCCCGATGAGTTATCAAATTTAGGAAAAGTCATTATTGCATCCTTGAAAAGCATGATGGCAGCAGGTTTAGGAGATGCAGTAGAAGGTGAATATCAAGATTTAATTCAACGTAAACCGACCAATGCACCTACCCCTTATCTGTGCATTTTAGATGAGTATGGATACTATGCTGTAAAAGGTTTTGCCGTAGTGCCAGCGCAAGCTCGTTCATTAGGTTTTTCTGTTATCTTTGCAGGGCAAGATTTACCGGCTTTTCAGAAAGCATCTAAAGAAGAAGCGTTGTCCATTGGCGCGAATACTAACATTAAAATTTGTATGAAACTGGAAGACCCATTAGACACCTGGGATTTCTTTACTAAAACGGCAGGAGAATCTTATGTAACTCACGTCAAGGAGTTCCAATCGGATGCCAAAAATGTAAGTAATACGTATCAGGATAGTAAAAGTGCTCAAGTAGAGAAAAGAGCACGTATTGATTTGCTTGATTTAAAAGAACAGCGTGAAGGCGAAGCGCATATCTTCTTTAAGTCAAAACTGGTGCGCGCTAAAATGTTTTTTGCTAACCCGCCACCTGTCAAGAAGATGCATTTGAATCAATTTATACGGGTAGATGCGCCATTAGATTTAATGCTTTATCAGATGAGCCAGGTATTAAAACGTTTTGAGACGATTAAAGAGCAGGATAACCTTTTTGAAGATGTCGTCATACCTCCGGATGATTTAGATAAGGTATTGTATTCTATACAAACAAATCAAACATCGGAAGTTTCTTCCATTGAAAAGGCAGTGGCCGCATTACTGGCTTACAGAACCAAAGAAGTAGAGGAAGAACAAATTGAGGAAGAAGATTTGGCGAGATTGCCTGAACAGGCGCTTAATATATTTACGTCATTACGTTTGTCAGATGCGTTGAAGAGTAATATACTTACTGATGACCTTGAGTCTTTTGCTAAACCATTTTTACATTCATCTCCGCTTCAAGAGCAGCTTGTCATGATAGAACGTTTAGTTGGACAGGGCGAAAGGAGAGCTAAAAATGTAGCAAAAAATATTGCCAAAGATATGCAGTTGGCAACGCATTATCCGCCTGAATTGGAAAAGGAAATATCAGCTTCTGAATTAGCGGCAGAGGTATATAAATTATCTGATCATATTGCTTTAAAGAAGAGCGAAGCGAAACCGGAGGATAAAAGTTAGCTTTGCTCGCAATAATGATGTCATACATTTTGAGAGAAGCACCGTATGCTCCTAACTAAATTCCTTGATCCTAAAAATGACTTTGCCTTCAAAAGAATTTTTGGAACAAAGAAAAATAAGGATATCCTGATTCATTTCCTCAATGATATGGTGGTGTTCAGGCAAGGAAAACCCATTGTAGAAGTCACTTTTCTCAAAACGATTCAAGAGCCTGAAATCTTAAGCAAGAAAACCAGCATTGTCGATATTCTCTGTGAAGATCAGGATAAAAACACCTATATAGTCGAAATGCAGGTTGCTCAACATGCAGGATTCGAGAAAAGAGCGCAATATTATGCTTCAAAGGCTTATATCAGTCAGATGGAAAAGGGAGGCCTTTATGAAAACCTCAAGGAAGTGATCTTCATAGCGATTGTTAATTTTACTATGTTCCCAGAGAAAGAAAGCTACAAATCCGATCATGTGATCTTGGACAAAGAGAACCATCAACATGATCTTAAAGATTTTTCCTTCACGTTTCTTGAGCTAGAGAAATTTACCAAAACGAAAGATCAACTGGAGTCCATGATTGAGAAATGGGCGTATTTCTTTAAACACGCAGAAGAAACGTCAGAAGAGGATTTACATAAAATCTTTGAAAAGGATGTCATTATTCAAAAAGCGTATGAAGAATTGAATCGATTTCACTGGAATGAAGAGGAACTAAGAACCTATGACGCTGTTGTGAAGCGCGAGATGGATTATCAAGCGTCTATGGATTTTCAATTTAATCAAGGAAAAGCGGAAGGAGAGAGGAAAGCCTTCATTAAAGTTGCTCAAAACATGCTCAAACAGGGATTAAGCGTTCAAAGTATTTCTTCTGCCACAGGCTTGAGCGCTACAGAAATTATAGCAATCACCGGTGATTGAGATGTACTAGGGGCTATTGCTGATGTGCTATACCTCGTTAGTTGGTGGCATCTACCAGATGTCCCAGAAGGATATCAACTTGCATAAATGTGTGTATACAACAAGATTTGAAAAAAAGTTATGAATAAAATTTGGCAATTTGTAGCTCAGGGGCTGTTTATTTTTTTTGCATCACTATTTCTGGCAAGTTGCAGTAGCCCAATGCAGCAACCTGTAGACCCGGAAGTGATACGCAGCACTAAGATAGTGGATTTGTCCCAGAAACTTGAGTCTATGGGAGCTAGAGTTATTCAAACTGGGCAAACCTTACAAATTATTTTGCCTAGCGATGAATTATTTGCATTGCATTCTGCAAACTTTACTGATTTTTCATCGACTATGCTTGATGTTGTTTCGCGTCTCATGGCCATTCTTGAAACAACTTCAGCGCAAGTGGCAGCTTATACAGATGCTGAGCCGGACGCGTTGAGGAGTAAGGCTCTTGCTACTCGTCAAGCTGAGGTGGTTGCTGATTATTTATGGTCAAAAGGTTTGGATACCAGAATGCTATACTCTGTTGGTTACAGTTCTATAAACCATGTTAATGCTGATTTACCTGGCAGTCTTGGAATAGGAGCGAATAGGCGTGTTGAAATTAAATTTCAATATTTATCTCTCTAGCCTTGCAAAAATCGCAAGACTAGCACGCAGGTACTGTATACCGCTCGTACTTAAAGATACTGGTTTTTTTGAAAAAGAAGTTTTTGGATACGAGCGGTATAATCGGTTGAATATATGGTAAATCAAAGTGCTGCAAAAATGAATGTATTGGTAAAGGATAGTTTTTACAAAGGTAATTATAAAGTTATTCTTCATGCATTATTTGTTATGGCGCTGATTAACATTGCGCTATGCTTGCTTGTTTATTATTTGATTACACATCGTCCAAACCCAGATTTTTTCATTATGCCAACAGAGGGAAAACTGACAAAAATATATTCATTGGATCAACCTGTTGTCACGACTAATGAAGTTTTGCAATGGGCAACTATTGCAGCTACTTCTGTCAATACGTATAATTTTGTAAATTGGCGCAAAGTCTTGGAAGAAGCTTCTTGGTATTTTACGCCAAATGGTTGGCGAGAATTTCAAAATGCTTTAGACATATCAGGTAATTTGGAAGAAGTGACCACAAAAAAATTATTTATGAGTGCTGTTGCTACGGGATCACCCGTCGTTCTTGAAAAAGGTTTTATCAATCGCGTTTATAAATGGAAAGTTCAATTACCAATTTTAATTACGTATCAAAGTGCCAGCGCTAGCGCTTCTCAACCAGCAGTTGTTACAATGCTTATTACGCGAACATCTACCCTGGATACAGTCAGAGGCATTGCAATTGATGCTTTTTATACGTCTGATCAGGTGGCTACACATGCTCCGCCGGGCGGCATTTAAAATAGAAAATTTTTAGAGGATATTTAAAAATGGCAGATCAAGATGCCTTACAGGCCGTCATGTTGCGCAATAACTTTTATAGGGATAGTTATAGACGTGTTCTTGCTGTATTATTGATAATGATAGTCGTGAATGTAGGATTGTGTGCGTTGGTCTATTATTTAATTACTACTCGTCCAAAACCAGAGTATTTTGCAACGACCACCGATGGCAAAGTGATTAGAATGTATGCATTGAGCGAACCCGTTGTGACATCGGCTGAATTATTACAATGGGCAACAGCTGCAGCTACCACGGTTAATACCTATGATTTTACGAATTGGCGTAAAGCGCTACAAGAGGCTTCTGATTATTTTACTCCAGGCGGTTGGCGAGAATTTCAAGATGCTTTGAAATCATCGAATAACTTGGGAACAGTTACTACCAAAAAATTGTCTGTCACGGCTGTTGCCACTGGGGCGCCGACTATCCTTGATAAAGGTGTTATTAATGGTGTTTATAAATGGAAAGTGCAACTGCCTCTTTTAATTACTTACGAGAGCGCAAGCACGAATATTTCTCAACCTGTAGTGGCAACGATGTTGATTACTCGTACTTCTACATTAGAGACGCCAAGAGGCATTGCAATTGATGCATTTTATATGTCAGAGCAATCGCTTGAACGTCGACCCACTGCGAACAATTTAGGAGCTTCGACTGAATAGGGATTGTTGATATTTTGACAGGTTGCGTTTGCGGATAAGATGGAGAGATGTTTCCTCCATTGCTTCGTGCGTCATGTCAGTCTTATTTTCAAGTTAAACCAGTATATACCGCGTTTGAGATTGCGGTTTTTGCAATGCTCAAACGCAACAAAATCGGGGATTGTTAAGGGGGAAATGGTTTAGTTTTCCCCTTTTAAAATCAATAGAATATACTCCCCGCGACATTAAACTCTTTTCCAATAAACTCGCGTTTTCAAACGCGGGGAGTATATACCAAATGCCATACTCTTTTTCTCAATCAGAACATCCCAATCTCTTGCAAGCTGAGCGACAAAAATCCAAACATTCAACTGCCAGAGGTATAGCATTTATTATTCTGAGTTTTCCTATCGTTTTATTCGCTGCTAATGAATCGACAAATCCAGCAGCAGACCAGAATTTACAACAACAGTTACAGTATCTACAACAAGCAGTGCAACAGCAATCGTCTACGAATTCCCAAAATATGACATTACCGGCTACTACCTATACAACACCTCAACAGCCTGTTACAGTTAGCCAAACGAATGGAATGCCTAATGCTGCTATGCCTATCGGTGCTGATACAGGGGCAGTGTCCCAGATTTCCTCCTCTGCTGATGATGCTGACAATCCCGAGGATATTTTGGGTGGGAGTGATTTAAGAAGTCAGGCATTTACTAAAATGGTGAATACTACTTTGCCGTTATCTCCTGCACAGATTCGTTTATTAAGAAATATGTACGATGCCACCCAACAAGCCGCCGTCATTTATCCAGGAACTCCCCCGCATCCTACAGCAAGCTCTCTCCTTGTAGATCTGTCTCCAGGCGCTACGCCTCCCGTTGTTCGTTTGAGCGCTGGTTTTGTAACGTCCTTAGTTTTTGTAGATTCGACTGGTGCGCCTTGGCCGATTGATTCATATAGTTTGGGCAATCCTACCGCATTTAATATACAGTGGGACAAAAAAGGCAATATTCTTTTAGTACAGGCGATTACTGCTCATAGAATAGGCAATTTGGCCGTTATCTTAAAGGGATTAAATACACCTATTATGGTCAATCTTAGTCCTGGTCAAGCTGCGATGGATATGCGTGTAGATATGCGTGTTCCAGGATTTGGACCGGATGCTAAGCCTACCTTGGATACGCTACCTGGCACAGAAAGCCCTGTATTATTATCGCTGTTGGATGGCATACCTCCTGCAGGCGCTAAGAATTTAAAAACGACTTCCTGTGAAAATTGTGTTTGGTTGGTAGATAAAAAGCTTTATTTGCGTACGCAATTTACTGTACTTTCTCCAGCTTGGATTTCTACCATGTCAAGTGCAGATGGTACGCATGTCTATGAAATGCAACCTACTCCTTTGGTATTGGCCAGTTATAATGGGAAAACTATACAGATTAAAATAGAAGGGTTTTAGATCATGTCGGATCACGAAAAAAAAATAAAAACGAGAACAGATAAATCCAGAATTTTATGGCTTTTTTTGTTTTTAATCATTCTAACCACTGGAATTGTCTTTGTACTGCTAGGGCTAAAAAAACACAAGGAAGAAAAGCAATACTCAGGCGCTGCATTAAAAGCAGCGCCAATGGTTGAATCTATTCCAGGACTGGATAAGGCGAGTGAAGAATACGTAAAAACGCAAAAACAAGAAAATTTAGTTAAAGCTGAAGAAGCGGCCAAAACAGAAGAAGCGGCCGTGCCAACTATTACACGACCCGCTTTAGTGGGGGATGCGTCTGATTTTCTGGTAGGGAATAAAAATGCCCCTCCTCGACCAGGTTGCTCTCCGGAAGAAATCAAACGTGCACGGGCCGCGGGCGTTGATGCATCTGAATTGCGGTGTAAAGGATGTACAGTAAAAGATTTGCGGTCTGCTTTTACTGCAGCTGAGTTAAAAGCGGCAGGATTTACTGCAGCCGAATTAAAAGCCCAAGGATTTAGCGTTGAAGAATTAAACGAAGCTGGATATAGCGCCAAAGATTTAGTAGATGCTGGTTTTTCTGCCAATGAACTTAAACAAGCTGGATATACATTGGCAGATTTACAAGCAGCCGGAGTAAGTGCGGCTGACCTTAGAAAATTGGGAGTAAGTGCAGCCGAGTTGCGAGCCGCAGGTTTTTCTGCAACTGAAATGAAAGATGCCGGTTTTTCTGTCAATGAACTTAAGGATGCTGGTTATAATGCCAAAGAATTAAAGGAAGCGGGCGCAAGCATTCAAGAATTAAGCGATGCCGGCTATTCGCCCATGGAACTAGTTGAAGCAGGCGCTACAGACGACGAATTAAAAAAAGTTGGCGTGTTACCCGATAAGATCAAACAGTTAAGAGATCAACTTGCTGCTAATCAAAAACTTCCCACTGATTGCAGTATCGGCAATTTGACTAAAGCCAAAAATGAAGGTGTTTCAGCAACAATATTGGCCGATTTAAAATGTGATGCGGCCACCATGAGGGCTGCAGGTTTTTCTGCTGCAGATTTAAAAGCAGCCGGCTTTAGTGCCAAAGATTTAAAAGCAGCTGGATACGCTCCTGCTGATCTAAAAACAGCAGGTTTTAACGCGGCCGAATTAAAAGCGGCTGGTTTTAGCGGTAAAGATTTAAAAGCAGCAGGATTTTCCGCCAAAGAATTGCATGCGGCAGGCGTTAATGCTCAAGAACTTAAAGAAGCAGGGTATTCAGCGGCCGACCTAAAATCAGCTGGATTTACACCCACTGAATTACGACAGGCTGGTTATGATGCAGCAGAACTTATTAAATCGGGTTTTACGCCTGCCCAATTGCGTACGGCAGGATATACTCCCGATGAAATGAAAGCAGCTGGTTTGAGTCCGAAAGATCTTAAGGAAGCAGGTTTTACGGATGGCGAACTTATTCGTGCTGGTTTTACCCAGGAAGACATGAATAAATCTTTGGCGAACAGTGATCCTGCTGATTTGCATAAAGCGGGTTATAGCGCTACGCAACTAAAAGCCGCAGGACTTAGTGCAGATAAACTGAAGGCAGGGGGTTATACAGCTGCGGAATTGTTAGCAGCCGGATATACGCCTGAAGAGTTAAGAAAAGCAGGTTTTTCCGATGATGAGTTGATAAAAGCAGGTGTTAGTCCACAGGAAATAGCACGTATCAAGGTGGCAGGATCTGAAAGTGGAGTATTAAATGATATTGCTAAACTAAAGGCAGCAGGTCGAACGGTTGCGGAATTGTTAGCTGCAGGCTATACGCCCGAACAATTAAGCAAGGCAGGTTTTTCTGATGATGAATTGATGAGAGCGGGTGTTAGTTCGCAGGAAATAGCGCGTATTAAAACAACTAAAGCAGGAGTAGGGGGAAGAGCAACGGGAGTTGAAAGTAACGTGTTGAATGATATTTCCAAACTAAAGGCAGCAGGTCGAACGGCTGCGGAGTTGTTAGCTACAGGCTATACGCCCGAACAATTAAGCAAGGCAGGTTTTTCTGATGATGAGTTGATGAAAGCGGGTGTTAGTGCGCAAGAAATAGCGCGTATCAAAGCGCTTTCGTCGGGAAAGATCTTGGATGATATGAATCTTGCAAACGGTGTAAATATTTCAGATCCTGAAAAAGTGCTTGGACGTCTTAGACAACAACAAGTTTCTCAAATTTCGAAAGAACAGCAAGATCAGATACTACAGCAAATACAAGCGAGCATGATCAGCCAGGCAAATGAATTGTTTGGTTCTTGGAATCCTCCTCCTACCCAAATGTTTGTTTTGCATGAAGAAGAAAAAAACGCTAAAGAGGAAGATGGGGGCAAAAAAGCGGAAGGTGGTGGTACTAAAGGACAGGAACAAACCCCAGCTTCTGGTAATGTATTAAAAGCAGGCAACATCATGTTTGCAGTGTTGGATACGGGTGTAAATAGTGATGAAGTGAGCCCCATTTTGGCCACTATTGTGGAGGGACCACTCAAAGGTGCTAAATTGCTTGGTCAATTTGGGACAACAGGAAAAAAAGTTGTTTTAAGCTTTACAACTATGAGTTTACCTAGCTATCCAACCAGTATTCCCATTAACGCGGTTGCTATTGATCCAAAAACTGCTAGAACAGCTGTTGCGAGCAGTGTAGATAATCACTATTTACTGCGTTATGGGAGTTTATTTGCGTCTTCCTTCTTAACGGGTTACGCCGAAGCAGTTTCTACGTCAGGCTCTACTATTATACCTGGGACATCCTCAACGCCTACCATCGAAACCAATCCGCCTTTATCTACTGGAGATAAAGTTGCGGTTGCTTTGGGAAATGTAGGTACGCAATATAGCACGGAAATGGGTAAAAATTTTTCTAGACCACCTACTATAAAAGTAGATTCTGGGGCTGGGTTGGGTATTTTATTGATGGCTGATCTTACTTTGCCGGATACAGTTTCACTTTCTCAGGGCAACTAAACCATTAGACCTCTTTTGAAACCCAGTATTTTGTTTGAATGCAGGGCGTGAGCACAACACCGCAGTCGGACAAAAGAGACAGGTTTTGAAAGAGGTCTATATATCGGCTGGATAGCTGATAGGTTTGTATTTGACTTCGACAAGCTCAGTCACCCCAGTTGAAGCTGACTAAAGCTGAAATGCTGGAGACTGCCGCTTTTTAATATGTGGATGACAAAATGAGTGATAATAAAAAAGATTCTGCTTCATCAGAAATAGAATATCAGTATGCAGATGGAAGTTTTGGGCAAGAATCCTTGCAAGAACCTGTGCGCAGAAATTCTGCTTTTACTAGGTTGCAAGAAGGGTTATCGCAAAAGCTACCAAAAAGCAGAAAATTTCGTATTTTATTCTTTTCAGCTATAGCGATTTATATTATTTATATGTTTTTAAATGTAAGCGGAAAAGGAGTGGGTAAACAAACTTCTTATAAACATCCATCTAAGATGACGGATACAAATCCATCGCCCATTGCTCCCAAATCACTGCCATCTAAGCTAGCTAAAGATACACAACCCATAATGATGGATACGACCAAAATCATCCCGAAGAAGGAGGTTCAGCAGGAAACAGTGTTACAAACTGAAAAGTCTGCTTTAGGAGACTTAAACCTCTATAACAAGGCAGATGCTAACGATATAACTCCCACGACTGCTACAGATAGTGTCAACAATACTCAGCTAAAAGATTTACAGGATAAATTGACCCAATTAAACAACACAGTCACGAATATGCAGGCGGCTCTTTTAAATTTAACTGAATCTGCTGTTCAGTTATCTAATAAA
>JACCDN011069465.1_pt1 | contig 10654 bp, 9 predicted proteins | sample 7441691 | NCBI WGS metagenome assembly JACCDN01 (sample SAMN15323439, study PRJNA562643) | freshwater metagenome | isolation source: river surface water | place: USA:Blue River Watershed | collected 2017-08-16
ATAGGATCATACACCAGACCATGCTCCATTTTTCCTTTTTGCTTAAAGCCAATAGATACGGCAAAATGAGGGAAACCGCGCATGTAATTATGGGTGCCGTCGAGCGGATCAATGATCCAGACAAATTCTGCATTGCCTTTATGTGAACCACTTTCCTCGCCCACAATGCTGTGATCGGGGTAAGCTTTTTTTATCAGATCAATAATTTTTGCCTCGGAACGCTTGTCAATATCTGTGACGAAGTCGTGTCGACCTTTGGACGTAGCGTGAATAGTGTCTAGGCGATCCAGGGCCTGCAGCATAATATCTCCGGCTTGACGGGCTGCTTTGAGTGCTATGTTAAGTATGGGGTGCATAAGTTATACTATTAATACCATTCCGTAAAAATAAATTTGTTTATAACAGCGGGTGGTTTCAGTCGCAAACACGCCGTGCATACATCCATGTAGGCTCGGATGTTTCATCCCTGAAACATACGGTTTGCTTGTGAAATCCACCTGCTGTTGTCCATCCATTCTGTAAGTTATTTTTACAGAATGGTATGTTCCATAAATGGTGTTCATACGTCAATTAGTATGACACTTTAAACAGAATTTCTCTAGGGGCTGTTGACAATTCGCTAGACCAAACAGAAATCGTCAATTTTTGAGCACCGTATCGCAGCATATGTTGTTAATAGGTGAGAAACGGAGCGCATAAAATTGGGAATTTATGGCAAGTATAGTAGAATTGCCAACAGACCCTACTATGAAACCTTCAAAAGGAAACTCCTAATCATGCTGCTAGAAACCAACTTTTTATTAGAACGCATTAAAGACCTTTCGCAGCGAGTGACAGCGCTAAGGGGGTATCTTTGACTTAGATCAAAAACAACTGCGATTAGAAGAAGTTGCACGTGCGCTTGAAGAGCCAGCCATTTGGCAAGACCCGGACAAAACCCAATCATTGAACCGTGAGCGCACGCAATTAGAAGATATTGTGCAAGGCATTCTAAAACTGGCAGCGCAACTGGCAGATGCGCAAGCTATCTTACAGCTAATTGTTGAAGAACAAGATGCTGTTGCTTTCCAAGCGCTTATCGAAGAGGTGGAATCCATTGCGCAAGAAGTAGAAAAGCGAGAATTCTCACGTATGTTTTCAGGCAAAATGGATGCCAATAACGCTTATTTGGACATACAGTCCGGCTCAGGGGGCACAGAAGCCCAGGATTGGGCGGAAATGCTGTTGCGCATGTATTTGCGTTGGGGTGACAAACATGGTTTTAGCGCTCAGATTTTAGAGTTGTCTGCGGGGGAAGTGGCTGGCATTAAAAGCGTTACGGTTTATTTCGTAGGCGATTATGCGTATGGTTGGTTGCGCACGGAAACCGGCGTTCATCGCTTGGTTCGCAAGTCGCCGTTTGATTCGGGCAATCGTCGTCATACTTCTTTTGCTTCTGTGTTTGTTTCTCCTGAAATTGACGATAACATTGATATTGAAATCAATCCGGCTGATTTGCGGATTGACACGTATCGTTCCAGTGGATCGGGAGGGCAGCATGTCAATACCACGGATTCGGCAGTACGTATTACGCATGTGCCTACCAATATGGTTGTGCAGTGTCAAAATGAGCGTTCGCAACACAAAAATAAAGCCCAAGCATTAAAACAGTTGCGTGCGAAATTGTACGAATTAGAAGTACAGAAAAAAACGGCGGATCAAAAAATATTGGAAGCAGCAAAATCGGATATTTCCTGGGGCAGCCAGATACGCTCTTATGTTTTAGATGACTCTAGGGTGAAAGATTTGCGTACGGGTGTAGAGACAACCAACACACAAGCCGTTTTAAATGGAGATCTGGATCGTTTTATGGAAGCCAGTTTGAAAAAGGGCATATAGTTTTACTTGCCTAGCTTCATAATTATTAGAGTGTGCTTTTCAAAAGAGAGATGTTAACATGAAATTAGATGTTCAATTATATCTTGGCGACAGTAAAGAGCAATTAAAAAAGCTAGAAGATAATAGCATTGATTTAATCATTACTTCACCGCCTTATGCAGACCAAAGAAAAAATATATATGGTGGTGTTTCACACGATAAATATGTGGCCTGGTTTCTTCCAATAGCAGAACAACTTTTTAGAGTTCTTAAGCCAACAGGCACTTTTATTTTAAATATTAAAGAGAAAGTTGTGCAGGGTGAACGGAGTACTTATGTATTGGAATTAATACTGGCTATGAAAAGTCAAGGTTGGTTATGGACTGAAGAATTTATCTGGCATAAGAAAAATTCTTATCCAGGAAAGTGGCCAAATCGTTTTCGCGATTCTTGGGAAAGATTGCTTCAATTTAATAAAAATAAAAAATTTAACATGTATCAACAAGAAGTAATGGTACCAATGGGTGATTGGGCAAAGACTCGACTAAGAAACCTAAGTTATGCGGATAAAAAGAGAGATAATTCAAAAGTTGGCAGTGGTTTTGGAAAAAATATTTCTAATTGGTTGAGTAGAGAGAAAGCGTATCCAACGAATGTTCTGCATTTAGCAACAGAATGTAGTAATAAAAACCATAGCGCAACTTTTCCTGAAGAATTGCCAGAGTGGTTTATTAAACTTTTTACCAAGCAAGAAGATAGAGTGCTTGATCCATTCATGGGATCAGGAACAAGCTTAGTTGTTGCCCATAGAATGAAAAGACATTCTGTTGGCATTGATATTATCCCAGGCTATTATGAAATGGTTAAAAATCTTTTGGTGCGAACCGAACTATGTTTATCACAACCTAAAATAAAAAATGAGAGAAATAGATACGAAGGACATTACGCAATACGTTGAACAAAATATAGGTATCTTTCATCAAAGGAGAATACAGAGTTTAGGTAACTTAAAACTGTATCAGGTGCTGAAGCGTAAAAATCCCTATTTATTCAAGGCAAAATATATTTTAACGGCGGAGCAGATTGTTCGTGTACTTGTGGATGCTCATATTTCTTCGAACGAAGAAACTATTTTTGGTGATTGGCTGGAGGGACTCGTAATTTATATCAATAATAAAGCTTATGATGGATGGAAGTCTGGTATAAAAGGTATTGACCTTGAATTTGATAAAGACAAGATTCGTTATATTGTCACTATAAAATCTGGTCCGAATTGGGGTAATAGCTCGCAGATAATAAAAATGGTTACTGATTTTAGGATGGCTAAAAAGACACTGAGAACTAGTAATTCTCAGATTAATGTTGTAGCGATAAACGGCTGTTGCTATGGTAGAGATAATAGACCTGATAAAGGAGACTATTATAAGTATTGCGGACAAAGATTTTGGGAATTTATTTCAGGTGATCCAGAATTTTTTATAAAAATTGTTGAACCGCTTGGATATAATGCTCGTGTTAAGAATCATGATTTTATAGAATCCTACTCGCAGATGTTAAATAAATTTACCAAAGAATTTGTGAATGAATTTTGTAGTGATAATGGCACAATTAGCTGGAATAGGCTTGTTAAATTTAATGCGGGCATATTGGATGTGTAATCAAAGAATAATATCTTTATTCAAAAGAAAAATTATGAAAAATAAAGATACATTACTGTTCGGTCTTAGCTCTATCATTTTCATGAGTCGTTGGCTGCAAGCGCCGCTTTACTTTGGGCTTATAGTAGTGCAATGCCTTTATGTGTATGAATTTGTTCGAGAGCTTTTCTACCTGCTCATGCATGCTTCCAGCTTGGATGCAACTCAAATTATGCTAGCGGTGCTTGGGCTGATTGATGTTGTGATGGTGGCTAATTTATTGGTGATGGTGGTAGTGGGAGGTTACGATATTTTTATATCACGTCTGAAAATTGATAAACATCCCGATAAGCCAGAATGGCTAGATCATGTGAATGCAGGCACAATGAAAATTAAGCTGGCAGTTTCATTGATTGGAATTTCTTCCATACATCTGTTAAGAACGTTTATTAATCCCGTGCAAGTGCCAGACAGCGCGGTTATGTGGCAGGTTATCATCCATTTAACCTTTGTAGTGTCTGCATTGTTGATGGCGTACACCGATCGTTTAATGGCAAATGAACCGAAAAAAAATATGTAACCTGAGGGATATGCTTTAAACTGTACTTCGACAAGATTTCGGCGTGAGCGTTCGACTGAGCCTTCGGCGTGAGCTCAATTGAACGCTCAGTAACCTTATGTTGCGGGGATGCAACAGTTAAACCTACAGGGAGAGAGGTATGCACAGTGTGTTTGCGACTGAATCCGCCTACCGTCATTTATAAACTTCATTCACGGGATGGTATAAAACAAAAGATAACTTATGACAAAAGAACAATTACTCGAGTTGGATATTAACGAACAAATAGCTCAACGCAAAGCCAAACTAAAAGCCTTGCGTGAGCAAGGCAATGCTTTTCCCAATGATTTTCGCAAAAATGCATTTGCAGCTGATTTGCATGAACAATATGGAAATTTGTCTGAATCAGCATTAGAACAGGCAGCCATAACCGTCAAAATGGCCGGTAGAATGGTTGCTTGCCGTTTAATGGGCAAAGCTAGTTTTGCCCATATGCAAGACATGAGTGGGCGCATGCAGCTTTATATCAAACAACAGGATGTTTCTGATGAAGTGTACGAAAAATTCAAACATTTTGATTTGGGGGATATACTAGGGATAGAAGGCACATTGTTTAAAACAAGAACGGGTGAACTGAGCGTTCGGGTTAGTTCTTTGCAATTGCTGACAAAAGCTTTGCGGCCGCTGCCTGATAAATTTCATGGTTTGGCAGATCAAGAAACTCGCTATCGTCAGCGTTATCTTGATCTAATTTCTAATGAAGAAACACGGCGTGTTTTTAGCATACGATCAGCTATTATTAATGAATTGAGAAAATTTTTTAATGCGCACCGCTTTTTAGAAGTGGAAACACCGATGATGCACGCTATTCCAGGCGGAGCTGCCGCTAGACCTTTTATTACACACCATAATGCGTTAGACATACCGCTTTATCTGCGCATCGCGCCAGAGCTTTATTTAAAGCGCCTAGTAGTGGGCGGAATAGAGCGGGTATTTGAGATCAATCGAAATTTTCGCAATGAAGGGCTTTCTACCCGACATAATCCTGAATTCACGATGTTGGAATTCTACCAGGCTTACGCAGATTACCAAGATTTAATGACATTAACCCAGGAATTAATGTATGCCTTAAGCCAGAACATTCTGGGCACAACCACGCTGACTTATCAAGGCAATACGTATGATTTGACGAAGCCCATTCCCAGGATGAGCATCAAAAATGCTGTTTTGCACTTTAATCCAGCGATAACAGCCAGCGACCTGGAAAATCTGGAACGCATCCGGCAATTAGCCAATACGCTGAATATTCCGTTTCACCAGCAAGATGGATTAGGAAAAATCCAATATACTATTTTTGAGAAAACCGTCGAGCATTTATTATTAGAGCCTATTTTTATTACAGAATTTCCTACCGAAGTTTCGCCGCTTGCCAAACGAAATCATTTAAATCCGGATATTACAGATCGTTTTGAATTTTTTGTGGCCGGCCGAGAAATAGCAAATGGGTTTTCTGAGTTAAATGATCCTGAAGATCAGGCAGAGCGATTTAAGGAACAGGCCAAGAGTCGTGAGGCAGGTGATGTGGAAGCCATGGTATTTGATGGAGATTATGTGCAGGCTCTGGAATATGGATTACCACCCACTGCAGGAGAAGGAATAGGAATCGATCGGCTAGTTATGTTGTTTGCAGATGTGCCTTCGATTCGCGATGTTATTTTGTTTCCGCAAATGAGGCCTGTTTTAGCAAAGAACTGAGTTCATAAAATATACCGACTTAAATCCTCATTCTTGACCAAATTGACCAGTTGTTTAATTACGTATGCTTCGTTAATAACCAAAGATTCGCCGTTTCTATCTGTTGCTTCGAAAGAAATTGTCTCAAGCAGACGTTCCAAAATAGTGTATAAACGTCGTGCGCCAATGTTCTCCGAACGTTCATTTACCTGAAAAGCAATTTCCGCAATCTTTTGGATGCCGTTGTCCGAGAATTTTAATTTGAATCCTTCCGTACCCATTAGCGCAATGTATTGTTTTACCAGCGATGCGTGAGGTTCAGTCAAAATTCGAGCAAAATCGTTGGCTGTCAGAGCCTTTAACTCGACGCGTATGGGCAATCTTCCCTGCAATTCAGGCACTAAATCTGAAGGCTTGGATAAATGGAATGCCCCTGATGCAATAAATAAAATGTGATCTGTGTTTACTGTGCCATATTTGGTAGAGACTGTGCATCCCTCTACAAGCGGTAGCAAATCGCGTTGCACGCCTTCGCGGGAAACATCAACACCGCCGTATTCGCTGCCGCGACGAGTGATTTTATCAATTTCATCAATAAATACGATGCCGTTTTGCTCCACGCTTTGCAATGCTTTACTGCGAATATCATCTTGATTAATTAATTTGGAAGCTTCTTCATCACAAAGCTGTTTTAAGGCATCCTTGATTTTCATTTTGCGCCGTTTCACTCTGTCGCCTGCCAGATTCTGAAACATATTCTGTAATTGACTAGTCATTTCTTCCATGCCGGGAGGCGCCATAATTTCTACACCGATATTCGCTGCCATTTCGATTTCGATTTCTTGGTCGTCCAATTTTCCTTCACGCAGTTTTTTGCGAAATAATTGCCGAGAAGAAGAATCTGTTTTTCCATTTTTTTTGTTTTCCAATGTGGTGCTATCATCATTACGTGGTGGCGACAATATGGTATCTAATATGCGTTCTTCGGCATTTTCCTGTGCACGATTTTGGACTTTTTCCATCTCGTCCTCTCTGACTAACTTCACAGCAATATCCATCAGGTCGCGAATAATAGATTCAACATCGCGTCCGACATAACCTACCTCAGTAAATTTGGTCGCTTCAACTTTAATAAAAGGGGCTTTTGCCAACATTGCTAGACGTCGTGCAATTTCTGTTTTCCCAACACCCGTTGGTCCAACCATAAGAATGTTTTTAGGGGTAATTTCTGATGCTAATTCTGGCGGTAATTGCATTCTTCGCCATCTGTTACGCAGGGCAATAGCCACGGCTCGCTTAGCATCGTTTTGACCAATAATAAATTTGTTAAGCTCCTCTACGATTTCTCTAGGAGTCATGGTCTCTTGAATATTAGTTGTAATAGTTTTTGTGTGCGTCATTATAATTCCCGAAATTATTCAGAGTTCTTCGATAACGAAATTGTGATTAGTGAAGACACATATATCAGCAGCGATAGATAATGATTTTTCTACAATTTCACGTGCGTTTAGTCGTGTATTTTTTAATAATGCTCTGGCTGCTGATTCTGCATAAGGACCGCCTGAACCGATAGCCATAATGCCTTCTTCGGGCTCTATCACATCACCCATGCCTGTTATAATCAATGATGTTTTTACATCGGCAACGGCAATTAAAGCTTCTAAACGACGTAGTATTTTATCAGTACGCCAGTCTTTGGCAAGCTCAACAGCTGCACGCGTCAGGTTTCCGCCATGTTTTTCAAGTTTCTTCTCAAATAGCTCGAATAGGGTAAACGCATCTGCCGTACCACCAGCAAAGCCTGCAATAACTTTATTGTCATACAATCTGCGCACTTTTCGAGCATTGCTTTTCATGATGAGTGATTGTGACATAGTGACTTGGCCATCTCCACCCACAACGACATGATTGTTACGGCGCACAGAGAGAATGGTTGTTCCTCGATAGGGTTGCAATGTATATCTCCTCAGGGTATTTATAGAATTTTTCGTATGTAATGCAATTTAGCGAAAATAAAGCATTATTTGGGAGTGGGTAAGTTCAATTTGGGCATTAATTTTGATAAATGGTATTATATTACTGCAAAATCTGTCGCAAAGCATTTCCCAAACGCCCACCCCTGGGTACAAGTCTCTCTTGTACCCGCTGTATTGCCTTTTGACTGATTTCACTTTGTATCAGCGCTCTTAGATCAGGTGTTATAACAGGTTTATCAAATGTTCCCGAAATTAAAACAGGAATGGGTGTTTTTCGCTCTTCTTGCACTGTATTGCCTTGCGCATCTATTACCGTATGCAATCCTACCAGCAACAAACGATAATTCAATGCTTGAGTAATCAGATTTGCCGTTCCATTTCCTGTAGCTTTGAATTGTGGTGATTGCGCCAACAAGTCATTGTTGCTGAATATCCCATTTGTAAATGTTCCTGTCCCCTTTAGTACCTCAAAATCTGTTTGATCTTTAGCGGGTTTTGGCGGCGCTGGTTGTTTCTTTAACAAAGCCAATGCGTGCTCTACTTGGTAAGGAATATTTGCGCCTACCAAAGCGCCGTTTTGCACATTAAATTGTAGGTTGCCATTTAAGCTGCGCATGATCTCTGATTTGTCTTGTCCCTCAAACGTTAAATGCGTTGTCAAATTCGCTTTTCCCACAATTCGCCCTGATTTGGCTAATTGAGTCATATCAATGTTAGTAAAAGTTTCATCGAGGTTATATTTTGAGTTTTTTAGATCAGCCGATATTTTGCCGTGTGCAGTGCCGCCATATACATTAACGCTAATAGGATTCACATTGAGCAAGCTATTTTTCAGATCTATTTTGGCTGAAAATTGGCTCAATGCAATATTGGACGTTATCAATTTGCCTATGTTTAAAATGCCGCTGACATCCATTTGAGATAAGACAGCAGATTGCGATCCTGCCGTTGAATTGGCAATTGCAGGAGATGTCCCTTCATGCTGCGCATTAGTTTTAGGCGGTAAATAATTATCCATATTCACCTCATCCAATGCCAGGTTAAAATTTAAAGCTTTGGATTGGCTATCAAGACCTGCTATCGCAATATCGCCTTGTATATTGGTATTATCAAGCGTCATCACAAAGGGTTTGAAATCAATCGAAGAAGCGCTGCCAACAAACTTTGTATTGACCGAAACCTTTTGTAATGCATCAGGACTACTGGTTACAACAGATTTTCCTAGTGCATTTAATGCTTTTTTCGCGTTAAATGGTTCTGTATTTAGCTCGCCTTTAAACGTGAGGTTGTGTAAAATATTTTCCGCTTCCAAACTGATTTGAGCATTTAAATCGCCGCTTGTGACAGCACCATCAGTTAACACTATAGTCTGTGCATTTAAATCGGCTGTCATTAGTTTTGATTTCAATACAATAGTTTGCGCTGTTTGGTTGGGGGAAAATATAAAGTTTAGATTTTTTAGTTGATAAACGGCTTGTGTTGGGTCTATTAAAACATCGCTGTTTAAAGAAAGTTTTCCAGATAATGTTGGTTTATTACTAATTAAGTTCAGCGTTAGACTAAACGGGAAAAATTCTCCCACCTTTGGGTTATCCCCTTTGACTTGCACATTTTTAAGTTCAATATTCTGACCTTTTTGAGCATCATCCCAGGTAATATCAGCATTTTCAATATCTATCCCAGCAATGGCAAATATGTATTTTTTGCCATCTGATTGAACAGTATTAGTAGATGAAACGTCATTACTTGAATTTGATGGTGCGGCCATCAAATCTTGCCAATTCGTCACGCCATCTTTATTTTTGGCTAAATTTAAGGTCATGTCCTTGAATGTTATCTTGCCAACTTCTACTTGACGAACGAACAAGGGCAACAATTTTACGCTTACATCCGCTTCACCCACACGAGCAAATCGATCTTGCGGTTGAAAACCTGTTGCATTGGAAAGTTGGACAGCACGTACTTTTAACCCTATCCAGGGGAAAAAGGAAAGCTCCATATCACCTTGGATCGTTAGATTGCGACCCGTTTTTTCATGCACTATCTGCACAATTCGCTCTTTATAATCGTTAGGATTGATAAAACGAGTTGCCAGAAAAACGGTTATTGCCAGTAACGCTATTAAAATAAGAATCAAGTAGAAAAGTCGTTTTAGAAATTTCATAGTAGCATTTCTCACTTTGTGTTGAGTGGAGCGGGTGATGGGAATCGAACCCACGCTATCAGCTTGGGAAGCTGAAGTTCTACCATTGAACTACACCCGCAGACTTGGGGCTGTTGACAATACTTCGACAAGCTCAGCAACCTGTCGCTAGGCCAAACAGGAATCGGCGATTTCTGGCAAGTATAGTAGAATTGTCAACAGCCCCTAGAGTGAAGAGTATACAGTAGTTTCCTATAATCATGGAAATTTTTAAACAATTTTAGTAGCATATACTCCCCGCGGTTGAAAACGCGAGTTTTTTGAAAAAGATTTATGTTGCGGGGAGTATAATCTGTTGGTGTGAAAGGGGGCAAAAGCATTTCCCCCCTTAACAATCCCCGATTTTGTTGCGTTCGAGCCTTGCAAAAATCGCAATCTCGAACGCGGATACTATATATACTGCCCTTACTTGAAAGTGAGAGTTTTTTTGATGTTTCCTGGATTGCTTCGTCACAAACTACGTTCCTCGCAATGACGGTGTCACACATATATGGACTTCGTCCATATATGACGAATCCATGCATCGTCGTTGCGAGAAGTATTTTTTACGACGAAGCAATCCATAATGCATTAAAAACATTCAATTTATGCGAAGTTAGGAGTTTTGCGGCAGGGAAATTCCTGAACCACTATGACCGACTATAAAAATACCTTGAATCTGCCGCAAACTGATTTTCCTATGAAAGCA